>Ga0316628_100001380_pt1 | contig 17142 bp, 15 predicted proteins | sample OWC_Aug_M2_C1_D5_FD_207648 | JGI IMG/M metagenome (GOLD analysis project Ga0316628, IMG submission 207648) | Wetland soil microbial communities from Old Woman Creek delta, Ohio, United States - OWC_Aug_M2_C1_D5_C | ecosystem: Environmental > Terrestrial > Soil > Wetlands | place: USA: Ohio... | reverse complement strand
GCCACGACGTCGGTGCGGAGGCCGGTGCTCAGCGTAATCGTCGTTAGGAGCGGGACGAACTGCGAGTCGAGGCCGCTCGCCGACGTCTCGTAGGTCAGCTTCGCGCCACCGGACGCCCCGCGAACGTCGAGGTAGAGCGTGAGATCCTCCAGGTCTCCGAGATCGAGCCAGCTCGACGAGGTTTGAATGAGCTGCGTGCTCGACGTACCGCGAGCGGTCATGAGGTCCTGCCAGAGTCGGGATTCCACGCGTCCGAGCCTCTCACTTCGCTCACCGCCGGTCGCCGCAATTGTTTTGCGTGCACAATGCAACGATCCGCGCGATTCGGCCCGCGCTCCGCTGCGCATCCCGCCGCGTCTTTTCCGCTGTACGGGCTGGTGCCGCCATCGTGTCAACGCAAAAAAATTGCGTCCTAGACACTCAGCCGTGACGCATTGCCTCGATCGCGGTAAGCGCACCCGTCGCGCGTTGCTCGGTGGCCAGTAGGAGGAGAGGGAGCTTGGGCGCCAGGGAGAACTGCGGCAGCAGGGCGACGAACTGCGAGTCGATGCTGCTCGGCGACGAGGACGTCATCCTCTACTGCGACGTGCGCGAAGCGCTCTCGAACCCCAAGCTGACGTACGAGACCGCAGACGTTTTTCGTGCGTTATGCAACGATTCGGTCGATTCGCCTCGCCTCCGGCTCGTGGCCCCTGGCCTCTTTACACTGCAAGGGTCGATATCCGCCTCTTGTCAACGCAAAAGAATTGCGTCGTGATATCGTTAACCGCAGCGCGGTGGTCTGTTGAGCCGCGGATGAGGGGTGCATGGATCTGAGCTCGGTCGGAAGCGAATCAGAGGTGCCTTCTCTGCGTATCCTCTGGCTCGAGGACAATGCCACGTACCGCAGGGCGATGATCGGGCGATTGCGCCACTACGCGAGAATGACGTTCCTCGAGGCGTCCACGCTGGACGAGGCGTTGGCCCTCCTGGACAAGAGCTTGCTCGAGGATTCCATCGACAGGCTCCTGATCGATGTTTGCCTTGGCGAATACGGCAATAGCGACGGCATGCGCTTCCTTGAAATAGCGCGCGCGTGTGGCGTGAATGTTCCTGCGTTCGTCCTCACGGGTGCGCTCAGTACCGGGCTCGGCGTGAGGATCAAGCAGCTCGGGGCGATCGATCTGGTGAAGGACGGTTCCATGCAAGCCGTCGACGAGATCGCCGCCGCGCTCATCACGGGCGGCGTGGCGTCGCTCGTCACCCACCATCCCGGCGTCGCGCGGTCGCGTTCCCCCTACGACCGCATCGCCGCGGAGCTCAGCGAGCCGCAGGGCGCGTTCGTGCGCAACATCGACGCCATCGAGCGCGCGGCGATCCGCCTCGCGATCGCAAACGAAGAAACCACGACGCAGGCCGCCAAATCGCTCGGGATGGAGCGTCAGACGCTCGCCGCCAAGCTACGGAAGCTTGGATTGAGCCCGCGCGCCGCAAGAGTTGAGCCGCGACGCTCGACCTCGCGCGCATCGAAGTAGCTCCCACGAAGCTACATGGTCGCGCGGGTCGCGGGCCCGTCCGGCCGAACGAGCGCGCCGCGGCTCATACGCTCGAGCGCCTCGCGCGCCGCGCGGTATCCCATGCGCATGAAGTCGGGCCACCGCGTCCGGTCGAGGAACTGCTCGTAGAACTTCGCGCCCGCGATCTCGTGGTAGGGCACGGGGTGGAGCAACTAGAGACGCGGGGCGAGCAAGCGCACCTGCTCGCGCGCCAGCTCGAGGCTGACGCAGGTGCGGAGCTGACCGCTCGCGCGAAGAACGGCAAACGAGCGCTCGCGCCACGCGCCGATGTCCTCGCCGTCGAAGTTCTCGGGGAAGTAGCAGTTGACGCCGAAGAAGAAGTCGAGCGGCGGCCTGAAGTCCGCGAGCGGCCGCGCGGGGAAGATCGACACCACGCCACCATCGCCGTAGAGCTTGCCGAGGTGGCGCACCGGCTCGACGAAGAGCGGGATCGAGATGGCCACGCGGACGGCCTTGGCGAAGGGCATGTTCGGCGTGTTCGTCGAGCCGAAGTAGACGAAGCGGTTGTGGTTGGTGTTCCACGCCGGGATGAAGAGGGGCACGTCGAGATCGCCGAGGCAGAGATCGCCGAAGCGCTCCTGGAACGTGCGCTCGATGGCCTCGCCGCGCAGCAGGCCGCCGAAGTCGCGGAAGCCGTGCAGCGCCGCGCGGCCGAGCGCGCGCCAGTCCGGGTCGACGTAGTCGCGCGGGCGGAGGCTCAGCCAGAAGCGGGCCATCTGCTCGGCGTCGTAGCCGGCCGCCCATAGCCCGGCGAAGAGCGCCGCGCCCGAGCACGCGCTGATCGCTTCCACGTCGATCCCCGCTTCCTCGAACGCGCGCTTGACGCCGCAGAGCGAGGCGAGGGCGCCGCTCCCGCCCGAGGCGACGAGGCCGAAGCGCTTTCCGGCGAGCTGAGGCACCGAGATCGGGCGGAAGGGCGGGAAGATCCGGTCGGGGATGTCGGCGCGGCGGTCGCGCCCGGGCGGCAGGAGACCGCGGCTCAGGTTGGCGGCGAAGCGAGCGTCCTCACGGAGCTCCTGAACGACGTCGGCGACCCAGCCGCCCGCCGCGAAGAGCAGGCGCAGGTTGTTCGGCTCGACCGAGCGCGAGAGCAATGCCACGCTCGCGAGCCTTCAACAACGATGCCAGCACCTCGCTGCCGCTCCCGCTGACGCCGCGCGCAACGTGCGCGAGTGGCTTGATGCTTGCTTCGTTGTTTTCATCATGGCTCGCATCCTGTTCGTGGTCGCTCCCGAGGATTTCCGAGACGAAGAGCTGTTCGAGCCCAAGGCCGAGCTCGAGCACGCGGGACACACGTGCGTCATCGCGAGCCGCCGCGTTGGGACGTGCACCGGCTTGCGCGGCCGCAGGACGGTGGCGAAGGTGGCGCTCGCCGACGCCGACGCGAACGACTACGCGGCCGTGGTCTTCGTCGGCGGCCCGGGCGCGCGGACGTACTTCGACGACTCCGCCGCGTTCTCGCTCGCGCGCGACGCCTTCGAGGCCGACAAGGTGGTCGGGGCGATCTGCATCGCGCCCACGATCCTCGCGAGCGCAGGCCTCCTCGCGGACAAGAGAGCCACTGCCTTTTACACCGAAGCGCGCGCTGTGCGCGCGGGCGGCGCGCACTACGAGGGGCCCAGCGTGGTCGTCGACGGCAAGCTCATCACCGCGACCGGTCCGGACCAGGCCCTCGCGTTCGGCAAGGCGCTCGTGCGCGCACTGGGGGCGCCCGTCACGCGCGAAGCGCGCCCGGGGTGAACGACACCCGGCGGCGCATCCCGCGGACCACGGGGACCGACCGTCTCGCGTTCGTCGTCCTCGCCGCTCTCGCCGCCCTCGCGATCCGCCACCGCGAGCCGTACCTGCTCGGGCTCGTCGCGCTGCTCGGCTTCCTGCTCCTGACGATCGCGCGGTGGGCGGAGCGCAGCCGCACCGGCGCGCTCGTCCACAAGCTCGGCTCGCCCTATCTGGCCGTCGCCGGCACCTTCGAGCTCCTGGGCCCGCTGCTCGACCGCGCGACCACCGCGCGATGGGACGCCCGGCTCGAGGCGCTGGATTCGCGGCTCTTCGGGGGGCTCGTGGCCGCGTGGCAGGGCGCGCTGGGGAGACCAGCCTGGCTGACCGACGCGATGTCGGTCGCGTACGTGTCCTTCTACCTCCTCCCGATGGCCGTCGGCATCGGGATCTACCTTCGCCGCCCGCGCGAGTTCGATCGCTACGCGCTCACCACCGAGGCGGGCTTCTTCGTGCCTTACGTCGGCTATTTCCTGTTTCCCGCGACCGGCCCGCGCGAGGCCTTCGCGGAGGGCGCGGCGATCGGCGGGTCGCCCCTGGGCGAGGCCGCGCGGTCGTTCGTACGCGCGGTGGAGCTCAACGTGCTCGACGCGTTCCCGAGCGGCCACACGTCGGTCGTGCTGATCGTGCTCGCGTTCGGATGGCGCCTGCTCCCGAGGTGGCGCCTCCCGCTCGCGACGGTCGTGGCGAGCATCGTCTTCTCGACGGTCTACCTCTCGTATCACTACGTCGTGGACCTGATCGCGGGCGCGCTCGTCGCGCTGTTCGTGCTGCTCCTCGCCCCGCTCGCGCGCGCCCTCGGCGTGGGCGCGCGGCACCGGCTTCAGTCGCCGTCCATCGACATCCGGTCGGGGTGATCGCCGGCCTGGATGGCGGCGAGCTCCCGTTCCCGAGCGAGCTCGCTCCAGAGGCCCCACGCTCGGACCTTCTTGTCGAGGTAGATGACGCGCTCGGCGCACCGCGCGATGGCCTGGAGGTTGTGCGTGACGAGCACGGCGGCGATCGTCTCCGAAGCGCTGATCTCCGCCATCAGGTCCACGATGGCCGCGCGGCCGCCGACGTCGACGCCGGCGGTCGGCTCATCGAGGATGATGAGGTTCGGCTTGGTCACGAGCGCGCGGGCGAGGTACACGCGCTGCGTCTCGCCGCCGGAGAGGTCCCTCATCTGCGCGTCGGCGAGCTTCTTCGCGCCGGTGCGCTCGAGCACCTCGATGGCCTGCTCGCGCTCGGCCTTGCTCACGCGCAGCGGCCAGCGCCCGCGCAGGTTCGCGACGACGACCTCCACCGGCGTGGCCGGGAAATCGCGATCGAAGCCCTTGCGCTGCGGCACGTAGCCGACCTTGCGCCGCCCCTTCGCCGCGTCCGCGCCTTCGATCAGGATCTCGCCCGAGTCGGGCGCGACGAGGCCGAGGATGATCTTGAGCAGCGTCGATTTGCCCGCGCCGTTCGGCCCGCAGAGGCACAAGAACTCGCCGACCGGGACGTGGAAGCTCACGTCCTCGAGCACGCGCCGCTCGCCGTAGCTCACGTTCACGTCGCGCACCTCGAGCACCCGCGGCGCGTCGTCGGGCGGGAGCGTGCCGTAGTACAGCCCGCTGTAGCGTCGGCTCGACTTGGCGATGGAGCTCGGAGGCGCGTTGGCCATGAGCCCCCAGTCTACTTCAAGAACTTCTCGAGGGCGTCCGTGTCGAAGCGCAAGAGCTTCTCGTAGGAGTCCGTCTCGGGCGTACCGCCGACGGGGTCGAGACTCCCGAGCGGGATGTGGGCGGCCTCGGCGATGGTCTTCGCGGGGCGCGAGTCGAGCTGGGGCTCGGAGTAGAGCGCCGGGACGTGGCGCTCTTCGACCACCTTGAGCACCGCCTGGATGTAGTCGCTCGTGGGCGACGAGCCGGGGAACGGCTCGATGACGCCGAGGATCTTCAGCTTGTAGTGAGCCGCGTAATAGTTGAAGGAGCCGTGGAAGGTGACGAAGCCGCGCGTCTTGAACGCGTCCGTGCGCGCGACGAGCTCCTTGTCGAGCTTCTCGAGGTCCGCGTCGAGCTGGTCGGCGCGCTCGTGGTAGCCGGCGGCGTGGGCGGCGTCCGTCGCGGCGAGCTCGTCGCCGATGGCCTTCACGATCGTGCGCGCGCGCGACGGATCCATCCACACGTGCGGGTCGGTCGCGCCCTTCTCGTGGTCGTGGTCCTCCTCTTCCTTGCCGCGCGCCTTGTCGGCGGCCTCGTCGCCGATGGCGCCCTCCTGCACCGTGAGCGTGGGCACCTTCTCGCCGACCCGGAGCACTCGCGCGCTCGGCGCGGCGTCCTTCATGAGCTTGTCCATCCAGGGGTCGAGGCCCAGGCCGACCAGGACGCCGAGCTTGGACGCCGCGATCTGCTCGATGTCTCTCGCGGTGGGGTCGAAGCTGTGCTCGGTGTGGCCGGGCGGCAGCACCAGGATCACCTCCGCGTCGGGCCCGGCGACGCGGCGGACGAGGTCGTAGATCGGGAAGATGGACACGGCGACCTTCGGGCGGCCGCCGGACGTGCCGTGGCAGCCGTTGCACGCGCCGAGCGCGAGCGAGAAGGTGAGAAAAAGCACGCCGAGAGCCGAACGATGCATGCCACGAGATGAACGCCAAGACGGCGCCGCGCCAAGCGGAATCTTCGGGTCTAGTATGTTAGAAGGCACCCATGCCCCCGTTCGAGATCCGCGGCGCGCTGAAATCGGATGAAGAGCAGCTGCTCGCCGTCGCGCACCACCTCAACACGGTGAACCTCCCGGACGATCGCGAGGAGATCAAGGGCATCCTCGAGCACTCCGAGAACAGCTTCACCGGCCAAATCAAGGACCCGCGGCGCCGCCAGTACGTCTTCGTCCTCGTCGACAACGAGAAGGGGAAGATCATCGGCACCTCGATGATCATCGGCCAGCTCGGGCGGCGAGACGCGCCCTACGTCTACCTCGACGTCACCGACGAGGAGCGTTACTCGGCCACGCTCGACAAGCACTTCAAGCACACGACGCTCAACGTCGGTTACTCGTACAACGGGCCGACCGAGATCGGCGGGCTCGTGCTCTCGCCGGACTACCGCCACGTGCCGCAGCGGCTCGGGCTGTTCATCTCGTACGTGCGCTTCTTGTTCATCAAGGCGCACCGCGAGCTGTTCCGCGACGAGATCCTCGCCGAGCTCTTGCCGCCCCTCGAGCCGGACGGCACCTCGCACCTCTGGGACGCGCTCGGCCGGCACTTCACCGACCTGAGCTACGCCGAGGCCGATCTCCTCTCGAAGAAGAACAAGGAGTTCATCCGCGGCCTGTTTCCCGAAGGGACGATCTACGCGTCGCTCCTGCCGAAGCAGGCGCAGGACGTGATCGGCAAGGTCGGCACGCAGACCAAGGGCGTCGAGAAGATGCTGCGGCGCATCGGCTTCCGATACGCCGAGCGCGTCGACCCGTTCGACGGCGGCCCGCACTTCGTCGCGCCGACGGACGAGATCTCGCTCGTGCAGCGGACGCACAAGGTGAAGGTGAGCCGGCTGCTCGCGAAGAAGGAGCACTCCAAGCACCGCTCGCTCGTCGCCGTCGACTTGCCGAGCCCGCCTTTCTTCATCGCGGTCCTGTCGGATTACGTCGCGGACGACAGCGAATCGGGCGGCGTGAGCCCGGAGGTCGCGGCACACCTCGGGCTGAAAGAGGGAGACGAGGCTTGGGTCCTCACGCTCGAGTGATGGGACACGGTGAACCACTCGAGATCCGGACGCACGACGGGGTGGCGCTGGCGGCGACGTTGCTCGAGGCGCCCCAGGCGACCGCGCGCGGCACGGTGATCATGGCCCACGCGATGTTCGCGCGGCAGAGCGCGTTCCGGCGGCCCGCGGGCCGCGGCTTGGCCGAGCGAATGCACGAGCGGGGGTGGAGCGTGCTGCTGTTCGACTTCCGCGGGCACGGCGGGAGCAAGGCCGAATCGTACGGGTACGACGACTTCGTCCAGCGCGATCTGCCGGCGGTGGTCGAGTGCGTGCGTGCGCGCAGCCGCGGCCCCGTGGCGCTGCTCGGCCACTCGCTCGGGGCGCACGTCGCGCTCGCCTCCGTCGGCTGCGGATTGTGCGAGCTCGACGCGCTCGTCCTCGCCGCGGCCAACGTGTGGCTCCGCGACTTCGAGCCGAACGGCGCGATCTGGACGCTCAAGCGCGCCACGCTGGAGGGCTTCGTGCGCACGGCGCGGCGCGTGGGGAAATTCCCGGCGCGCGCGCTGCGCCTCGGGAGCGACGACGAGGCGCTCGGCTACGTGGAGGACCTCGCGAGGTTCGGCCTCGAGGGCAAGTGGCGCAGCCGTGACGGCGCGCGCGACTACCTCGCCGCGCTCGGCAACGTTCACGCTCCGGTCTACGCCATCGCGAGCGACGGCGACTTGCTCAACGCGCGGCCCGTGTGCGTCGAGCGCATGGTGGCGCGGTGCCGCGGCCCGATCCACATCGATCGCGTGCGCCGCAGCGACGACGGCTCGCGCCCGCCGGGCCACGGCGCCCTGGTGACGACGGACCGCGCGGCGAGCGCGTTCGCGCGGGCGGAGGAGTTCTTGCGGCAACTCGGATGATGGGCGGAGGCGGAGACGGAGACGGAGACGGAGACGGAGGCGGAGGCGGAGACGGAGGCGGAGACGGAGGCGGGGCTTCGACGGTAGGCGTGCGCCGGGCTATAGTCGCGCTCCCATGGAGCTCTCTCCGTCCTTCCTCCGATTCCCCGAGTCGGCCGTGGGGCGGGCGCTCATCGACCGTGTGATTCGCTACTTCGACGCGCGCATGGTCGGTCACGAGCACGTGCCGCGCGAGGGCGGAGCGCTCGTGGTGCTCAACCATGGACTGTTCGGCTTCGACGCGTTCGTGCTCGGCGCGCTCTTGTGGCGGCACACGCGAAGGCACGCCGTATGGCTCGCGGACGGCCAGCTCTGGAAGACGCCCGGCCTCGCCGCGACGCTCGACTGGGTGGGGGCCATCCCGGGCACGCGCGAGGGGGCGGTCGAGCGCCTTCGCGCCGGCAACCTCGTGGTCGTCTACCCCGGCGGCATCTTCGACTCGTACAAGCTCTGGCGCGACCGCCACCGGCTCAAGTGGCACGGCCGCGCGGGCTTCGCGCGGGTTGCGCTCCGCGCCGGCGTGCCGATCGTGCCCGTCGCGGCGTGCGGGGTCGACGACATGTACCGCGTCGTCGCGCGCGAGCCCGGCCTCGGCAAGCTCCTCTTCGGCGACGAGCGCTACAATTTCCCCGTCGCGCTGGGGCGGTTCGGCACGCCGTTGCCGCGTCCGGCACGGGTCACGCTCCACGCGTTCCAGCCGGTCCTGCCCTCGGGCCCGCCGGACGACGAGGCCGAGGTGGAACGCGTGCGCCGTCTGGTGCACGATGCCATCCAGGCCAAGCTCGATGAGACCTGAGCCGATGCTGTCGGAACGAGAAGAGAAGATCGTCGTGGCGCTCGCCGCGGCCGCCATCCCCCAAGGATCGTTCTTGCCAGGCGGCGGCCACGAGACGCTCGCGCGGCTCTGCGCATGGCTCGACGGCGCCGACAAGCAGGAGCTCGCGGTCTTCCGCGGCATGCTCTGGTCCGTCGAGCTCGCCGCGGTCCCCGCGACCGGCAGGCCGCTCTCGCGTCTGCCCGAGCGGCGGGCGCGCTCGTTCCTCGAGCGCTGGCACGCGTCGTCTTCTCCTGCCGCCCGCCAGTACCTGCGCGCCGCGCTCACCCCGATCAAGTCGGCGCACTTCGACGACGCGAAGATGTTCGCGCACGTGGGCTGCCCCCACGATCGCACCTCCACCCAGCGAGCCGAGACCGAGCGGTTCATGCGCCAGGTCACCGACGGCCGCGACGTCGGCGAGGACCTCGATCTCGAGTGCGAGGTCGTCGTCGTCGGCACGGGCGCGGGCGGAGCCGCCTGCGCGTACGAGCTCGCCTCGCGCGGGCGCGCGGTCCTTCTCCTCGAGGAGGGCCACTACCACCGGCGCGACACGTTCAACGGCCGCTCGAGCCCGATGAGCAAGCGCCTCTACCGCGACAAGGGCCTGACGATCGCGCTCGGCAACATCAACGCGCCCGTCTGGGCGGGGCGCGCCGTCGGCGGCAGCACCGTGATCAACTCCGGCACGTGCTACCGCGCGCCGGCGCGCGTCTTCGATCGCTGGCGGCGCGAGCTCGGGTTGCCGCTCTCCGAGGCGATCATGCGCCCGTACTACGAGCGCGTCGAGGCGATGCTCCAGGTGGAGCCGGCTCGCTTCGATCTGGCCGGCGGCGTCGGCCGCGTGATCTCGCGCGGCGCGGAGAAGCTTCGCCTCTCGCACGGCGTGTTGCCCCGCAACGCGCCCGCGTGCGACGGGCAAGGGGTGTGCTGCTTCGGCTGCCCGACCGGCGCGAAGCGATCGACCGACGTCAGCTACGTCCCCGCGGCGCTCGAGCGCGGCGCGCAGCTCGTCACGGGCGCGACCGTGACGGGCATCGACGTCGTCGCCGGCCGCGCCCGCGGCGTCTCCGCGACGCTCGCCTCGGGCAAGAAGCTGAAGGTCCGGGCCGACGCGGTCGTCATCGCGGGCGGCGCGCTGATGACGCCGCTGCTCCTGCGGCGCAACGGGCTCTGCTCTCGCGCGCCCGTGGGCAAGAACCTCTCGATCCACCCCGCGACGAAGGTCATGGCGCTCTTCGACGAGCCCATCGACATGCACACCGGCATCCCGCAGGGCTACGCGATCGACCACTTCGCCGACGAGGGGATGATGTTCGAGGGCGCGTCCACCCCGCTCGACGTCACCGCGCTCGCCATCCCGTGGATCGGCCGCCGCTTCATGGACGTGATCGAGAGCTACCGGAACCTCGCCACCTTCGGCTTCATGATCGAGGACACGTCGCGCGGCGAGGTGCGTCCCGGCCCGCGCGGCTCTCCGCTCATCACGTACCGGCTCAACGACACCGACACGAAGCGGATGCAGCGCGGCATCTCGATCCTCTGCGAGGTGTTCTTCGGGGCCGGCGCCAAGCGCGTCCTGCCGATGCTCCCGGGGGCCGAAGAGCTGTCCACGCCGGCGGACATCGACCGCGTGCGCACGGCGCGGCTGCGCCCGGGCGATCTCGAGGTCAGCGCGTATCACCCCCTCGGGACGTGCCGGATGGGCACGGACCCGAGCTCGAGCGTCGTCGGCCCCACGCACGAAACGCATGAGGTCGCGGCGCTCTACCTCGTCGACGGGAGCGCGGTACCGACGCCGCTGGGCGTCAATCCTCAGATGACGATCATGGCACTCGCGCTGCGCGCCGCCGAGGGAATCGACGCCGTCCTTCGATAGCCGATGATAAGCTGGTGACATGGAGGCCGGCTTCGTCGTCGGCGAGCGCTTCACGATCGAGCGTCGGGCCGGGGCGGGCGGGATGGCGACGGTGTATCGCGCCGTCGACCGCGTGACCGGCGACGTGGTCGCGCTGAAGCTGCTAGGCGCCGTCGCCGAGAGGGAGCGCTTCCTGCGCGAGGCCGAGATGCTCGCGCACTTCGACCATCCCAACATCGTCCGCTACGTGGCCCACGGCGAGCTCGAGGACGGGACCGCCTTTTTGGCGATGGAATGGCTCGACGGCGAGAGCCTGTCCGACCGGCTGCACCAGGCGCCGCTGCCTGTCGACGAGTCGCTGGCGCTCTGCTCGATCGTGGCGCGCGCCCTCGGGCACGCGCACGCGCGCGGCATCGTCCACCGGGACGTGAAGCCGTCGAACGTCATGCTCCCCGCAAGCGGGCTCATCGGCGAGGCGCGCGTGCTCGACTTCGGGATCGCGCGGCGCGGCGTCCGCCGCGATCTGACGCGCACCGGAATGCTCGTCGGCACGCCGGGGTACATGGCGCCCGAGCAGGCCCGCGGGGCGCGCGACGTCGACGCGCGAGCGGACGTGTTCGCGCTCGGGTGCCTGCTCTACAAGTGCCTCACGCAGAGGACGCCGTTCCTGGGCGAGAGCGTCGTCGCGGTGCTCGCCAAGGTCCTGCTCGAAGAGCCGACGCCGCTGCGCCGTTTGATGCCCGACGTTCCGGAGCACGTCGAGCGGCTGACGGAGCGCCTGCTGGCGAAGGACCCCGACGCGCGACCGGCCGACGGCAACGAGGCGGCGGAGCTGCTGTCGCGCGCGCTCCGGGGCGAGTGGCTCGAGCGAGCCTCGGCTCCCGCGCGGCAGGTGCTCACCGCGCTCGAGCAGCGCATGCTGAGCGTCTTGCTGCTCGATCTGGGCGCGGCGCCGGCTCCCGCCGAAGACCCGAGCGATCTCGACGCGACCGCCACCATCGTGGCGGTGCCCGACGGCGTCGCCGCGTGCGCCTCGAGCTTCGGCGCGAGCCTCGAGCCCCTCGCCGACGGGTCGGTCCTGCTGACGTGGCAGGGGGCAGGCACCGAGCACGCGACGCGCGCGGCGCGATGCGCTCTCGCGGTGGCGGACGCCATCCCCGACGTCCTCGCGGTGCTCGGCACGGGGCGCGCCGTCGTGGGCGGCGCGGGCGTGCCGGTCGGCGACCTCGTGGACCGCATGGACCGGCTCCGGTGCGTCGCGCTGGGCTCGCTCGTGGCGTCCCAGGACGCGAGCGCGATCCTGCTCGATTCGCTGTCCGCGACGTTGCTCCAGGATCGCTTCGCCATCGGCACGCGCGGGGAGCTCTCGCTGCTCGGCCCCGAGCGCGAAGGCGGCGAGATCCTGCGGACGCTCCTCGGCATGCCCACCGGCTGCTTCGGCCGCGACCGCGAGCTCGATCAGCTCACGGCTCTGTTCGACGAGTGCGTCGACGAGGGCTCGCCGCGCGCCGTCTTGCTGAAGGCGCCCGCCGGCTACGGCAAGTCGCGCGTCCGCCACGAGCTCGTGGCCCGCGTCCGCGGTAGCGCTCAGATCTGGATGGGCCGCGGCGATCCGACGAGCGCGGGCGCGCCGTTCGAGCTGTTCACGCGCGCGCTGCGCCGCGCCTACGCGCTCCGCGACGACGACCCGATCGAGACGCAGCGCCGGAAGCTCGACGCCCGCGTGGCGCGGCACTTCGGCGGGGCCGAGCGAGGCGAGATCGTCGCCTTCGTCGGCCAGATGATCGGGCTGCCGCCGGCCGGCGACCCCGACCCCTCCTTCTCGATGCAGGACCCCGTGCTGCAGGGCGATCGCATCCGCGCCGCCGTGGTCTCGCTGCTCCGCGCCGAGTGCGCGACGCTCCCGATCGTGCTCGTCCTCGAGGACCTCCACTGGGGAGACATCCCCACGGTCAAGCTCGTGGACCTGCTCATGCGCAGCCTGTCCAGCAGCCCGATGTTCGTGCTTGCCACGGCGCGGCCCGAGATCGACGAGCTCTTCCCCAAGCTGTGGGACGACCGGTCGCTGCTCGTGCTCCCGCTCCGGGAGCTCGGTCGCAAGGCCGGCGAGCAACTCGTTCGCGCCGCGCTCCCGGACGCCGACGACGCCCGCGTGGCCGATCTCGTCCAGCGCGCTTCCGGCAACGCCTTCCACCTGGAGGAGCTGATCCGCGCGGTCGCCGAGCACGGGTCCGACGTGCTGCCCGACACGGTCCTCGCGATGCTCTCGGCGCGCTTCGATCGGCTCGACCCGGAGGCGCGTCGCGTCCTCCGCGCGGCGAGCGTCTTCGGTCAGGCCTTCTGGGGCGCCGGCGTCGAGGCGATGGTGGGCGACGCCGGCGCCGGCGCGCACCTCGCCGCCCTCGTGAGCCAGGAGCTCGTCCAGCCGCGCAGCGAGAGCCGCTTCGAGCGCTGCGCCGAGTACGTCTTCCGCAACTCCGCCATCCGCGACGCGGCCTACGCCACGCTCACCGAGCACGACCGCGCCGTGGGCCACAGGGTCGCGGCCGCGTGGCTGGAGTCGGTGGGCGAGACGAGCGCCTTCGTCCTCGCGGAGCACCTCGAGCGAGGCGGCGAGCCGGCGCGCGCCCTGCCCTACTGGGAGCGCGCCGCCGAGCAAGCGATGGAGGGCAACGATCTCTCGCGCGCCGCCGAGCTCGCGGCCCGAGGCCTCGCGTGCGGCCCTGCGCCGGACGCCGCGGCGCGCCTGCACGCCCTCCGCGCCGAGGCACTGCGCCCGCGCTGAGCCGCCCTCTCAGGAAGGGGCCGTCGCCCCGGCGCGCTTCGCGCTCGCGCGCGAAGGCAGCTTCAGCAGGCGCGCGGCGTTGTCGTGGAGCACCGCCCGGCGCATCTTCTCGTTCTTCTTCTCCGTCGCGAGCAGCACCTTCGCGATGGCCGTCGCCGGGTGGTAGAAGGGCCAGTCGGAGCCGGTCATGAGGCGCCCTTCGGGCAGCGAGTCGATCAGCCGCTCGACGGCCGGCAGGCCCTGGCTCGCGATCTCGTAGTAGACGTTCGGGTACTTGCTCGCGTACCCGATGGCCTCGTCGACTTGGAGCGCGCCCGCGTGGCCGAGCACGAAGTCGACGTCCGGGTTCTCTGCGATGGCGCGCTCGTAGCGCTTCACCTGCGACAAGCGCCGCCCGAGGCGCGTCTCGATGCCGACGGGCCCGCAGTGGAACAGGATCGGGAGCTTGTATTGTGCACACAAACGATAGAGCTTCATCGCCCGCCGGTCGTCGGCGCCCACCAGCTGCACCGCCGGGTGAAACTTGAGGCCGCGCGCGCCCATCTTCGCGAGCGCGTCCACCTGCTGGCGCACGTCGAAGCGGTATGGGTGCACCGAGCCGAAGCAGACGATCGAGTCGCTGCCCCGCGTGAGCTCGAGCCAGCGCTCCGAGTTGCGCGACCAGAAGGGAAAGTCGATCGGCAAGAGCACGCTCGCCGCGACGCCGACGTCGCTCATGTGCCTGAGCAGGTTCGGCAGCGTGTGCGTGGCGCGCATCCCGCCCTCGCCGAAGGTGTCCTTCGTCATGTCGCGCTCGATCGCCGCGAGGTCGTGCTTCGCGAAGTTGCGGTTCATGTACACGTCGAGGTCGATGGGCTTGTCCGCCCGGAGGTACAGCTCGACGTCGGGCGTCTCCTTCCGGAGATCGACGAAGCCGCTCCAGTCCTTGCGCTGGGCGGCGCGCTTGCTGCGACGCCCGTAGGCCAGCGCGAGGTGGGTGTGGCAATCGATGACTGGACCGAACGATGGATCGGCGAGTGCGAGCCGGCCGTCCTTCACCTCGAAGTAAGGGAGGCGCGCGAGGTCGAGCAGGTTGCGGAGCTTCATCGGAGCCGCGCCCGCATCACAATCCGTCGAGGACCTCGAGGACCAGGTCCCGTACCATGTCGCGATCCGGCAGGGTGCCGAGCATCCCGTACATCGCCGCCGAACCCTCGGCCGCGGCCGTCCCCTTCGCGACGCCCGCCACGCTGGCGCGCAGGTCGCCCGTGATGTCCGCGACGAGCTTCTCGTGGGCCGGAGTGATCATCATGTGGAGCGACGGGGGGCGCTGCTGCCGGTCGAGGAACCAGCCGCGCTGCTGCATGTGATCGCCCACCGCGTAGACGTCGACGGCGTCGCTGGTGAAGGCGAAGACGCTGATGGCCGGGGCGCCGAGGATGCGAAGCTCCGGGATCTGCCGGATGCCGGCGAGGATGGCGTCGCTCGTGTCGAGCGTCTTCTTGGCGAGGCGCAAATAGCCTTCTTCGCCGAGGTAGTTCATCACGGCCCACGCCGCCGCGATCGGCCCGCCGGGGCGCGTGCCCGGCGCGCTCGGCGACCCGTAGAGCCCCCCAGGCCAGTCCGTGTAGACGACGAACTGGTGCCGCCGCAGCTCGCGCGTGCGGTACAGCACGACCGAGGCGCCCTTCGCCGCCCAGCCGTACTTGTGGATGTCGGCCGACATCGACGTCACGCCGGGCACGGCGAAGTCGAACGGCGGCACGTCGCGGCCGAGCTTCCGCGCGAAGGGGAGCATGAAGCCGCCCACGCACGCGTCGACGTGGCAGAGCAGCCCGTGCTCCTGCGCGATGGCGCCGATGCGATCGATGGGATCGACGACGCCGTGCGGATACGCCGGCGCCGAGCCTACGAGCAGGATGGTGCGGTCGTTGATCGCGCGGCGCATCGCGTCCACGTCCGCGCGCAGCGTCGCGTCGAGGGGGACGTGCACCGGCTTCACGCCGAAGTAGTGCGCCGCCTTCTCGAAGGCGGGGTGCACCGACTCCGGCAGCACCATCTCGGGCTCGAGCACGTTCGGCCTGTGGGCGCGCGCCCAATCGCGCGCCGTCTTGACGGCCATGAGGATGCTCTCGGTGCCGCCCGAGGTCATCGCTCCCGCCGCGTCGGGGTGCGAGAGCATGTCGGCCGTCATGGCGACGACCTCGTTCTCGAACCGCTTCAAGCTCGGAAACGCCAGCGGGTTGAGAGCGTTCTCGCTGAAGTAGCGAAAGAACGCGTCGTGCAAGAGCGAGAGCACGTCGTCGCCGGCGTAGTACACCAGGCTGAAGGTTCGCCCTTCCTTCCAGCGGAGGTCCTTCTCCCGCGCCTCGTCGAGAGCGGCGAGGACGGCTTCTCGCGTCTGGCTATGGTTCGGCAACTTCATGAATTTACAAAGTAAACTATCACGTTCTTGCTCGAAACGCCAGCCTGGAATAACTCGCTGGGGAGCCGTGCGCATCACCGATCAACAACGGCGCCCCTCAGCCCGGAACGCGTTGCTCGCGGGCTTGCTCGTCCTCGGAGCGCCCGCCTGCCGCCGTCACGGCTCGAGCGACGCGGGCGTGGATGGCGCGCCGGCGATCGCGTCGGCGACCATCGAGTCGGAGCCCTCGGCCGCGAGCGACGCGGGCCCGCCCGCGAAGGACGCGCCGCGCGTCATCGCGACCGCGCTCATCGCGCCGATCTTCAGCGCGATGGAGTGGCCTCCGAAGGATCCGGAGAAGGCCGACGGCGAGCGCAAGGGCGTCGTCCGTCTCGGCTACTTCCGCAACGGCGAGAGCATCGCCTTCAAGAGCGGGCCGACGAAGAAGAGCAACTGCCCCGAGGGCTGGTACGAGCTGCTCGAGGGCGGCTACGTGTGCGGGCAGTTCGTCACGGCCGATCCGAACAGCCCCGACCTCGCCGACGGCAAGGGCCTGCACCCGCCCCTGGATGACGGTCCGCTGCCGTACAAATACGGCCTCAACCTGACCAACGGCACGCCGCTCTACCGCCGCGTGCCCACGCGCAAGGAGCGCGAGGAGTCGGAGAAGCACCTGCTCGTCGGACGCACGCACCCCGGCGACCTCGAGCGCGCGCAGCAGGAGGCGGCCGCCGACGACGGCACCGTGCCCTGGTATCTGCAGGACCACAAGGGCCAGCGCCCGATGGTCAGCTTCGACGACATCAAGGGCGAGCACGGCCTCGTGCTCCTTCGCATGGTGCGCGGCTTCTACCTCGCCATCGATCGCGAGGCGACGAGCCACGTCGGCAAGTTCTGGAAGACGACGAGCCTGGCCTTCGCGCCCGAGGACCACATCCTCGTCCACAAGTCGGTCACGGACTTCCAGGGCGTCAACTTCGCCGACCCCGCGGAGAAGCGGCAGCTGCCGCTCGCGTGGATGCTCAACCCGCACGGGTGGAAGTACGAGGTCGACGAGGGCGAGAAGAAGGTCCACCGAAAGGACCACGTCGATCGCTTCACCATCGTGGAGCTCACCGGCAAGGACGTCGTCATCGACAACCGGCACTACCGCGAGACCAAGGACGGCTACTGGCTCAAGGACGTGGAGAGCACGCTGACGAAGCCGGGCCCTCCGCCGAAGGACCTCGCGCCCGGAGAGAAGTGGATCGACGTCAACCTGTCGACGCAGTCGCTGGTGGCGTTCGAGGGCGACAAGCCGGTCTACGCGACGCTCGTCTCGAGCGGGCGCCACAACGACAAGGATCCGAGCAAGG
>Ga0316628_100001379_pt1 | contig 17142 bp, 14 predicted proteins | sample OWC_Aug_M2_C1_D5_FD_207648 | JGI IMG/M metagenome (GOLD analysis project Ga0316628, IMG submission 207648) | Wetland soil microbial communities from Old Woman Creek delta, Ohio, United States - OWC_Aug_M2_C1_D5_C | ecosystem: Environmental > Terrestrial > Soil > Wetlands | place: USA: Ohio... | reverse complement strand
TTCTAACATAGGGGCCAAGGGAGGTAGCTTTTTCATATGATCATTTCAAATATTTTTGAGATGGCTTTTAGCAAAGCACCATCCCGGAGTCTACCGGCCGCACGCCGCTTCGATCACCAGCTGGATGGTGCGAGTTCCGTTCCAGCGGTTCCAGCGCAGCTTGAAGGCCATGCGTTCGAAGCGGTCCTGGGAGGCCGAATGGGCGTCGGCATGGAAATGAATGGCCCGGATGCTCTGATGCGGGGGTCCAGAGGCCTGCCGCAGCACCAGCCGCCGGTGATACTGGCCCACGCGGGAGGAGGAGACGACCGCGACATCCCGGGCCATGAACACCGGCTCGGGATTGCCTGACCCAAACGGCATCAGGGTTTCCAGTTGATCCACGAGGTCCTCGGAAATCTCGTCGAGATTCAGTTCGGCATCGATGCCGAGCATGGGGATGAACAGGTCCGGCTCGGAGACCTGCCGGACGGCTTCCTCAAATGCCTGGCTGAATGCTGGCAGCTGGGCCTCTGAGACCTTGAGGCCTGCGGCCTGCAGGTGCCCGCCCAGGTCCTCCAGGTGCGCATGACAGGCCGACAGGCAGGCATAGAGGTCTATGCCGGGAATGCAGCGGGCGGATCCACGGCCCGATCCGTCTCTCAACGCGATGAGAACCACCGGCCGGTAATAGCGGTCCATCACCTTGGAGGCCACGATGCCGAGCACGCCCTCATGCCAACCCGGATGCGCCAGAACGAGAGTCCGGCGCTCGAGCAGTTTCGGTTGGCGGGCGATCACGGTCTGGATGTCTGCCAGGATCCCCCGCTCAATGTCCTGGCGGTTGGCGTTCAAGGTATTGAGTGTCTGGGCGATCTGCCGGGCGATGTCCAGTCGGTCGGTAGTCAGCAGATCCACTGCCAAAGCGGCGTGGTCGACGCGGCCGGCGGCATTCAGGCGGGGGCCGAGCCGGAATGCCACGTCTTCGGAGTCTGCCGCGCGGTTGGAAATGCCCGCGGCGTCCACCAGGGCGACCAACCCCGGCCGTCGGCCCGAGCCGATCACCTCAAGCCCGGTTTTAGCCAGAATGCGGTTTTCATCCCGCAGCGGCACCATGTCCGCGATGGTACCCAGGGCCACCAGGTCGCACAGAGACCTCATGTTGGGTTCGGCGCGATTCTTCCAGAAACCGAGATCGCGCAAGTGCTTCCGCAGTGCGAGCGCCAGACAGAATGCCACTCCCACGCCGGCTAGCTGGTCCAGGCCGGCCGTGCAGTCCTTGCGCTTGGGGTTAATGACGGCCAGGGCCCTCGGCAGGCGGTCTCCTACGGTGTGATGGTCGGTGATGATGACGTCAACCCCGGCCTCCCGGGCGGCCTCTACGGCGGCATAACTGCCGGAACCGCAGTCCACGGTGACCAGAAGCGCCGCCCGACGCGGCACCGCCACCTCCGAAATGTGGCGGGCCTGCAGGCCGTAGCCCTCTTTCAGGCGGTGGGGGATATAGTAGGTCACGCTGGCGCCGCAGGTCTTCAGGAATTCGAACAGGACGGCGGTTGCGGTGGTGCCATCCACGTCGTAGTCGCCGAAGAGAAGAATGGGCTCACTTGAGGCCACGGCCCGGGCCATGCGCTTGACCGCCGGCTCCAGATCCTTCAACCCCGTGGGGGGGCGCAGCTGGGAAAGTGACACATTGAGAAAGCCATGAGCCTGTTCCGGCGACTCCAGGCCGCGGTTGGCCAGCAGGGTTGCCATCATCGGATGGCAGCCCAGCGTTGTCCTCAGGGTGGAGACCACTCCCGCCTCGGGGGTCAGGATATGCCAGCGCTTTTCCATCAGGCGAGGCTTATACCCCATCTCACGCAGGCACTCAATCGAAAAGCGCACCCAGGGGTTTTCGGTTGCAATTGAAGGTGAGGTGGTTATACTGACCTCATGTCAACCGGTAGGCAGTCCAAACTTCTTTACATCTATACCATTGGCTGTCAGATGAACGTGTATGACTCCGAGCACATGGCCCTGGCGCTGGCTCCACTCGGATACGTTCCTGCGCTATCGCCGGCCGATGCCGATATGGTCATCGTCAACACCTGCTCGGTCCGGTCCAAGGCCGAAGAGAAGGCCTTCAGCCTCCTCGGCCGTCTGGAAGCGGTCAAGCGCCGGCGGCCGGGCCTGATCGTGGCGGTGGCCGGCTGCGTGGCCCAGCAGGAAGGCGTACGCATCCTGGAGCGTGCGCCCCATGTGGACGTGGTCTTGGGAACCCGCGCCGTTCACCGCTTGGCGTCCCTCGTCCGGCGTGTGCAAGCGGGGCGGGGACCCGTTTGGGACCTCGAGATGGACGATGGCGTGGAGGACGACGAAGCGGCGCCCGAGTTCGCCGCTCCTGGCACGGTGTCGCGTTTTGTCACCATCATGCGCGGTTGCGACAATTTTTGCGCTTACTGCGTGGTGCCCCACGTGCGGGGGCGAGAAACCAGTCGGCCGCCGGAAGCCATCCTGCGCGAGGTCGAAGCGCTGGTCGCCGCCGGAGCGCGCCAGGTCACGCTGCTGGGGCAAAACGTCAACAGTTACGGCATCAAAGAGGGATTGTGCTCGTTTCCCGAGCTGCTCGCGCGCGTAAATGCGGTCCAGGGCCTGGCGCGCATCCGATTTACGACATCGCACCCCAAGGACCTGACCACGGAGCTCATTCAAGCCTTCGGCCGCCTGGAAAAATTATGTCCGCACATCCACCTGCCGGTTCAATCCGGGTCGAACCGGATCCTGGAACGAATGAACCGGCGTTACACCCGTGAGCACTACCTTGACAACGTGGCCAAACTACGGAATAGTTGTCCTGGGATCGCCATCACATCCGATATGATCGTTGGTTTCGCAGGCGAGACGCAGGCTGATTTCGAGGCAACCCTGGACCTCGTGCGACAGGTTCAGTTCGACGGTCTGTTCGCCTTTATGTACTCGGACCGCCCGAAGGCGCCCTCCAGCCAGTTTCCCGAAAAGGTCCCGGTTCAGGACAAACGCGAGCGGCTTCAGGCGCTGCTGGAACTGCAGGAGAAGATCACGTACACCAGAAACCGGGCCTTGGTCGGTTCGGTTCAAGAGGTTTTGACCGAGGGATTCAACAAAAAGCGGGCGCCCGGCAGAAGCACGGAGGATACCCGGCCTCAATGGACGGGGAGAACTCCTGGGAACAAAGTCGTCAATTTTCAATGCAGTGTCGGGCCCTGGGGAGTTCGGGAGCCTCGCGCAGGGCAGTTGGTTTCGGTCCGCATCGAGAAGGCATTGGCCCATTCCCTGTGGGGTGTCCTTGATGAGAGCCCAACGGCGGTGGGCCGACCGGGAAGGGAGGTTGGGCATGCTGCGCAAAGTCAACATCGCCGGCTTGACGATGGATCCGGCATCCAACACGCCCATCATCATCCTCAAGACAGAGGATGACGAACAGGCGGTTCCGATCTGGATTGGATTGCTGGAGGCAACGTCGATTGCGTCGGCGCTTCAAAAAATCAAATACGAACGCCCGATGACGCATGACCTGTTCAAGAACTTTGCCCAATCGATGCAGGTTTCCGTCGAGCGGGTGGAAGTCTCCGATCTGCGGGACAACACCTTTTTTGCGCGGATTCATTTTGTGTCCGAGGGCCGGAATTTCGACATGGACGCTCGGCCGAGCGATGCCATTGCCCTGGCGCTGCGCTTCGACGCGCCGATCTACGTTGACGAAACCGTGATCCAACACTCCAAGATCCGTGAAGCGGATGTGGAAGTTGCAGACACGAGCGAAGAAGGCAAAAAATGGGCCGACTACCTGGAAAAGCTTTCTTCGGAGGATTTTGGGAAATACAAGGTGTGAACTTGATCGAAAAAAAAGAGATAAAAGGAGATTTCGCAAGGTTGCATGGATGCCTGGCCCTCTGAACAACTCAGGAAGGCATGCCGATCTCTGTGAAATTGCAACAAATCCTCTGATTCCCCGCGGATGGCCCATTGCCGGTCGGTTAATGCCTCTCGCGCCGAAAAACTCCATGCTTTCGGCGAGATAAAAGTTGTTGATAATTCCAAACGGATTACGCGAATTTCTCGGATTTCGCAGTTTGACAACCCTTCGACGTTCCCTTAAATACCTGGCCTGGTTTCCGGCCCCACCATCTATATCTTGTCTTGCGACATTTGGAAAGCCTGCAACCCTGACACGATTTAGGGTTGGCTGAAGGCAACTGTCGAAGCAGAACATTTTCAGCTGCCAGGCCGATCACCGGCCTACCGTCGGAGTCACCGCATGGGTTCGATTCTGGTCATCGAGGATGAGAAGGGGATTCTGGGGCTTATCGAGGCGGCGCTGGTCCACTTCGGGCACCGGGTCGAAACTGCGCAGGATGGTCAAGAAGGTATCCGGAAATTCGACCGCGGCAGCTTCGACATGGTAATCACCGATTGCGTCATGCCGGAGGTGAATGGCGAAGGCGTGCTGCAGCACATTCGCAGTTCTTCACGGCATCGCACGCCCATCATCGGCATGTCGGGCACCCCCTGGCTGCTTCAGGGCACCGGCTTCGATCTGGTCCTGGCCAAACCGTTTCCTCTAAACCAACTGGTCGACTCGGTCAGAACGCTCTCCCAAGCCGTCATGGTATCCGAGGCGGCCGCCTGATCCTAAGCCCTTCGTTCCGGCTGAACTCAACAGGCAAACTCACCATTTTCGTAGACCGTCATTCGTGAGCCGCTGGCCAGCACGGCCGTCACCCGTTTCTTCTCGGTATTGACGAAATCCCAGTGCAGGGCGGAGTCGTTGAACCCGAGTTTTGCTTTCAGGGAGGGGGTGAGCGTTCGCGGATTTCCGGCATAGGTGTTGCGGTAGGAGGAGCCCAGCGCGATGTGGCAGTTGCCGTGCGCCCCGCCGAAGTTTTCGTCATAGAGCGTGTTGGCCATAAAGCGGGTGATCCTGGAAAAACGGCGGTCAGTCAGAGAGAACTCCCCGATCTGGGCAGCCCCTCGGTCCATGGCCAGTTGCTGTTTCAAGAAGCCGTGGCCTTCTCTGGCGCTGGCGCGCGCGACCCGGCCGTCCTTGAACTCGAGGCGCACGCCGGCCACGATGTTCCCGCTGCGGAAGGACGGCTGATCCGCGCAGAATATCCCCCGAGTGCCGCGCCAATCCGGGCTTACAAACAGCTCGAAGCTGGGGATATTTCGACCGGAAACCCCGGCCCACGTGCGCTGGCAGCCCAGACGGATCTTGAGGTCGGTGGTGGCGGATTCGATGTGGAAATCCACAATACGGAGCCCGTCCAGCCAGCGTTTGATTTCACCGGCCCGGCGGTGGACCCGCTGCCATTCGGCCACCGGCGAGGCCGCATCCAGAAAACAGGCCCGCACCACCTGCCGGGTGTACTCCGCAAGGCTGATGCCGGCCTGCCGCGCCAGTTCGGCGGTTGGCAGCACGCAGAGCGTCCAGCTGTACTCTCCCCGTCCTTCGCGGCTTTCGAGAAGAGACCGCAGCGGGTTGGCCGCCACAGCAGCTTTGCCGATTTTTTTCGGGTCCGCATCCTTGAGGTGGGTCAGGGAGTCCGGAGCGTGCAGGAAGATGCCTCCGTTCAGCCGGCGCACGAGCCGATCGTCCCCGGGAGGTACGAACACGAGTTGCCGAGGGTTCGATAGTCGGTAGAAGTTGCGCTCCATGTCGGCGGTCAGGTTCAGGCGCAGCACGGGATGGATTCCGCGCGCCATCAGGTTGCGGTAAAGGATTTCAGCCAGCCGCAGCGCACCGGGATGAAACCGGATCTGGACGATGTCGTTTTTCCGGAACGGGTGGCGCCGGGCCGTGGTGAGGCCCCACCAGAGGGCATCAGCGTAGTTTTCGAGATGTTTTTCGGTCAGCATGTCATGCTCTCCAATGTCGGGCTCAACGCTGGAAGCTCGCTGGGCAGCACCGTGTGCGGTTCAGCAGGCGGAACACCTGCGCCTCATCTGCGAAGAGGGTCAACCGTCTTTAAGGAACCAGCGGTGGTATTCGGCTTCGGTGAAGTGCCGGCGCAGCAGCCGGTTGATGAGGTCGAAGACCTCGGCGAGTTCAGCATGTTCCATGCGTTTGACCAGGGCGGCCATGACCGCATCGTCAGAAAACTTCTGCAGATAGCAGATGAGGGTGTTTTCGTCGGTTTCCCGGTCCAGCCCGAACCCGATGAGTCCAGCGTAGTCTTCAACGAACCGGTGGGTGTGTCTGTCCATGAAGGCCTCGTTGTCAATCCGCTTGCTATCGGAAGCGGTGGTCTTGACATCCGAGATAGGCCAAAATCACAGCGCGGTCAACCGGAGAATGGCATCAGGATCGGAAAGGCGGGGCAACTCCGTCAGGAAGCAGCCAGCGGCACAAGCCGTTTTTGGGGAACCAGATAAAGCGGGGGACTGGAATTCAGCGCGGCCCGTACGGCGACCGCCAATTCGTCCTTGTCGACCGGCTTCAGCAGGAATTTGCGGATGCCCATGGCGGTGGCCTGGTCCTCGGAAATCATTTCATTATAGCCGGTGCACAGGATCACGGGGAGGCCGGGCCGGATATCCCAGAGCCGGCGAGCCAGCCGGTCTCCGGCCATCTGCGGCATGGTCATATCGGTGATGACCAGGTCGAACTGGTCCGGCTGGTGGGTGAAGGTATCCAGGGCGTCCAGGCTGCTGGACCGGGCGGTCACGCAGTAGCCGAGCCTCTCCAGGATCTGTTTTTCCATGTCGACGATTTGGAGCTCGTCATCGACCAGGAGGATTCGCTCGCTGCCGCTGGTCTGCTCCGGGCACGCCTCCTCCTCGATTTCCGTCTCGATATCCTCCAGCGTCGGCAGATACACATGGAAGGTGCTGCCTTTGCCGGGGGTGCTTTCCACGGTGACAAAGCCGCCGTGATTTTTGACGATCCCGTGGATGACCGAAAGCCCCAATCCCGTGCCCTTGCCGGGCTCTTTGGTCGTGTAGTACGGCTCGAAAATACGCCCCAGCACCGAGGGTTCCATGCCGACGCCCTCATCCCTCACGGTGAGATGCAGGTGGGGGCCCATTTTGATGCCGAGGTGCTTGACCGTCTCCTCGTAGCCGATGATCGTTTCGGTCAGCCGGACCTCGAGGGTGCCGCCGGTGGTCTGCATCGCCTGGTATGCGTTGGTGCACAGGTTCATGAGCACCTGGTGGATCTGGGTCGGATCGCCCATGATCGTTTTGCAGTCGTCGTCCAGATCGGCGGCGATGTCGATGGTCTTGGGGATGGAAGCCCGCAGCAGTCGCAAGGCTTCTCGGATAATGACCTGCACCCGGATCGGTTTGCGTTCGCGGTCGTTTTGGCGGCTGAACGTCAGAATCTGCTGCACGAGTTCCTTGGCGCGGTTGGCGGCCTTAAGAATTTCCCCGAGGTTGCGGCGGACCGGGTTGCCCTCCGGGATGTCGTCCATGGTGAGTTCCGTGTAGCCAATGATCGGAAAGAGGATGTTGTTGAAGTCGTGGGCGATCCCCCCGGCCAAGGTCCCGATGGCCTGAAGTTTCAACACCTGCTGCATCTGGCGTTCGGAGTCCGCCAGCGCCTGTGTCCGCTCGTCTACCTGCTTTTCCAGAATCGTTTTTTGATGACGCAGGAGCCGATAGAACTCGAGGCTCTCCAGGGCGTTGGCCGTGTTGAGCAGGATGATGGACAGCAGCGTCAGCGAGGTGTCAGGAATCTGCTGCCGGCTGTCATCCAGCAGGCCGATGAACATGCCCCGGATGCGTGAATGAGTGGCGATGACATGGATGACCAAACGGCGGGAGCGATCCTTGGATGCGATGGTGATTCCCCGCCGTTCGCGAATGGCCCAGGCAAAGAATCCCTTTTCGATCATGTCCTCCACTTCGGCCGCAATGAAATCGCGCACGGCCGGGGGAGTGCAGGCGGCCAGCTGGAAATCCGCACTCTCCTGGTTGACGAGGTACAGGGCGTCGGATTCAAACGGGATGAGGTATCGGATCCGCTTTTCAGCCTCCTCCAGGATGTTTTCAGGCCCGTAGCTGTTGATAATGTTTTCCTGGAAGTCGACGAGGGACAGGGCCATTTCAAGCACGTTCTGGATGAACCGGCGGTTTTCTTCCAGGTACTCGATCCGGGTCATCAATTTTTCCAGGCTGAGGTGAGAGTCGCCGGTCATGGCTGCTGTTCCATCAGAAGGAATGCCAGGGTGTCGAGCTGATTGACGGCTTGCTTGGCCACCACTTCGAAGCAACTGGTGGGCAGTTCCAGGGCCGCCCAGGCCTGCGCATTCAGGGGCGGAATCAGGCGTTCCCCGCTTGTGCCGATGCCCAGCGCATTCACCAGGACGTCGGCCACATGAACGATGGCGGCCGGAACAGGATCAGGGGAGTCGCCGGGCTCGTGATGAAAGCACACCGTGTTCTCCAGCAGCAGCGGCAGGCGCCATCGGTTCAGGAGATATTTCCCGATGTGGGCATGGTGGCAGCCCAGGCGCTTTTTTTCTGCTGCATACAGGCAGGTGGAGGTGTGGTGCGCATGCCGCAGGACCTCGAGGGTTTCTTTCGGGAAATAGAGGTAAAGGATCAGACGCCCCAAGTCGTGCAGAAGGCCGGCCGTGAACATCTGCTCCGTCTGTCGCATGCTTTTTTGCGCCGCCAGAAGCCGCGAGGCGATGGCACAGGCCAGGCTGTGCTGCAGGAAGAAACGCATGTTCAGATGGCTGCGCGGGATGTTTCTGAATATGGATAGGACGCTGATGCCGAGCGCCAAGGCTGAAAGCTCACGGGTGCCGATCATCGTCACCGCCAGGGACACCCGATCCACCTTGGACGGCAGGCCGTAGAAGGAGGAATTGACGATCTTGAGCAGCAGCGCCGTCAGGCTCGGGCTTTTGTTGATGACCTGGGCCATCTGGTCGGCGGATGACAGGGGATTGGCAATCACTTCATTCAGTTCAAAGACGATCAGCGGGATTTCCGGCAGGGTTATGTCTTTTCCGATGAATTTCTCAAGAAAATCAGGCTCTTGATCATTTCGGCCGGGCCCGGTCTCCTCCGGTGGAAGACTGACGCAGGGTGGCATGGAACGGTGGGCGGCCCTGTAGCCGACGGCTTGGTTGAATATCTCCTGCACGGCCGGGTGCTCGCGGTCGGTGTGACAGAAAATCTTTTCGGTTTCCTTGCGGACGGTTTCCAGCCATGCGGGATCTATGGGCGGGGCGGCTGCCGGTTCGGTGGCCTCCGGAGCCCCTATGATCTCGACCTGGGGAATGCCCCATATCTTAAAGATCCGGATGTGCTCGGGGCCAATAGGCTTTCCCCGGGCCAATAGAAGCCGGCCCTTAATATCCCGAACGTCATCCGATAGCATCATGCCTGGCTTGAGTTTTTTTAACCGAATGGTTCCCATGACTTCCTGAATCCCTGTCGGTCCAATGGATGGGGCGGTCCCGGTGCGGATCAGGACTGCGCCCGATGCCTATGCCTCCAGCAGGGGCCGGCAAGGTGCGGTTTCCCTGTTCCTACTAGGTTATCGTCCGTAGATTGCCTGAACTTTAGGGAAAAACTGCCGGAATGACGTCAGGTGCGGGGACCGGCCAGCGCACCGGGTGCAAAATACCCTCCCGCTCCATTTATCGGAACGGGACTTTGACAGCGGCTATAAACAGGATGCGGTCAAGCGCTGGATGGCTGCAAGGTAATCTCTGAATCCCTTCGCCAGGATGTCGTTGTGGTTGGCAGCGGGGATTTTGAGCAGGGTCTTGTCGGCCGAAGCGCTGGCCTCGAAAAGCGCCTGACCGTCGGAGAAGGGGATGATATGGTCGAACTCGGCATGGATGACGAGAAGCGGTCCGCAAAACCGCGTGATTTTGTCCAGATGAACGAACCCTGCTTCCTCGCGGAAACCGATGGCCGCAGGATCGATCCCCAGGAGCAGCAACAGCGGTCCGGCATAGGCGAATCCACTCTCGACAATGAGACCCGAAACCCGATCCGGGTAAGCCGCCGCCAGTTCAATGGCGGAGGCGCTGCCCAGGGACCGCCCCATCAGGATCAAGGGTCCGCTAAAACCGTTTTGTGCCTGCCATTCCGTAACGAATCGAAAGATCGTATGGCAGTCCCGCATCATGGACGCGACCGTGGGGTAGCCGGTCGAACGGCCGTACCCGCGGTAGTCTGCCGCCAGGAAGTTGGCCCCGATCCGGTTGTAGAAGGGGCCTATGTCGTCATAGTCGGCTGCTATTTCGCCATTGCCGTGAAAAAATAGGATATTGGCATGCGTGCGGTCGCCCAAATGCAAGCGCGCGCCTACGGCGAAGTCGTCTTCCACAGGAATCAACAAATCCTTCACCCCCGGGATCTTCGTCTCGACGCCGGGTTGGTTCTGCCCCGATGCGCCGTGCTCGCGTCGGGGGTGAAAGAGGGCCCTCAGGACGTCCGGGTGGTCCAGGACGGAGAAGTCAGCGGCCGGGGTCGTCACGTTGACACTCCTTATAGGATCTGGTTCTTAGCCCATGCCGCGGCAGTAGGCTGATCTTCAGGCATTGGGCCTGAAGTCTTCCTCCCCCCAAGGCCGGCCCGGGTTATGGGTTGGCTGGTGCCGCTGTTCAGCAGTGGTGGTGTCGAGAAAATAAAATCCGGTTTTCCCGATTCGTCTGCCTCGACGCAGCCTTTTATTATTCAGGGCAGACTTCGTCGATCCAGAATTCCTGGCCGCCGACCGTGAACCCGGAGATGGTGCCCTGCAGCACCACCTCGCCACGAATGCTGCTGACATTCTGCACCGCAGTGACGGTCACGCTCACCCCGCCAATCGTAGTATTGTTCAAGCCAAGGAAGTTCGGAACGTTCCGGAAATCGTTGTTCACCTTGATGTTCTCATTGCCGCCATAATCAGCAAACTTAAACGTAAGCTTTGAGAGCGGGTAATTCAGCTGGAAGTTCAGGTTGACGTTGTTGGCTCTCACCTCATTACCGGAACCTCCCGCAAAGTTGGACGAATCAACCTTGGCGTAGCCGGTGGATGACCACGTCCCGTTCGCCCACTGAAACTGCTCCACCTGAATGGTTTTTCCCGATGTTGAGATCGTGCTCCCAACGTTGTAGGTGGTGCCGGGGGCAAGATCGTTGAACTTCAGGCAGCATCCCGAGAGCAGAATTCCGATTGCCGCCGCCAATGAAAGGGTTCTGGTCGCGTTCATGGGTCGTTTCCTCCTTTGTGCGCCCTTCGCGGATGGCCGTTAACTCTGGATGGTGCTTTACTACTCCTAACTCGAGCGATTCTTCTTCCGCAACCTCGGGGCAAGGCGTGGAGAGATCTGGGTGCCGTTCGATAAGATCGCTCAATTTAAGGAGTATAATTTAGATGCAGAATAAAGCAGCAACTTCACATTGGCAAGCCTAACCCCCGGATTCATCGCCTGCCCGAAGTACACTGCGCGAGTCTTGAAGGGCCGATGTTGGAGCGCATGCTGCCTTGCCTTCGGGCGTGACCTGCTATTTTTGAGATGGCTTCTTAATGATCTGTCCCGCACCCGCAATTCCCCAGCAGGTGTTCCTCAATGCTACCTAGCCGACCATGCCCACAAGTATAGAGATGCAACCGAACCGCACGGAGAGTATCGCTTGCGATAGCGATCAAATTGGTCTTTGGTCAGCTCTTTTAGCCCATACAACTTCATCATGCCGCGCCGTATGCCCAAGTCCTTCCAGCTGACCACATCCGGCCGGCCCAGTGAGAAGATCAGCAGCATCTCGGCCGTCCAGACACCGATGCCGGGCAAGGACGACAGCTTCCTGATAACCTCATCATCCGGCATTTTACTTAATTCTAAGAGGTTCAGTTCCCCGCCGATCACTGCCTGCCCTATTCCCTTGATATATCGCGCCTTACGCATCGACAGGCCGCATCCTTGAATGTCGGAAACATCGGCACTCGCGATGCTCCAGGGCGTAATTTCCAGGTATTTTACGCAAAGCCTCCCCCACACGGTATCAGCCGCCTTCCTGGAGATCTGCTGCGCCACAATGCTTTTTACGAGGGCCGTAAACAAATCGGGGATGACGGGCCGCTCGATGGTGCCAATCGCGTCGATCGCCCTTCCAAGCTTTTTGTCGCGGCGTTTTAAATATCCGATTTCCGCTTGTCCGTAATGAAACAGTTGCATTCTGTTTTTACCGTTTTTCTCTGCTCTCGCACCTCGATTGCTCCGCGCTTATCCGTCTTTCAGGCGCGTTTTGATTTCTACCTCGGATGTCAGGGTGCGGTGCACGGGGCAGCGGTCGGCGATTTGCAGCAGGCGCTGTTTCTGGGCAGGATCGAGGGGGCCTTCGATCTCGATTTCGCGCTCGATGCGGTCGAGCATGCCCTCGCGGGTTTCGCAGGCCTCGCACTCGGCGGCATGGATCTTTTCGTGCTTCAGCCGGACGGTGGCGGCCTCCAGTGGCCATCCCTTGCGGTCGGCATACATGCGCAGCGTCATGGAGGTGCAGGCACCCAGGGCAGCCACGAGCAGGTCGAAGGGGGTCGGCCCCTGGTCGGTCCCACCAGACTGGACCGGTTCGTCCGCCACCAGGCTGTGGCGATTGACCAGGATCTCGGTGAGAAATCCGCTGCGGCCGGTGCGGGCTGTGGTGCGTGTGTCGGTGGCCGGCGCTGAAGTCTCCGCGGCTGATCGGGTCACAATGTACCGCTTGGCCCAGGCTGCGATGACGGCGCCGGCATACCGCGAGTCAGCCAGGTTCGACAGCAGATGGTCGGCCTGATCTAGGGAGACGAAGCTCTTGGGATGGCGCGCTGCCTGGAAAATTCGAGCGGCGTTTTCAATCCCTACCACATCGTCCAGCGGTGAATGCATGACCAGCAGCGCCCGGTTCAAGTTTTGGATTACAACCTCCGGGTCGATCCGCCCGAGGTCGTCCAGGAATTTTTTCCGCAAGGTGAAGGTGCGGCCGGCGATGTTCACCTCGGCCTGTCCCCGGGAGGCGATCGACTCCCGGGCCGGGCCCAGGGACTTGGAAACATGCCGGGGGTCGGCCGGCGCCGCGATGGTTACCACCGCCCTCGCGGAGGGGATTTCTGCTGCCGCTTGCAGGACCGCCGCCCCCCCGAAGGAATGCCCGATCAGCAGCTGGGGGCCCTCGAAGCGGGAGGATAGAAACCCGGCGGCCGCCACCAGGTCATCCACATTGGAGAGAAGGCTCGTGTCGGCGAAATCGCCGCCGCTTTCCCCCAAGCCGGTGAAATCGAAACGCAGCACACCGATCCGCTCCCGCGTGAGCGTGCGGGAGATATGATAGATCGCCTTCAGGTCCTTTGAGCAGGTGAAGCAATGGGCAAACAGGGCGTAGGCCATGGGCTTGCCGTCGGCTGGCAGATCCAGGAGGGCCGACAAGGTTTGACCGCCGGGGCCGGGGATATCGAATTTCTGTAGCTGCATGGGGTCTCCATAAGAAGGTCCAATTCTCCCACTCCGCGAGAGAAGGAGAAAGCGATTTTTTTCTGATGTCGACGATAGTTCACGAAAGGACCGACCGGGTTTTGCACTTCGATTCTTTATAATTGAAATATTCGGGCTCGTCCAGCGGGGCTCGGGCAAGCCGGGAGGAGTTTTTTCTTGACAAATTCAGGGGAAACTCATATAGCTATTATACAGCTAACTTATAGTTAAATTATAGCCAATATTGTGTCACCACAGCCGCCGGTCCGGAGCCGGTTGTAAGTAAAATAATAAATAAATTCTGCAGCCTTACAGACTAATTCGAGATAAAACACCGTCAAAGCCTACCTGCCTCTGGATTCGGCAGGCAAGCTCGTTAAAATCCTTCGCAGCGATTGACGGGGGAGGGATGAGCTTGAAATCGTTGGGTTCGGGTAATCTAAAAGGGGTAAAAAATGAGGTACGCAGAGACAGGGTTTAATTTAGAAATCGATCTATCTCGAGGGGGCATTGAGAGGGTTCAAACCGACCCAAGAGACACCGAACTTTATCTGGGGGGTTTAGGTACCAACGCCAAGATATTGTGGGATAGGGTTGCTCCCGAAACCGAACCGTTTTCTCCGGATAATCTCTTAATCCTCAGCGCCGGTCTGCTATGCGGTACACCAGCTGTCGGCTGCAATCGTACCATTGTTTCCACCATTTCGCCTCAGACGTTGCTGATGGCATTTTCAATGATGGGGGGGTTTTGGGCTCCCGAGTTGAAGTATGCCGGTTATGATAAAGTGATCCTGCGAGGCAAGTCCCCCGACCTGGTTTACCTATGGATCCACAATGATAAAGTGGAAATACGTGATGCCTCTCATTTGCGGGGCAAAGGGGCTGTTGAAACGGCAGAACTTATTCGGCAGGAGCTGAAAGAGCCGAAAGCCCAGGTGGCGGCCATCGGCGTGGCCGGTGAAAACAGGGTCTATTTTGCTTCCATCGAGCAGGGCCGGTCCAGTGCCAGCCGAGGCGGAATCGGCGCCGTCATGGGAGACAAGGGGGTAAAGGCGATCGCTGTTCGCGGAACAAAGGACATCCATATTGCCCGACCCATTGAATACATGGAGCTATGCAACGAAGTTCTGAAATACATAAAATGGCGAAATGAAAACCCAATTCAGGGAGTCATGCCCATTTTAGCCGGGCTGGGGTCACCCCAAGAGATGGCAGTGAATGATGAAAAGTGGCACACCGAGAATTTTATGTGGGGGAATTCCCGCATCCGCAGGAAGGACTTTTGGAACGAAGAAATCGAAAAGAAGTGGACGGAGACGATGGCACATGCGCGGCAGCGGCTGATCAGCTGCTACAACTGCCCGATGAAATGCGGGGCGACCCTTTCCCTGCCGGGACTTCCAACCTACATGATGAAATGCTTCTCGAAACTGACCTATACCATGGCGGCCTGGTCGGACCTGGATTTTGGCCTGAGAATCGCTCAACGTGCCACGGAGTACGGCGTGGATGCATACTCAACCCCGCAAGTGATGGCCTTCGCCCTGGAGCTTTATGAAGCCGGCATATTGACGGAACAGGACATGGCCGGTCTGCCGTCCGGTAACGAGGAAAGATTCTACTGGCTGCTCGACCGGATTGTCCGGCGGGAAGGGATAGGAGATGTGTTGGCCGATGGCACCTATTGGGCGGCCCAACAGATCGGCAAGGGCGCAGAAGCCTATGCCCACAACAATATTAAAAAACATGAGCAGCTGCCTCTCAAACTATCCATGCTGAATCCGATTTATTTCCTTATGTACGCTACCGGCGAAAAGATCAACATTACCCAAATCGAGGGACAGTTCCCCCAAACGCCTTTTCCAACAAGAGCAGAGAGGGAAGCGTTTGTAAAAGATTGGTTCCAGGTTCCCGAAGAAAAATTCAAGCACTATTTTCTGGACTGGGAACTGCGAGGGGAGAAATCAATCCCCTATTATCCGACGGTCGACATGTGTTGTGAAATTGTCGACTGGCAAGAGCGGATGCATTACATCGATGACGCCCTCGGGATGTGCTCCGGCCTGTCGTCATTTCCCTTGAAGCCGCCTTATCATATACACAATTACCCGAAATTTATTTCCGCAGGCGCCGGCATCGATATGGATGAGGCCAAACTCACGCAAGCGGCGAAGCGGTATCGTACTCTAGTTCGGGCCTTCAACATCAGAAGGGGCATGCGGAGAAAAGATGAGAAACCGCCCGAGAACCACTGGAAGAAAAGGTTTCCCGAACTTGAAAAGGAGCTCTTGGACACGTATTACAAATTTAAGGGGTGGAATCAGGACGGTATTCCTACCCGGGAGTCCTTGCAAGAATTGGATTTAGGTTATGTGGGGGAAGACTTTCTTAAGAGAGGGATCTTGACGGACAGGGTGGATGAGCCTTCCAAGGAGATTTCGACCGGTAAATAGAAAAGCTAAACCCTGATGCGGCAAAAGTTAAGAGTGAAGAGGTGGTCACGCCATGGGCGAGAAAAAAAAGAAAATAGTTAAAACAATAAAAGTGGATGCGGATAAATGCAATGGGTGTCGGGCCTGTGAGACGATCTGCTCCGCCTTTCACGCGCTGCCAAGATATAGCAGCAATAATCCGGCGAGGTCTCGTATTCGAGTGATTCGTGAACCGCTAAAAGATATATATGTCCCGGTATACGCCGGTGAGTATGCGAAGGCCGAATGTATGGGTAGAGACAAATATGTGATTGACGGAAAGGAATACGACGAGTGTGCCTTCTGCAGGGCCTCCTGTTCATCCAGGGATCTTTTCATAGAACCCGACTCCGGGCTCCCTCTAAAGTGCGATATGTGTGAAAGTGATCCGGCACTGGAAAAGCCGCTGTGTGTTCAGTGGTGCTTGGTGGATGCCCTGACTTACGAAGAAAGGGAAGAGGAAGTTGAAGAGGATGCGAAGCTGGACGACGTGGAGACCGGATTAGAATCCTTGGTCAACAAATATGGGAGGCATAAGGTTATGGATGCCATCGCCCGTATGTCGAAGAAGGACTAAACGATTTCAACGATAGAAGAGGATGAAGGAAGACTGTGGAGACGGTAGCCCCCATCAAAGAGATCATGGCGGTCATCAACGCCAACGGTGGAGAATCCTTCAAATATTGCTATCAATGCGGATTATGCGATGCGGTTTGCCCCTGGAACAGGGTCAGACCCTTCAGTATACGCAAGATCATCCGAGAGGCCACGTTCGGTTTGACGGAGATAGAAAATGAAGATATCTGGCGTTGCACCACATGTGGAAGATGCCCTCAGTGGTGCCCCAGAGGAGTAAAACAGATCGAAGCAGGGGTATCCCTACGCCGGATTGCCACGGAATATAATGTTTTTCCCAATCCGGTCCGCCCGATCCGCGGCGTGAGCGCCAGCCTGATCGGGAAAGGCAATCCGTTGAATGAAGAACGGGAAAATAGGGCAAAGTGGGCAGAGGGTCTTTCTGTAAATTCGTTCGCCGAGGGGATGGAAATCCTGTATTTTCCCGGTTGCTACCTGAGCTACGACCCCAGATTAAAAAAGGTAGCTAAAGCCACCGCCCACATCCTCAACCAGGCCGGCGTGGATTACGGCATACTGGGCTCCAAGGAGAATTGCTGTGGCGAAAGCATCCGTAAGGCGGGCGATGAAGCATTATTCAAGCGCCTGGCCAGGGAAAACATCAAGACGTTTGTCGATAATGGGGTGAAGAAAAT
>Ga0316628_100001377_pt1 | contig 17148 bp, 19 predicted proteins | sample OWC_Aug_M2_C1_D5_FD_207648 | JGI IMG/M metagenome (GOLD analysis project Ga0316628, IMG submission 207648) | Wetland soil microbial communities from Old Woman Creek delta, Ohio, United States - OWC_Aug_M2_C1_D5_C | ecosystem: Environmental > Terrestrial > Soil > Wetlands | place: USA: Ohio... | reverse complement strand
GCTCGCTGGTGGCGGAGGCGGCATGAGCGCGGAGGGTGGGGCGGGGCCGCGGTTCTTCATCGAGACCTACGGCTGCCAGATGAACGAGGCCGACTCGGAGCTGATGGCCGGGGTGCTGCTCGGCGCGGGCTTCCGGCAGGCCGCCGGGCTCGACGACGCCGCGGTGATCGTCGTCAACACCTGCGCCGTGCGCGAGAGCGCCGAGCGGCGCGTGCTCGGCCGGGTGGGCGAACTGAAGCGGCACAAGCGGCCGGGCGGGGTGCTGGGAGTGGTCGGCTGCATGGCGCAACGACTCGGTGAGCGGCTGCTGCTGCGGGCTCCCCACATCGACTTCGTGGCCGGTCCCGACTGCCTGCGCCAGCTCCCGGCGCTGATCCGCGAGGCCTCCGACGGCGGCCGCGGCGTGGCGACGACCTTCGATCCGCTGGAGCACTACGAGGGCGTCGCTCCGGCCCGCGCCTCCGGGGTCCGGGCCTGGATCACCGTCCAGCGTGGCTGCGATTGTCGATGCACGTACTGCATTGTTCCGGTTACACGCGGGCCGGAGCGAAGCCGTAGGTTGGCCGACGTCGTGTGCGAGGCCGAGGCTGTGGCCGGCGGCGGCACGACGGAGGTGACGCTCCTTGGCCAGACGGTCAATTCCTACCACGACGGCGAGCACGACTTCGCCGACCTGCTGCGGGCGGTGGGCGTCGTGCGCGGCATCAGGCGCGTGCGGTTCGTCAGCCCGCACCCGCGGTTCTTCTCCGGCCGTGTCGTATCCGCCGTGGCGGAGGTCGAGTCCGTCTGCGAGCACGTGCACCTGCCCGTGCAGAGCGGCTCTACGGCGGTGCTCCGGCGCATGTTGCGAGGCCACTCCCGCGAGCAGTACCTGGACGTCGCGGCGCGGCTTCGCGCCGCCGTTCCCGGCGTGGCTCTCACCACCGACTTCATGGTGGGCTTCCCCGGCGAGACCGACGCCGACTTCGAGGCAACGCTGTCGCTGGTCGAGGAGGTCGGGTTCGACGACGCGTTCACCTTCCGCTACAGCCCTCGCGAGGGCACCGCGGCGGCCCGCCTGCCGGGTGCGGTGGCGGGGGAGGTGGCGGCGGAGCGGCTGGAAGTGCTTATTCATGCGGTGCGGCGCGTGTCCCGGGCGCGCCACGCGGCGCTCGTCGGAGCCGTCGCGGAGGTGCTCGTGGAGGGCGAGGCCCGCCGCGGGGGCCTGCTCCAGGCGCGGACGCGAGACCACCGCACCGTCCTGCTGGACGGGCCGGCCTCGTGGGTCGGAACCTACAGGAGCGTGCGGCTGGCGGGTACGACGGGAGCCACCTTCACTGGCGTGCCGGCGGAGCCGGCGCTGGAGGTCGTGCGAGCGTGAAGAACGTGACCGAGCAGTTGGTGAACCGCGCGTACGCGGATCTGGCCCCGACCGTGCCCGAGCTGTGCGACTGCGAGGTGTGTCGCGAGGACGTCCTGGTCTTCGCGCTGAACCGGCTGCCTCCGCACTACACTTCGACGCTCAAGGGAGAAGTGGTGTCCAAGTTCGAGATGGAGGCGGGGCAGGGCTCCATCGACGTGACGGTTGTGCTGCTCGAGGGAATGCAGCGCGTCGCGGCGTCGCCGCGCTGCGCGCGGGCGGTTCGAGCGCGGACTCCGGGCTAGTCCCGCCGGGCCGGCGCTGAAATGCCGGCCATCGTCCCAGTCGCAGCGGGTTTCGTGGCCGGCGTCGTCGCCGGCCTTTCGTTTCCCGCGTACGCGTGGCCGGTGTGGCCGCTGGGCGCGCTCGCCGCTGCCGTGCTGTGGCGGAGGGCACGCGGCGTCTCGGCGCTGCTGTTGGCGCTGTCGTCGGGCGGCGTGTGGGGTGCGACGGCCGCGGCCCGCGCCTCCGCCTCGTGCGCTGCGGCGTGGCGCGACGGGCAGCGCGTCTCCGCGGTGGTGGAGCCGTGGGACCTGGGTGATGCGGGCGGGCGGTCGCGGGTGCGCGTCCGGGTGCCGGAGCAGTGTGCGGTGGGCGTCGTGGCCACGTGGCCGCGCGGCGTGGAGCCTCCGTCCGGCCTGGCGGCAGTCGCGGCCACGTGGTACCGCGGCGCCGAGAGGGGGCCGCGATGGTGGCCGTCCCGGCCGGGCGCCGGAGCGCGGCTCGTGGTGCGGCGCGTAGTCCCGCTCGCGGCGCCGCCGAGCCTCCGGTCGCGCCTGCGCGTCGCAGCGGAGCGGCGGCTGCTGGACCTGTTCGGGGCGCGGCGCTTCGCGCTGGTCAGCGCGCTGACGCTGGGCTCCTCGGATCAGATCGAGTTCGAGACCCGCCGCCGGTTCGCCCGGTCCGGTCTCGCGCACCTCCTCGCCATCTCCGGGCTGCACGTCGCCATTCTGGCCGCGGCGCTGGTGTTCGCTCTGCGGCTCGCGGGAGTGGCGCCGGCGCGGGCGCGACTCCTCGCCGTGCCGGCCGTGGCCGCATACGTGTGTCTGCTGGGGATGCCGCCGCCGGCGCTGCGCTCCGCAGGGCTGCTGGCCATGTGGGAGGCGGCGCGATTGCGGCAGCGGCCGCCGCTCCGCGCCGCGGTGCTGGCGGCGACGGCGCTGCTGGTGGCGGGACTGGACCCGTTCGCGACGTGCGAGGTCGGGCCGTGGCTCTCGTTCGCCGGCGCGTGGGGGGCCGCCGAGGGCGCGCGGTGGTGGTCGGCGTTCGGCTGGACGGAGCGCTGGCGTGGGAGCCGCGCGGTGAGCCTGGGCGAGGCCGCAGCCGTGTCGCTGGGCGCCACCCTCGCCACAGCGCCCTTCAGCGTGCTGGGTTTCGGCACCATCGCGACCGCCGCGGTGGTCACAAATCTGCTTGCTGTGCCGCTGCTGGGCGTGGTGGTGCCGGGGCTGGCGTTGGCGCTGGCGGCGTCGGCTTTGTGGCCGGGGCTCGCCGCCGTGGCGGCCGCGGGGTCGGGTCTGCTGCTCGATCTGCTCGATCGGATCGCCTCGGCGGGGGCAGGCCTTCCCCTCGCGACGCTGTCCGTGTCGGACCGCGCCGCGACGGCGGCGGCGGCCCTGGTCTTGGTGTGGCTGTGGCGCCGCATCGCTCTCCCCAGGAGGCGCTCGCCGTACCAGGGCGTCGTGAGGTGGAGGGCCGTGACCGCGGCGGCCGCCGTGGTGGCGGCGGCCGCATGGTGGGGGGCCGCCCCGCACGAGCGCTCGGGTTACAGGCCCGGCTGGCTGGAGATACATTTTCTGCCGGTGGGGCTGGGTGACGCCGCTGCGGTGCGCACGCCGGGCGGCCGGTGGATCCTGATCGACGGGGGCCCGCGCGTCCGGGGCCGCGATGCCGGCGCGTCGGTGGTGGTGCCGTTCTTGCGGCGCAGCGGGACACGGCGACTGGCCGCCGTGGTGGCCAGTCACGGAGACTCCGACCATCTGGGCGGGCTGCCCGCGGTGCTGGGGGCTCTCCCGGTGGACCTCGTGCTGGAGCCGGGCGAGCCCCTGGGCGAGCCGCGGTACCGGCGCTGGCTGGCGCGCGTCGCTCGCTCGGGGGCGCGCTGGCGACGGGCGCGGGCGGGGGACTCGCTGGCGGTGGACGGAGTAGTGGTCCGCGTCCTCCACCCCGACAGCTCCTGGATGGAGCGGCGACGGCCGACGAACGACAACTCGGTGGTCCTGCGCCTGGAGTACGGGGCGTTCCGCGCGCTGTTCCCGGGCGACGCGGGACTGGCGGCGGAGGCCTCGTTGGCAGAATCGGCTGGCCCGGTCACGGTCCTCAAGGTCGCGCACCACGGCAGCCGCTCCGCCAGCGGACCGGCGTGGCTGGCGGCCCTGGCGCCGAGGGTGTGCGTGGTGTCGGTGGGCGAGAACCGCATGGGTCTTCCGGTGCCGGGCGTCCTCCGCGGTCTCGCGGCCGCGGGCTGCGCGACGTACCGTACCGATGTGTCGGGGCCCGTGGCGGTCGTGACGGACGGCCGCTTGGCGCTGGTCCGCACGCGCGCAGGAGAGGACTCAGTACCACTCGTTCAGCGAGGGTCACCGTGACTTCACCGCGCCTCATCAAGGTCGTCACCATCGAGCGCTTCATCCTCGATCAGGAGCGCCTGTTCCCCGAGGCGACCGGCGATCTGTCGAACCTGCTCTACGACATCGCGCTCGCGGCGAAGATCGTCAACAGCCACGTGCGCATGGCGGGGCTGGCGGACATCCTCGGTACCGAGGGTGTGATCAACGTCCAGGGCGAGGTGGTCCAGAAGCTCGACGACTTCGCCAACGCGACGATGAAGGACTCGCTGCTGCACACCGGCCGCGTCTGCGTGGTCGCGTCCGAGGAGGACGCGGAGCCCATCGTGCCGCCGGGTGACCGCGCCAAGGGGAAGTACGTGGTGATGTTCGACCCGCTCGACGGCTCGTCCAACATCGACGTGAACGTGTCGATCGGCACCATCTTCTCCATCCACCGCCGCCTCACGCCCGGCACGGGGCCGGGGACGGTCGTGGACTGTCTCCAGGCGGGGCGCGCTCAGGTGGCGGCCGGGTACGTGCTGTACGGCTCCAGCACGATGATGGTGTACACCACCGGGCAGGGAGCCCACGGCTTCACCTACGACCCGACGATCGGCGAGTTCCTGCTGTCGCACCCGTGGATCCAGACTCCGGATGTGGGCAAGTACTACAGCGTGAACGAGAGCTACTTCCCGCGCTGGAGCCCCGACGTGCAGACGCTGATCAACCGCTACAAGGGGCTGGACCAGGGCTACGAGGCGAAGAACTGCCGCTACATCGGCTCGCTGGTCGCCGACTTCCACCGCAACCTCATCGCCGGCGGCGTGTTCTGCTACCCGCAGGACACCAAGTCGCCGAAGGGGAAGCTGCGCCTGCTCTACGAGTGCGCGCCGCTGGCGTTCATCTGCGAGCAGGCGGGCGGCTACGCCTCGGACGGAAGCCGCCCCATCATGGACATCGAGCCCACCCAGCTGCACCAGCGCTCGCCGCTGTACGTGGGCAGCGTCAAGGACGTCAGGCTGGCCGAAGCCACGATCTCGGGCACCATCGCGTAGGAGGCACCGCGCCGGCGGGGCGGGCCGCGCTGCGGTCGAGTAGTCGCCGGCCTCAGCCCGGCTCGCCGGGTGCCGGCGGCGGTCCGCAGCGCGTCGAGCCGCAGTTGACGGAGAGCCGGCCATGCGGCTAAACTACGTGGCTGCTTCACATTACAGCCCGTGAGCGCGGATGCCTACCTACGAATACAAGTGCCCGAAGTGCGGGACCTGCTTCGAGGTCTCTCAGAAGATGAAGGATCGGCGCAGGGCCGCCTGCCCGAAGTGCGGCACCCGAGCCGAGCGGCAGCTGTCCGGGGGCCACGGCATCGTCTTCAAGGGCAGCGGCTTCTACGAGACCGACTACAAGCGGGCGGGCGAGAGGGGGCGCCGGAAGGAGGGCGGAGTGGAGGGCAAGAAGGAGGGCGGAAGCGGCTCCACCGGCGCGTCCGGATCGTCCACCTCGTCGGGCACGACAGACTAGCCGCCGTGGCGCAGGAGGAGATCCGGGCGGAGCTAGAGCGGATGGCGGTGCTGCTCGGGGTGCCTGCGCCGGTGGTCGTGGAGCTGGAGACTCCGCGGGAGAAGGGGCATGGCGATCTGTCGACCAACCTCGCCATGCAGCTCGCCAAGCACCTGAAGGCCCCGCCGCGCAAGATAGCCGAGCGGGTCGTGTCGGGATTGCGGCTGGGACCGGGCCTCGTCGATGCGGTCGAGATCGCGGGACCCGGGTTCATCAACTTCCGGCTCGCCAGGGCGCAGCTGAACGAGACCGTCCGCGCCGTCATGTCCCAGGGTGCCGACTACGGCCGCCAGCGCGTGGCGCAGCCGCTCCGCGTCAACGTCGAGTTCGTGTCCGCCAACCCCACCGGACCGCTGCATGTCGCGCACGGCCGGGGCGCGGCGCTGGGTGACTGCGTCGCGTCGCTGCTGGCGTGGCTGGGGCATGAGGTCACGCGGGAGTTCTACGTCAACGACTCCGGCGCGCAGATCCAGCGGCTCGGAGAATCGCTGTGGGCCCGGGTGCAGCAGCGCGTGGGACGCGAGGCCGCGATCCCGGAGCAGGGCTACCACGGCGAGTACCTGGTGGAGCTGGCGGACCGGCTGCTCGCCGAGCGGGGGGCGGCCTTCGCGGACGCGCCCGCCGAGGAGGGCGCCGCCGCGTGCCGGGACCACGCGGTCGCGGCCCTGAAGGCGGAGCAGCGGGAGGACCTGATCGCCTTCCGGGTGCTCTTCGACGTGTTCTTCGACGAGTCGCGGCTGTACCGGCCGTCGCCGGAGGGCGCGCGGGCGGAAGGTGCGCGGCCGGGCGCGAGCGCGATCGACCGGGCGCTCGACGAGCTGGGGGCTCGCGGCGCGCTCTTCGAGGAAGGGGGCGCGCTGTGGTTGCGCACCACCTCTAACGGGGACGACAAGGATCGGGTGCTGCGGAAGTCGGACGGCTCGTTCACCTACTTCCTGCCCGACATCGCGTACCACCAGGACAAGGCGGCGCGCGGCTTCGACCGGGCCATCGACGTGTGGGGTGCGGACCACCACGGCTACGTGCCGCGGATGAAGGCGGCCATGCTGGCGCTGGGCCGTCCCGCCGGGTTCTTCGACGCGATCATCGTTCAGCTCGTGACCGTGCTGCGGCACGGCGAGGAGGTGAAGATGTCGAAGCGCGCGGGGGAGTTCATCTCCCTGCGCGAGCTGGTCGACGAGGTGGGGGTGGACGCGGCGCGGTACTTCTTTCTCATGCGGCGCAGCGAGAGCCCGTTCGCCTTCGACGTGGACCTTGCCACCCGGCGGACCGACGAGAACCCGGTGTTCTACGTCCAGATGGCGCACGCCCGCATGTCGGGCATCTTCCGCGTCGGCGGCCTGCGACCCGAGTCCGTGACCGGGGAGAGCGCCGACGTGGCGGCGCTGCCGGAGCCGATGGAGGAGGACCTGGTGAAGGTCCTGGGTCGCTTCCCTCTGGTGGTGCGGCGCGCTGCTGAGGCGCTCGAGCCGCACCGCATCACCACGTACCTCGAGGAGCTGGCGCGGGCGGCGCACCTCTGGTACCACCACTGCCATGTGCTGGGCGAGGCGCCCGAAGTGGAGCGGGCCCGGCTGGCGCTGGCGCGCGCCACGCAGCTGGTTCTGGCCAACGGGCTCGGGCTGCTCGGGCTCGCCGCTCCCGAGCGGATGTAAGGGGAGGTGACGATGAGCCTGCTGGTCGTGGGCAGCATCGCTCTCGATTCGGTCGAGACGCCGTTCGGCCGTACCGAGGAGGCGCTCGGCGGCTCGGCGCTGTTCTTCGCCGCGGCGGGCTCGCTGCTGTGCCCGGTTCAGGTGGTGGGCGTCGTGGGGCGCGACTACCCGATGGACGAGCTGCAGCGGCTGGCGCGGCGGGGGCTCGACCTCCGGGGCGTGAGCGTCGCCGACGGAGAGAGCTTCCGTTGGTCCGGCAGGTACGGGTTCGATCTCCAGACGCGCGAGACTCTCGAGACGCGGCTCGGCGTGTTCGCCAACTTCCGGCCGGTGATACCGGAGCCGTTCCGCGATGCGGAGTTCGTGTTCCTGGGCAACATCGACCCCGAGCTGCAGCTCGACGTGCTGAAGCAGGTCCGGTCGCCGCGGCTCGTCGCCTGCGACACGATGAACTTCTGGATCCAGGGGAAGCGCACGGCGTTGCTGAAGCTGCTGGAGCGCGTCGACGTGCTGCTGGTCAACGACGCGGAGGTTCGCGAGCTGTCGGGAGACTGGCACGTCTACCGTGCCGCCCGCTGGGTGCTCAAGCACGGCCCGCGCTTCGTGGTCGTGAAGCGGGGTGAGCACGGCGCGATGCTGGTCGAGGAAGGGCGGATCTTCTACGTTCCCGCCTTCCCGCTCGACGACGTGTTCGACCCGACGGGGGCAGGCGACTCGTTCGCCGGCGGCTTCATGGCGTACCTCGCCGGCACGGGCGACCTGTCGTCCGACAACCTGCGGCGGGCGATGGTCTACGGATCGGCGATGGGGAGCTTCGCGGTGGAGCGTTTCTCCACCGCGCGGTTCGACGAGATAGCCGCCGCGGATGTGCAGGCTCGCGTGAGGGCCCACCGCGACCTGGTCCACTTCGAGATCGATGTGGAGCCCGATGCCGTCGGCTGACCGGTACCGCGCCGCGGGCGTGGATCTCGATGCGGCCGAGGCCGCCAAGGCGCGCATCGCCGAGCTGGTGCGCGGCACGCGGACCGCCGCTTCGGTGGGGCGCGTGGGCGCGTTCGGCGGGCTGGTGCGGGTCCCCGCGGACGTTCGGGACCCGGTGCTCGTCGCCTCCACGGACGGGGTCGGCACCAAGGTGCTCGTGGCCATCCGCGCCGGCCGACACGACACGGTGGGCGAGGACCTCGTCAACCACTGCGTGAACGACGTCCTGGTGCACGGGGCCCGTCCCATCGGCTTCCTGGATTACTACGCGACCGGGCGGCTGGTCCCGCCGGTCGCGGCGGACGTGGTGAGCGGGGTGGCGCGCGGCTGCCGGGCGCACGGGATGCCGCTCGTGGGCGGCGAGACGGCCGAGATGCCGGACGTCTACCGCGAGGGCGAGTACGACCTGGCGGGCACCATCATCGGCGTCGTGGCGGAGGGCGAGGCGCTGCACGGCGACCGTGTGGCCTGCGGCGACGTGCTCCTCGGCTACGCGGCGAGCGGCTTCCACACCAACGGCTACTCGCTGCTGCGCCGCGTGGTGTTCGAGGAGATGCGGCTGGGGCCCGGTGACCAGTTCCCCGAGACCGGACGGAGCGTGGCGGACGTGCTGCTGGACGTGCACCGCAGCTACTTCGCCTCGGTCTGGCCGGTGCGCTCGGCCGTGCACGCGCTGGCGCACATCACGGGCGGCGGCATTCCCGGCAACCTGGTGCGGGTGCTTCCCGCCGGCGTGGACGCCGTGGTGCGGGGGGGTAGTTGGCCGGTTCCGGCGGCGTGCGCTGTGATTCAGCGCGCCGGCCGGGTCGCCGATGAGGAGATGCGCCGCGTCTTCAACCTGGGGGTGGGCCTCGTCGCGGTGTGCCCGCCCGGCTCGGTGGACGCGGCGCGGCAGGCCGCGGACGCCGCCGGCGTGGAGACCTGGCTCATCGGCGCGGTGGTCGCGGGCGCGGGGCGGGTGCGCTGGGAGCGCGCCTCGGGCTGACACGTGGACGACCGTGCCGTCATGGAGCGCGCCGTCGAGCTGGCGTGGGGTGGCTGGGGCCGCGTGGGCTCGAATCCGCTGGTGGGTGCGGTTGTGGTGCGGGACGGCGAGTCCGTCGGGGAGGGTTGCCACGCCGAGTTCGGCGGCCCCCACGCGGAGGTGGTGGCGCTGGCGGCGGCCGGAGCCCGGGCGCGAGGCGCCGACCTGGTGGTGACGCTGGAGCCCTGCGCCCACTACGGGAAGACGCCCCCGTGCACCGAGTCGATTCTCGCCTCTGGCGTGCGGCGCGTGGTGTTCGGGGCGCGGGATCCCGACGTCCGGGCCGGAGGTGGGGCCGAGGTGCTGCTCAAGGCCGGCGTGGCGGTGGAGCCCGGGCTGCTCGACGAGGAGGTGAGGCGCCAGAACGCCGTGTTCTTCCACCGGCACTCCGGCGCCGCGCGGCCGTTCGTGGCGCTCAAGCTGGCGCTGTCGCTCGACGCGCGCATCGCGGACCGGGAGCGCGGCTCCCGCTGGATCTCGGGCGCCCAGGCGCGGGCCTACGTGCAGTGGCTGCGCGCCGGATTCGACGCAATCGCCGTGGCGGCAGGCACGGCGAGAGCCGACGATCCCGCGCTCACGGTGCGGGGTCCGGTGCGGCCGCTCCGCCCGCCGCTCCGGGTGCTGTTCGATCGCCGCGCCGAGGTGCCGCTGCGGGCGCGGCTCGTGGTCACGGCGCGGGAGGCGCCCACGCTGGTTCTCGTCGGCCCGGAGGCGCCGGCCGGGGCGCGGGCGGCGCTGGAGTCGGCCGGAGCGGAGGTCGTGGAGGCCGGAGGGCTGGACGCCGCTCTGGCGGCGCTCCACGCACGCGGCGTGGCGGGGCTGCTCGTGGAGGGCGGCGGCGTGCTCGCGGGGCGCCTGCTCGCCGCCGGCCTGGTGGACAGGATGTACGCTCTCGTGGCGCCGCTGCTGCTGGGCTCGACCGGTGTGGCGGCGTTCGCCGAACTGCCCGGTGTCGCTCTCGACGCCGCGCGCCGCTGGCGCGTGGTCGAGCGGCGGGCGCTGGGCGACGACCAACTTCTCGTACTGGATGGGAACTGATGTTCACCGGCATCGTGACCGCCATGGGCACCGTGCGGAAGGTGAGGCGCACCGACCGCGGCCTGGAGCTGACCATCGCCTGCCCGTACCGCAAGCTCGCCATCGGCGAGAGCATCGCCATCGACGGGGCATGCCTCACCGTGGTGAAGACCGGCAAGGGCACGTTCACCGTGGAAGCGGTCACCATGACGCGCACGCGCACCACCTTCGGCGACTGGAAGGTCGGGCGGCTGTGCAACCTGGAGCGCTCGGTGCGACTGGGGGCGCGGCTCGGAGGGCACCTCGTGGCCGGGCACGTGGACGGCGTCGGCACCGTCAGGAAGGTGCAGGTACTCGAGGATTCGTGGCTGCTCGACATCCGCGTGCCCAAGCTGGTCTTCGACCTGTGCGTGCCGCACGGGTCCGTTGCCGTGGACGGCGTCAGCATGACCGTCAACGCGATCCCGGGTCGCGGGATCATCCAGCTCTCGGTCATCCCGCACACTCTCGAGGTCACGACGCTGGGTAGAGCCAGTGTGGGGGCCCGGGTACATTTGGAGGCCGATCTGGTGGGGAAGTTCGTGCAGCAGCTGGCGGTGCCGTATCTGAGGAGCCGGAGGGCCGGAGCCTAGATGGCGTTCGGGACGGTTGCGCAGGCCATCGCGGACATCGCGGCGGGCAAGTTCGTCGTGGTCGCGGACGACGAGTCGCGCGAGAACGAGGGCGATCTCATCTGCGCGGCCGAGAAGTGCACGGCCGAGCACGTGAACTTCATGACTCAGCACGCCCGGGGGCTGATCTGCCTGACCCTGACCGGGGAGCGCTGCGACGCGCTGGATCTCCAGCAGATGGTCGCGCACAACACCGAGGCGCACGAGACCGCGTTCACGGTGAGCATCGACGCCGCGGCGCGATTCGGGGTGACCACCGGCATAAGCGCGGCCGATCGCGCCCGCACCATTCGGGTGGCCGTGGATCCGCAGACCGCGCCGGCGGACCTGCGCCGCCCCGGACACCTGTTCCCGCTCCGCGCGCGCCCGGGCGGCGTGCTGCAGCGTGTCGGGCAGACGGAGGCGAGCGTGGACCTGGCGCGGCTGGCCGGGCTCACTCCGGCCGGCGTGATCTGCGAGATCCTGAACGCCGACGGCACGATGGCCCGACGCGCCCAGCTGGAGGAGTTCTGCGACCGGCACGGGATCGCGTTCATCACGGTGGCGCAGATGGTCGCGCACCGCCTGCAGCACGAGCGGCTGGTCCACCGCGTAGCCGAAGCGCGGCTGCCCACGCAGTACGGCGAGTTCCGCGTCATCGGGTACAGGAACGACGTCGACGACGCGGAGCACGTCGCGCTGGTGCACGGCGACGTGGCCGGAGGGTCGGACGTGCTGGTGCGAATGCACTCGCGGTGCCTGACGGGCGACGTGTTCGGCTCGGCGCGATGCGACTGCGGCTGGCAGCTCTCGAGCGCGATGCGGCTCATCGTCGCCGAGGGGCGCGGGGCTGTCGTGTACCTGGACCAGGAGGGCAGGGGCATCGGTCTCCTGAACAAGCTCAGGGCGTACGAGTTGCAGGACGGGGGTGCCGACACGGTGGAGGCGAACGAGCGTCTGGGGTTCGAGCCGGATCTCCGCAACTACGGCATCGGGGCGCAGATCCTGATGGATCTCGGGCTGACCTCGATCCGGATTCTGACGAACAACCCCCTCAAGCTCGTCGGACTCGAAGGCTACGGTCTGGTCATCGTCGAGCGGCTGCCGCTGGTGCCGCCGCGGAGCCACGAGAACAGCGGCTACCTCGACGTCAAGCGCGACAAGCTCGGCCACCTGCTTGCCCACTGAGGCTCGGACATGACAGCATCGAAGCGGGGCCCGTCGGAGCGCGTCGGGATCCTCGTCAGCCGCTACAACGAGACGGTGACCGACCGCCTGCTCGCCGGTGCGAGGGCGTGCCTGGCGGAGCGCGGCGTCGCGGCCGAGGCTGTCGACGTCGTGCGGCTGCCCGGCGCCTGGGAGCTGCCGTTCGCCGCGAGGGAGCTGGCCCAGCGCGGGTGCTACCGGGCGATAGTCGCCCTGGGCGCGGTGATCCGCGGCGAAACGGCGCATTTCGAGTACGTGGCCGGGGAGGCGTCGCGGGGCCTGATGGACGTGGCGTTGCGGTACGGCGTGCCGGTGGGATTCGGGTTGCTGACGTGCGACACTCTGGAGCAGGCGCTCGCTCGCGCGGGAGGCGAGGCGGGCAACAAGGGATTCGAGGCCGCCGCCGCGGCGCTGGATGCGGCGGAGGCTGCGCGCGGCGATGCCGATCCGCGTTGAGACCCGGGCGCGGGCGCTGGCGCTCCAGCTCCTGTACGCGTGGGACCAGGCCGCCGACGAGCGCGCCGATCCGCGGGCGCTCTGGGCGGCGATCTGCGCGGCCCGCGGGACCGGGCCGCGGGTGGAGGAGCGCGCGCTGGATCTGGCCGGGGCGGTGCTGGCCGGCCGGCACCGCTTCGACGCGACCCTCCAGGCGGCGGCCGACAACTGGCGGATCGAGCGACTGGCGGTGGTGGACCGCAACGTGCTGCGCATCGCGCTGGCGGAGCTCGAACTCGGGGCCGCGCCCGCCAAGGTGGTGATCGACGAGGCGATCCGGCTGGCCCGCTGGTTCGGCGCGGCCCGCTCTCCGGGGTTTGTGAACGGCATTCTGGACCGTGTGGCGCACGAGCGGGGCAGGCTGTGAGAATCCTCCTGGTCAACTGGCAGGACCGCACCAACCCGCAGGCGGGGGGCGCCGAGGTGCACCTGCACGAGGTCTTCGGGAGGATCGCCGCCGCCGGGCACGACGTGCACCTGCTGTGCTCGGGCTATCCGGGGTCGGAGCCGCGGGCTCCGCTGGACGGAATGACGGTGCATCGGGTGGGCTCGCGGTACGGGTTCGCCGCCCTGGGACTGGGGGCGTTCGCGCGGCTGGCCCGGGCCCTGGCGCCGGACGTGGTCGTCGAAGACGTGAACAAGATCCCGCTCTACCTGCCGCTGGCTTGGGGCGGGCCGTTCGTCCTCTTGGTGCCGCACCTCTTCGGCACAACCGCGTTTCGCGAGGTGGGATGGCCGGTTGCGGCGACGGTGTGGGCCGCGGAACGGCCCATGCCCTGGGTGTACCGTCGGGCGGGTGTGCACGTGATCAGCGGCAGCACGCGCGACGACCTCGTGGCACGGGGTTTCCGGCAGGAGTCGATCCGGGTCATCTACCCCGGGGTGGATACCGATACTCTCACACCGGACCCGGGCCGGCGGACGGCCCGGGGCCCGGCGTTCCTGTACGTGGGACGGCTGAAGCGTTATAAGGCTCTGGATACGGCTGTCCGGGCGGTCGCTCTGCTGAGGCGGGGCGCGTGCCCCGAGGCGCGGTTGCTCGTCGCCGGAGTGGGAGACGATCGCCCCCGGCTCGAGTCGCTGGTGGCAGCCGAAGGCGCCGGCGAAGCCGTCGAGTTCCTGGGGTTCGTCAGCGAGGAGCGGAAGCTGGAGTTGTACCGGGAGGCTTGGGCCGTGGTGTTCCCTTCACCGAAGGAGGGATGGGGCATCACCAACATGGAGGCGGCGGCCTGCGGCACCCCGGCCGTGGCTTCCGACAGTCCGGGGCTGCGGGAGTCGGTGCGTGCCGGAGAGACGGGCCTGCTGGTGCGGCACGGCGACCACCGCGCGCTGGCGGAGGCGCTGCGCACGCTCGCGGAGGACGCCGCGCTGCGGGAGCGGCTGGGAAGAGGGGCGCGCTCGTTCGCCGAGTCCCTGCCGTGGTCCCGCGCCGCAGGCGAGACGATTGATCACCTCGAGGAGGCGGTGGCCCGCGGGCGCCGCCCGGAGGGACCCTGAGATGCAGCTGACCATCACATCGCGGCACGAGGAGGTGCCGGAGGCGCTGCGCGCCCGCGCGGAGGCGGTCGTAGCGCGGTTGGCGAAGCTCGCGCACCGGCCGACGTCCGCCCAGGTGGAGTTCGACCTCCAGCATCAGCGCGCCACCGCGGAGCTGCGGCTCTGGGCCGCGCGCGGGGCTGTGCACGTCGCGAGGGCCGAGGCGGAGGACCACCGCACCGCGCTGGATCGCGCTGCGGCGAAGCTGCGGCGGCAGCTGGACAGGAAGCCCGCGGATCGGCGGCGCCCGGCCGCCAAGGCGGAGGGCTGACTACGGCCGCCGTGCGCGTCCGGGACCTCCTCGCGGCCAAGGGGGCGCAGCTCGAGCTCGAGCCGCTGACGGGGACCTCGGGACTGGATCGCGCCCTGTCGGGGAGCGAAATGTCCAGCCCGGGCCTCGTGCTCGCGGGGTTCACTCCGCGGTTCACCGGGGGCCGGCTGTACGTGCTCGGAGAGACCGAGATGACCTACTTGGCCTCGCTCGACGACGCGGGCTGCCGGCGCGCGCTGGACACGCTCTTCTCCTACAAGTTTCCCTGCCTGTTCGTGACCAAGGGGCAGGAGGCGCCCGCGCTGCTGCTGGAGAAGGCGGTGGAGAACGACGTGGCGGTGATACGCACCGCTCTGAAGACGGCGCTGTTCTATCACCGCATCCGCCCGTACCTCGAGGAGGCGTTCGCGCCCCACACGGTCGTCCACGGCTCGCTCGCGGACGTGTACGGCGTCGGCCTGCTGTTCGTGGGGCGCTCCGGGATCGGCAAGAGCGAGTGCGTGCTCGACCTCGTGGAGCGCGGCCACCGTCTCGTGGCGGACGACGTGGTGCACGTGCGACGCCTCGGCTACGATGTCCTCATCGGCCGTGGGCACGAGCAGTCGCAGCACTTCATGGAGATCCGCGGCATCGGCATCATCGACATCGGCGCGCTGTTCGGCGTCAGGGCGGTGCGCCAGCAGAAGCGGATCGAGGTCGTGGTGCAGCTGGAGGACTGGGACAGCGCCCGGGTCTACGATCGCACCGGCCTCGACGGGGAGGGGACGACCATCCTCGACGTGAAGATCCCCAAGGTCGTGGTGCCGCTCAACCCGGGGAAGAACATCACGGTGATCTCGGAGGTCCTGGCGATGCGCCACCTGCTGAAGTACAGCGGCGTGGACTCGGCCAAGGAGTTCAACGATCGGCTGATCCGCCAGATGCAGCAGCAGCGGGCGATCAGGGAGTACCTCGAGGAGGACTATGAGTGAGCCGCTGCGCGGTGTGGTCTTCGCGCACGCGGACCTCGCGAGGGCGCTGGTGGGGGCCGTGCGGGAGATCGTGGGCGAGAGCGCGGGACTGATGGCGGTCTCGAACGCCGGCGGCGACCGCGCGGCGCTGGCGCAGCGTCTGGAGGAGGCGGTGGGCGGCGGCCCGGCGCTGGTGTTCGCGGACTTGGCGGGCGGCTCGTGCGCGTCCGTCGCGTCCGCCGTGGCGCGCGGGCGACCGGGCCTGCGCGTGGTGACCGGCGTGAACCTGCCGATGCTGCTCGAGTTCGCGTTCCACAGGGACGAGGGTCCGGACGCCGCCGCCCGGCGCGCCGCCCTGTCCGGGCGCGCGGCCGTGAAAGAGGTGGGGCCGTGAGCGTGGTCCTGTACCGCATCGACGACCGCCTGATACACGGACAAGTGGTCGTGGGCTGGGGGCAGTCAGTCGGAGCCGGCTTCATAGCGCTGGTGGATGACGAGGTGCGCGCCAGCGACTGGGAGCAGGAGCTCTACCGCATGGGCGTGCCGCCGTCGGTAGAGGTGGAGTTCGCGAGCGTGGCGGAGGCGATCGGACGGGTCGGCGCGTGGGAGGCCGACCCACGGCGGGGGATAGTCCTCACCAGCGACATCGCGGGCATGGCTGAGCTGTGCGCGGGGGCTCCGGCTGTACGCAAGGTGAACGTCGGCGGGATCCACTACCGGTCGGGGCGCAGGGAGCGCTTGCGGTTCGTGTACCTCAGCGACGAGGAGGCGGGGCAACTGCGCCGACTCGCCGCGACTGGTGTGTCGATCACGGCTCAGGACGTGCCCACTGCCGCCCCGGTGCCGGTGGAGCGGTTTGCGTGACGGCGGTGGAAGTGCTGGGCGTCACGGCCCTCGGCGCCGTGGTCGGCGTCGATCTGGTGACCGTTCCGCAGGCGATGACCGCTCGACCCCTGGTGGCGGCGTTCCTGGGCGGGTGGCTCGTCGGAAGCCCGTTCTACGGGTTGCTGATCGGGGCCATCCTCGAGCTGCTGGCGCTCGAGACCCTGCCGATCGGAGCGGCCCGGTACCCGGACTGGGGTCCACCTGCGGCCGCGGCCGGAGCGCTGGTGGCGCCGGGCCCCGACCCGACTCTCCCCGTGTCGCCGTGGCCGTGGCTTCTGTGCCTCGTGCTCGTGGCGGCCATGGTGGCGTGGATCGGCGGCTGGGCGATGCACGCGGCGCGCCTCCTGTCGGGCGCTGCCGTGCGGCGGCGGTCCGCGCAGCTCGAGTCCGGAGATCCGAAGGCCCTCGTGTGGCTCCAAGCCTGGGGATTCGTCCGGGACGTCGTGCGGGCGGCGGCCCTCACGCTCCTGGCCCTGCTGCCGGGCGGATGGGTGGCGGGAGCCGTGGCGCGCCAGTGGCGCGCTCCGAGCCACGTCGCCGAATCCGTCGTCCTCGCCGTGACGGTCGGCGTCGCGGCGGCGAGCGCGTGGCGACTGTACGGCCGCGGGACCACGTCCCGCTGGCTGCTCGCCGGAGTCGGCGCGGGACTCGCCGGGATGCTGTTGTGAGGCCGAGCCTGCGCGGGGTGCCGGGCTTCGCCGTGACCACTGCGCGCCTGTTCGGCATCCAGTCGGCGTTCAGCTACGATCGCATGCTCGGCATCGGCTTCGGTCACGCGATCGAGCCGCTGCTGCGTCCCCTCCGTACCCGGGGCGACGGCTCGCGCTACCGCGAAGCGTTGGCGAGGCATTCGCGCTTCTTCAACGCCCACCCCTACCTCACGTCGGTCGCCATCGGCGCGGCCGCGCGGGCGGAGATCGAAGGCGAGTCGGCGGAGCGGATCGAGCGGCTGCGCAGCGCGCTGTGCGGACCGCTC
>Ga0316628_100001376_pt1 | contig 17148 bp, 19 predicted proteins | sample OWC_Aug_M2_C1_D5_FD_207648 | JGI IMG/M metagenome (GOLD analysis project Ga0316628, IMG submission 207648) | Wetland soil microbial communities from Old Woman Creek delta, Ohio, United States - OWC_Aug_M2_C1_D5_C | ecosystem: Environmental > Terrestrial > Soil > Wetlands | place: USA: Ohio... | reverse complement strand
GATCGATTTGGGCACGTTCCACGCGGGGTGAGGAATTTTCTCGATCACCCGGAAAGTCCCCAGAGGCGTATTGGCGCCCTGATCCCCAATGCCGATTGGGTACGACCTAACCAAGTTCCTCCCCTTCTTTCTGAAAAAATAATAGAGCCTCATTTCCGAAAGGTTAATGACGATACCGGACGTTAAACTTGTATCAGGAAGGAGCCGGGAGTTTGGTAGAATAAGCGGAGTTCCATTTCCCGGAACGAAGGGGTCAATCCCGGGATTCGCAGCGGTAATTTCATTGAATCCGGTCTTGTACTTCCGCGCTATCTCATAGAGAGACTCATTTTCTTTTACTTTATACCACTTATTCTTTCCAAGTACTTCGTTATGCTTGTCGAAGCGAAAATCTTCGGAGGGGTACGTCGTCCATGGCAAGGAAAGCAGTAGATCATTCATATCCGTACTGGGAAGGTAACTCCTATATATCTTTTCGAATGTACCGTCCTTTTTCATTTCATCCAATATTGTCTGCCATCTTTTAACCATCTCTGGCGGAGTCCCAAGCGACATCGCAATGTAAAAATAAGTATTGCTTAGGGTAAAGACGGGTTCCAAGTCGTACATGCTGTATCCAGCGTTTTTTACGATCTGCGAGACGGTAATATCGGTGAAGACCGAGAGATCAACTTCTTGCTTCATTAGCTTTCGGACATTATCGGTTGGCATCGGTGAGCTGACCAGATTTGTAAAGCCCCTGCTCTTGAGGTCTTGTTCGGTAAACCAGTTAGATGTTGTGGCAATGACGGCCACCTTTCTGGCATCGTCAATGCTTTTCATCCTGATGCCGGAACCCTTCTTTGCATAAAAGATCGCGCTATTTTTCCCCACCGGTCCTACCCATTGAAACAGCTTCTCCCGTTCATTCGTTTTCTCGACACTAAAGAGCACCACATTCGGATTACTCAGGGCAACTTTGTAGGCCTCATCCCACGACGTTAAACTGATGTTATCCTGAATACCCTGCCTGGAACTGATCTCCCTGACCATATCCGTGACGAAACCCGTGACCTTTCCATCCTTCATGAAGGTGACCGGCGGATATTCCTCAGTCATCAGGTTGATGATTCCGGGCGGCATTTCCGCAGGAAGCCATTTCGCATAGATCTGCCTGAAGTCGCCTTTAACTTTCATCTCATCAAGCGTCTTCTGCCACAGGGCAATGAGTTCGGGCGACGTGTCTTTCGAAAAAGCGATGTAGCCCATGTTGGTGGAAAGGTTCAAGACGCTTTCCACATCATCCATCTTGGCGTTGACTCGTTTCAGAAGCGCCTGAATCGTGATGTTGTTGCAAGGAAACAGCTGCGCCTCGCCGGTGAGCAGTTTCCGTAATGCGATCTCCGCCGTTGCCACGCTTTCCAGGTTCGAGAAACCCTCTTCCCTGAGGAATTGCTCTGTATAATCATCCTTGACGACGACTATTTTCGGAATCTTTTTTGCATCCTCAAGGAGTTTTATCCCGAATTTCGAACCTCTTCTGGCATAAAAATTGGCATTCAGCATGGCGATCGGACCCACCCACTGGAGAAGGGGTTTGCGCTCCGGCGTCATGGCCACGGAGAAAAGAGCCACATTAGGCTTCTCCATAACCGCCTTATACCCCTCTTCCCACATTACGAGTTGAATATCAGCACTCGTGCGGGTCCTTTTCATCAGATCTTGAACCACCTCCGTCGCCAGTCCGGTGATCTTTCCTTTTTCAGCGAAGTTCAGTGGAGGATACGCCTCTGTATAAATCTTGAGATCTCCGGGTTTCGCGGCATTAGCCTTAATTGTCGATGCACATCCGGCAAAAGAGAATAAACTCAATATTAAGCACAAGAACCAGAATTTTTTCATAAATCATACCCTTCCCTAATTTGCTTGAATCATGAGAGTTTACTGACCTTCTCACCCTATATCACGTCGCTAGCAGATAATTATTCCACTGCACTGGAGGCCCCAATAAATATCTCATGAAATGGGACTTTGACGATCAATACAAAAACATTTCACAACAATAGTAAAATAGTAACTTTCATCTCAGAATCTTTGAGCACAACCACCTTATGATTAAAGTGGCAAGTCTGGCTTAAGGTATAGGTTTGTTAGGCCAACAAAATTACTACCGAAAGGAAACTTGCCATGATTAACTTTACCAAACTGGATTTCACCGGTCAACACATTTATGTCGGCATGGATGTTTACAAGAAGAGTTGGAACAGAGATGGTGCGGACCAGCAACCGAAGCGAGCCCGTAACCCCATAGAGAAACATTTGGGATGGATGCCAAAAGAGTACCACGGCTGTCAGTACTATGCCAGATGCGATGGCATAGAATGACGGGTGGTAATGGCGAGGCATAATGTGAGCGAGCTGATCACGAAACGACGTCCGTATCATTCCGCTGTGCTGAATGAAGAATAAGAGGGACAGGAACCCATCCCACAGGAGTATCTGATGTTCTGAGTCGTAAAAGCGAACGATGGCAAGGGGCCCGATGACAAGAAATACTCCGAACAGAAGGAGTGATCCCCCGCCGATGAGGACAGAAATGGCCATCATAGAGTATGCGGCAAAATGGTTCACAGGCAACAGCCTTTAATACCGTCAGCCTACTGATCTGACTTAGATCAAAGCGCTGAGTAAGGTAACTCAAGATGGGGTTCCACGTCACGCCGACAGTAATTGGCTTTACAGGTTATCTATTTTATTTAATCATGGTAATGAGGAACCGTCAATTTCTATGATTTGCATCTTTTCAATTTATTGCATTTAAGTGTATATCTTTCTGAGGGCACATGATCTTTGTTGAATTAGATGCGAGTATTTTTGCAATTGTAGGATTTAAATTAGAAAGGTGTTAGAGACTTGTAGCTTAAGATATTACTATTTTCGGAATGAAGTACGCAATGATTCAAAGAGTCGCAACTCCAATGTTACAGAAAGGACCGTGCGATTTCATGTACAGAGTACAAACCACATGATTCATCCGGAATCATTACCGTCGAGGAGTGTATCCGACGAGCTACAGCATATACCCATTTGCTATTTGCTGAATTTGATTTATGCAATAGTGTTAGCGTTGTCAATTATAATAACAACGTTAAGCTTGCATGCAAAAAAGCATTCTGTGTGAAATAGGGTCCGCTAAAGTGTATCGCGTTTTAATGATATCAATCTCACGGCACTTGTGATGGTCATAAATACGCTACAAATAGTACGCTGCCCCCTCCTGACCATGATACTGTCGCCGCCTTAAGCCCATGTTGGCTTACGGTCCCCCGTCACGATGTGTGGATCATACTGGCGACAGTGTAGGCGTAATTATGGTATGTTTTATTAGAGCGGTGGAAAATTTCAACATGATAAAAAAAATGACTTACGGCGTATGGTTACAAAAACTGTTTCGAGTTTCAGCTCCACTGGTGTTGATCGCACTGTTTTGCGGACCTGGATGCGGCACAGCGCGCTCTGCTGAGGCTCAGCTTGCAACTTCCAACACTGCAGGTGCGAGTGCGCTGAAGCTCAGCGCCGAAGGTCAAGTCTGGCTGGGCGCCGCCATTAGCCGTGGCAGTTTCTCCGATTTGCGTTGGCCAGATTTCAGCGACTACAGCAACCACGTAAAGAAATTCTACGAGTTCAACAGTGATTCATTGTGGTGGATCAAGGGAATGGAGCCGACCACACAGGCGCGGCAGGTGATAGCGCTGTTGCTCAATGCCGACCAAAAGGGGCTCTCCTCGGAAGACTACGACGGCCCTCGGTGGAACGATCGGTTGGCAAAACTCAAACCTGCGACGCAGCAGCCGACCGAGGCAGATGCTGCGAAATTCGATCTCGCCCTTACGGTTTGCGCGATGAGGTATATCTCCGACCTCCACATTGGCAAGGTAAATCCGAAGCAATTCGCCTTCGCTTACGATTATGAACCCAAGAAATACGATCTGGCCGAATTTCTAAAAGACAACGTTGTCGATGCGGACGACGTAGCTAGCATCCTGGCTCAAGTGGAGCCGCCCTATCCCGGTTATCGGCGCACGATTCAAGCTCTGCAAACGTATCTCGAGCTTGCGAGGAAAGATGATGGGGAGCAGCTCCCGCTCGTGAAGCAAACGATCGTCCCGGGCGATTCCTATCCCGGCGTCACACGGCTCACGCGACTGCTCCGGTTGACCGGCGACCTTCCGGCTGATGACGATATCCCGGCTGATCAAACCGCTTACACAGGCGCTCTGGTAGATGCGGTAAAGAGCTTTCAGCGCCGCCATGGCCGGAATCCGAATGGAAGAATTGACAATCAAACCCTGGCTGACTTGAACGTTCCTCTGAGCCGTCGAGTTCGACAAATGCAACTGACCCTTGAGCGATGGCGGTGGCTGCCCGACATGTATCAAAAAGCGCCCATCATGGTCAATATCCCAGAGTTTCGTCTCCGCGCCTATGACAAAGACTTCAATATCGGTGTGACGATGAACGTCGTGGTGGGCAAAGCGTACGGCCATGACACCCCGGTGTTTAGCGACACCATGCAGTACGTCGTTTTCCGCCCATATTGGGAGGTGCCATATTCCATTACCAGAGATGAGATGATTCCGCACATTGTTCGCGATCCCGACTACTTGGCGAAAAAAGGATTCGAGATTGTGGACAGCAGGCAGAACGTCGTATCGGCGGGGACGGTCACGAGCGAATTGCTCGGCCAACTCCGGGCCGGGAAACTTTTCGTCCGGCAAAAACCGGGTCCAAAGAACGACCTTGGACTTGTGAAATTTGTCTTTCCAAACAGCTACAGCGTATACATGCACGACACCCCGTCCACAAAATTATTCGCGAAGTCCCGGCGGGATTTCAGCCACGGCTGTATCCGGCTGGAGAGGGCCGCCGATCTGGCTGCATGGGTCCTACGCGACAATCCCCGCTGGACCCCGGAACGTATTAGCACGGCCATGAACGGCAGCACAAACAAGGAGGTGAATTTGGCGCACCCGATTCCGGTCTTGATCGTCTATGCCACAGTTATCGTGCTGGAAGATGGACTGGTTCACTTCTACGATGACATCTATGGGCACGACGCCGCCCTGGAGAGGGTTCTTGCGAAGGGCTACCCGTATCCCTGGTGAGGGTTCCCCGTATGGCAAAAACTCATCATTCTGGGTATTCAGCCGAATGAAATTCAAGCCTGGCAAAGCATTGACAACCGGTTTGTAGGATCACTGATAAATCAAGGCGGGAAAGTCGCTGTCAGAGTGTCTCTAAAGAAAATAGTGGCAGCGGTTCATCCAAGTGATAGAATATATCTTACTCGTTCGCACCTAGACGATTGGTGAAAATCCGGTTGATGATTATTGTGATGATTTGAAAGTCGCTCGTGTCTATTTGCATGGAGAAGCTCAAAATGTTTGGGGAACGGGAATATCATTGACGGATTCGGGGGGGCGTAATCGATTTCGACCTTAGTATCGACGGGAAGTTGTTTCCTACATTGCTTTTCACATTTTCTTTAATAAACAGTGTCAAAACGGTAAGGTAATTTTAGAAACAACGCCCACAAATTGATTCTCTTGACGTCATCCTATTTTCCTGCCTCCTTGGGGAACCCTGCCCTAGCAGTCGCAACATGCCTCATCTTCCAGAGCCATCAACGCTATTTTCAGATCAGCCAGATCGTCGCCAGTGACGTTTTTGTCGGTTTTCGCCCTATTGCAGAATGCCTGTGCTGCCAGATCCACAGTTTCTTCCCCGGCGATGCAGTCGCAGAATGAACTTACCGTATTGATATCCGAACATCTTTGAGAAAGTTTTTCCCTATTAAACCTCCTGCTGAACAATACATCTTCCACCTTTCTGTCATTTCGAGCGAAGCGAGCGATCTTAACGCTTTTCATGAACAAACAAAGATTTACCTCTTCGGTCGAAATGACGCCGAATATTTAAAAGCCTGTTCTTAAGCGCGAGTCCAAGGCATTTCTTCGTGGTATATTGGTTCCATCGTGCCCAAAAAAGGCCCCAGAGATATATTTTCCGAGGCCTTTTTCTTCCTCTACCTACCCGCCGACATACCCAGGAGAAAATTCAATGTCCCCAGATTTCTCTGTCGTATTCACTTGCGCGGTCTCTTCGTAATCCGCAGAGCCTTTCCAATCAACGGGGCAGGAATGCGACAATATCTGGAGCTTCCAGTCAATCAGGTCCGCGAGCTCGGTCAGTTGCCGTACGAACATCCCGCCTTCGATATCTTTCCCAGGACTTTTCGCGACTGACCGCTCCTTCAATTCGATAATCTTTTCCTTCATGTCTGCCAGCTGGGTATAGACTTCATCGCAAAATCCCTTGCTCTCTTTTACATTCAAAACGCTTGCCATAATACACCTCCTTTTAAATGGGCTTCTTCTGTCTAATTTAATTATAGCATATAAAGAGGACTGAAATGGGGTTGTTTTCATGCAGAAATGACGGATAGCCACCGCGGGACCATTGCCAAGGCGAATAGTCACGATAGCAATACAGGTACAGGCTGTGACAGTGAGTGCGCTAGCAAAGTATGTTTCAGTTTTATGACTCCGTGTTCCAAACGTGTAAAATAATTATGCAACACCGGCTTCTATAAGCTTAACAAGTGTAGAAAATAGCGCAACCTACCGAAGCATTGATGCGGCGACTCATGCGCGTCTCAGATCCGCGCTTGTTGAGTGACTAATAGTTTGGGATTTGTGGTCGCGCTATTTTCACGTCAAGAACACTCCGATGATAATCTCCATGGTTTCCGTTGATCCACTCTGCCAGACACTTATGGACGAACATGCGATGGGAAAAGGGTCCTTTCATGGCTGGACTCCCACTTTTGCGAGAGCGAGACGTTAACAAGTTCCCTTTTAAGGTTTTATCTTCATTACTCAATATGATTAATTATTTTTTTCTCCTCAGGAATCCAATCCCCGCAAGACCAGCAGTGATGAGAAGGAAGGTGGAGGGCTCGGGGACAGCAGTCGATGGGTCCGAAGCGATACCTTCAAAACCAGGATTAAACGAATTATGAAAATAGTCGACTCCGTCATAAGTTCCAAGATGTGCATAAGCAAACCAATTAACCGAGGTCGGGGCAACTACATCCGCAGTATCAAGTACACTAAATCCACTTAAAGTTTGGTCAGCAAAAATGTCATTCACTTGGAAGCTATCACCATTTATCCAAACGTTATTATAAGTAATTTTAGAGCCGCCGTCCACAGAGGTATTCCAAGACTCATATCCGTTAGAATTCCAACTAGTTGGCGTTCCAGTAATGTCACGCGCTGGGAGTTCCACACCAAAAAAATAAATGTAATTTGATCCGCCCAGATTATTTGTTACGCTGAAGTCCAGGGTCCAATTATTTGCTGAACCGTTTACTGAGTAGGACACAATCGGCATAGCAAATGAAGTAGACGTTAAAATCGATGTAGCAATAAACACGAAGAGCATCAAAATTCGACGCAGCTGTAAAGCTCTTTGATGTAACATAACATTTCTCCTAAATTAAAAAATAGCGAAGTCGACAATAAAAATCATCATAGGATATTTTATTGTGGGATAACCAGTCGGAACGAGAAGCCATGAAAAAGTAAGTAATAATAAAGTAATAATTATTTTTAAAATATCAGATGATAAATGCAAAGTAAAGATTAATTTCAGGGTATTTTTAGGGTATGTTTGCAAATTACCTGACGACAAATTCATATTCAATATATTGAAAATACTGCAGATTATGCCATGATCTGTTGTTCAACAACGAATATTATAAAGGTATTTCTCTGCAAGACAAAATAGAAAAAGAAGGGCATTTTTGTGTAGGTCCGTTTCGAACCGCTTCTGTGTTTCACCCCAAGGTCAGCCTTTCAGCATATTAACTGCAGCGAACAGTCCTTGCGTTGAAACCACAGCGGGCGGCCATCATTTAATCGGCTTCATGAGCGGCGAGAAAGAGTGATTTCTCCAGTGAAAAGAAAAAATCTTGATACTGCTTTGGATCATTAATTGGTTCTATGTTGAATTGGGCATTTGCGCGGACCATAATACGATCTTTGCCCTTCGGTCTAACGGATACGGTTATTTTTATCTGGTATCTTTCGTATTTCGTCCCGCTTACCGTGCCAAGTGTAAAGTCTGCCCGATCTGTCACGAAGCCAAGGTCCTGCAGGGTCGTGATTATTGCTCGAAGGACCTTTTCCTTGTCCGACGTATCAAAGATGCGAGATTCATAACTCCGCTTTTGTAATTGGGTCTCATCACCAGCATCAAGTATGCGCTCCGTTGTCGTAGCACAGCCGAGAGGAAGCACAGCAACCGTCAACGCTATAATAAGCATTCGTTTCATATCTTTTGGTCCTCGATAAACACTGATTTCGACAACTTCTCATAAAAACCTTCATATATTTTGGGATCACGTAACGTTTCTACATAAATTGTATTGTCTGTTCGACGCACCAAACGCTGGAATGTGACCCGGACATAATGATTGTCAGGCAAAGCGTTGCCATTACTGTCATTCACAGGACGAACAACGAGAGCTGCTCGGATCGTTTGGTCTTTACTATAAGGTATTGGTTTACCGCTCAACATTGCTACGACGAACGATGCGACTATCTCTCCTGCATCTTTGGCATCTCGTTGCTTGCTAACTGTCAGCACCCCAAGTCTCGATTCGGAGTTTTCTAATTGAAACCCGAGATCCTGAAGTAGATTTGCACAAGCCGAAAGCAAATCTGCTTCTTTGATCCCGTCATATCGCCGTGTTTCGAGTTGCCTCTGCGTAAGCATTTCTGGCGTCACGAGAAAGGCATGGGGAGGCTGTGCTAAACAACCGACAACGAGAAAAATCATCACTACGAATATGGTAATACCCTTCGTCATTCACTAAAACCTCGATGTGTGATAGGCGAAATCACGCACTATACCCTCTTTGTCAAATTTAATGATTATGGTAAGGGTTCGCTGACTTGTGGAGGATGCTCCCGCTGATGAACTCACATTGCCACTAGCAGCGCCTGCTGCACTACCCCCCCAACCGAGAATAAGTGCCATAACGCCACCTGTAGGGCCTTTTTCTCAATGATATTATTCTCCCCCTTCTCTACCTTTGTTTTTCTCCCGTTCCGCCAGCTTGACTCCCAAGAACTTCTCAAATGCCGATCGGTCCTTCCTTGTCAGGTTCAGTACATATTTGGAATAAACCTCGAAGCATTTCCGTGTTTCTGTGTCCCATCTGTCTCGCGACACATTCGGGGTATTCACCCCAAGGTCAACTGTTCAGCTATATTGCCGCGATAAACCTTTACGGGAACAAAATCCCTTCTCTCTTTGTCTAATGATGTAAGCCCGGACAAAACGGGACTACCGATTAGAAAGGAGAAAGACCATGAAACGCACCATATTCGCAGCACTCGCAGTCGTAATCACAGCAATTGGGGCAGCGCCCGCATATCCATCCGGCATGCCGGTACTTCCCAAAGAGGTCGGCATCGAGGTGGTTTCGGACGGGGGAACGGCATTTCAAGCCATCCCCCACAAGGACTTCTGGACAGGCAGCACGCACGTGAGCAAGCGGTATCTCGAGGCGAGCAAAGGAGAGCACTACGGGATCGTCATAACGAACCGAACGCCGGAACGTGTGGGCGTTGTCATAGCCGTGGACGGCAGGAATATTATTACCGGCAAACGCTCCGATCTTGGGAACACCGAGTCCATGTACATCGTGAACGCTTATGAGGCGGTGCGTTACGCTGGGTGGCGGACCAGCCAGGACGAGGTGCACCGCTTCTACTTCACTGACGCGGCAGATTCGTACAGCGTCAGGACTTTCGCTGACTCGTCGGCAATGGGCGTCATCGCCATGGCGGTCTTTCGTGAGAAGGAACGGCCGCGGCCGCTCCAGGAGGAGAAACGGGAAGGTCAGTCGGCACCTGCCGCCCCGTCCGCGGGTTTAGCGCCGCAGAGCGCTGACCGGGCATTGGCCAAAGAGAGCGCCGGTACCGGTTTTGGAGATGCCCAGTACTCTCCAGTCGTAACCGTGCAGTTTGAGCCAGAGCGAAACCCGATCCAGAAGACCCTCGTCAAATATGAATGGCGAGAAGTTTTATGCAGGAAAGGAATTTTACGGTGCAACCGGGAACTCGGAAACCGGCTTTGGGATGAGGGTGGATATGCCCCCTATCCGCCGGGATATCCGAAAAATTAGGAGATAATGCGAAAGTGTAAGGTACATATGAGCGGGCAGACTGAGTTGCACACCGTCTGCCCGTTATCTTCTGTGTGTTGTGATTCTGTCCTCCGTGCTCGCAAGCATCCTTGAATTTCGAGCAAGACCTTGCCCAGCTCTCTAACCTTTTGATGTAGACGGAGACCGACTGCAAATCAGAATATCGCATTCGATACACAAGTTTGAATCGTCTTGTTCGACGTCATTGGCTTTTCCTGGTAGTGAGTTGGGTGGCATACTCCTGTACCCTTTGGAGCCAACGCCTTGCCCATGCATATTCAGTAGCGAGCAGCGCAAGTCCAATTGGGATCACAATGAAGGCCGGTCCGGGTAACACCAGTAATACCACTCCGATTGTAAGGACTGATACTCCTATCACCGTAATAACAATGCGCTTCACAACACGAAGCGGAAACAATGGTCTCAAAGTGTTCACGATTGCCTCTTCCAAATTGTTGTAAGCCAAACCTGACGTCTCGATTTTTTTATGGCCACCAGGATACTATAGAAACGCAAATAGATATCTGCCCATCCCTCACAGAAGGTGAAACCTTATCCGTATTAATGAAGACTATTTATATCCACTTTTTAGTTCAATTATAATACCTATACTTTTAAATGTCAATATAGAGCCACTCAAGCCATAGAGTATTGTTAGGGTATGCAGAAGATTGCACTATACAATGGTTTTTTATGTCAGTTTCAGTTGGGAGAAACATCCGCTGAGGGTTTGCGATAATAAATTTGGAATGAAGTGTTGCTTGTTTATAAGAATTGTAACTCTAATGTCACGGGAAGTTAATTGCGTATAAATAACAGGAATCGCATAACACTCTTCAATATTTCAATAGTATCGATGTTATTTCCCATGATCTGCTTCAAATAAGATCGGCTTCAACCCTGCTTATGAACGGTCTGCATCAGGGAGTCGATGTTCTCCCATATCGTCTCGCGCGGCACATACCAGTTCGCATCCGTGACGGTTATGCTTAGCCGCGATGCATCCTCATCCCATTCTCCTCGCAACAGGACGCCATGTTTCTGCGTGTCAATATCCCAGGGATTATTGCCGAGCACACGCGAACCATGGTCCATCAATGCTTTCAGAATTACATCGACCTTGACTCGGTCGATATTATCATACTTACGCATGCAGATATCTTTCATAATGCCCCACATGAATTTGCTATATCGTTTGTTGACGTTTCACACCAGACTCGGCATGATTTTCGATATCGTCAGCTACTAAGATTGGGTGTTGCGGCATCCGCCACTCCCTTGTGGTATCATCGATACAGTGCAATGATTCGCGCTTATGATGAAAACCGTTTCACGTTGAGATAGCCAACGACACGTTGCATTAGCACTATTTTATAACATAACACATGAGGTGTGGATTATCAAGGTGAGCCGAACTTCGATTCGGCATTTTATGGGTAGATGTTAACGAGTTCTGATTGTAACATTATGCGTTAAACGAAATGGTAATTTCAACAGCTTGCTATATTGTAGAAGAGTAGTAATAGTTAAATTAGAAGGCTATACTCTTTCTTGATTTAAATCCAGCTGGCGAGTTGGTAAGTAAATCAGAGAAAGGAGCATGGCCTTGAACATGATTAAAACAAAGAAACAACGGATAGTCAATGGGAAAACTCTTATTGTGACCGTTGATATGGGCAAAGACAGGCATTTTGGATATTGACGCTGTCCGGACGAAGCTGATGTGAAGCCTTTTGCCTTCTCGAACAACGGGACAGGCTTCTCTCAGTTCTGGGAGCCCACCAGTCATTGACTGTCTGAACCCGTAGACGCTATTACCCTTTTATTAGCACATATGCGACAAAGTTGCGATTCCGGTTTTTTCATTTTACCGAGCAGCTTCAGTTTAGCAAAACCGAAGCATCTCTTGCACGTCACCTTACCGCATTCTTTACAAATGCCGCCACCCATTGTGGCAAACTGTTTGCCACAGATATGGCATTTCCACGGAATTATGTTTTTCTGTATTTGCATAATCCACCATCACTACTCTTATCGCAATACTATATAATAAAATGCATGTTACAACCTGTATTTTTTTTATCTCATGATTAAATTCAAATATTACTTAATCACGAGATCCGTAATGCTTACTTTCATATATGGTACCTCACGGTCAGTCGTGTCTATCGTTACTAGTGTGACTATTCAGCGAGATCATCAGATTGAACTTTATTTACCTTGAACAGTAATTGCGTTTAAAGGTGTCTTCCAGTTAGGTTCCTAATTCTGCCCTGGAACATCCATTTCGCCTACGGCGTCATACACATTCTGCTTTCTCATCACTGCTACAGGAAAATGTTCACTTAGTCAAAACCGTAAAAAATTGCCTGGCGGTCAGGTTCTAATTAGAAATCCGCAAATGATGTGAATTTTTTACACATATCCTTGTTTTCTGGTCACACAACTCAAAAATACTGCTGGATATGGTGATTACGCCAACTCTCATATAGCAACATCGCCTGCTGTTTTATATAACATATTGTTATTGCACATATTTATTTAGATGCTCGGTGGTATAATCATTGCTAATACAAAAGTAGCATATGACATTTCCACGATAATGTCCAAATCATGTAGATGAAACGACCTGCGACGGGGGTTGGTTATTTTATGCGGATCTCTTAAATAACAGACTCTTAAGTTAATTCCCATGGAGAGTAAGTTATCTCAAACGAAAGGAATATCACATGAAAATATTAGCGTATATATTTTTAATGGTGATGTTGTCCAGTACAGCTATCGCCCAGCAGAAACTCAACAAAGAACAACAGAGAATTAAAAAGATGGTTCGTTACCATGCAGAATTGTTAAAGGTCGACGCAGATCTTTGTGATGCCATCGCGCAAATCGAAAGTAGCTATAACTCAAAAGCCTTCAATAACCCTAAGAAGCCTCAAGTGAACGAAGTTTGGATAAGTCGTGGTGTAATGCAATTAACATTCGACACAGGGAAGAAATTCAATGGGAAGATCCAGAAAAAAGACGATTTATATCACGCTGAAAATAACGTCATTGCAGGGATTCGATACATAAAGTACCTAATTAAGAAATATCCTCTTGCTACTCTTGAAGACATCACACAGCTTTACAACCTAGGCGAAACGAAATTCTTGCAGGGTAAACGAAATCCGTCATATGCAGAAAAGTTTCAAGCTGTCTATTGGGATATAAAAGAGAAACAATTGAACCATTTATCCTTAAGCACGGGTGATGAACCCACTGGATTGATGTTGTATTAACAATCGCTCTAGAGGGGTGCGTCGTATACCCAGGATATGTTCGATTTCAAGCTACGCTTCCAGACTCACCCCTTGGGGCCTTCTGCCCCAAGGTCTTTTTTTGTTTTAGTTAGATTTTCGGGTGACTACACCGAATGCCGTTTGAATAAAAGGATGGTCTGAAAATAAATTCGAATATGGTCAAGTTTGCGGTTAATTTTCATTAAAAAAGGTCAAACGACCACGTCATCTTCCAGTACCTTCTGAACATATTAATTTAATTACATTCCCATCACAGCAGCCTTTGCGGTAGCTTTTTTGGTTAAACCTACAACATGTAAAACTTCCCAAAAACATTGATAATCAATAATTTATCACATAGATTTATCACTAAAATAATTCTTGGGGAACCTGATGACGTTACACTATCAAATGACATTCAATTAAAGTTTTTCCATTATGTAGCGAAAAGATAACGGACACATCTCTGCACAATCTCACGGCACCAAGAAAGGAGCAGACTGATATGTACGACTTCGGATACTACCTTTCAACCCATACATTCGTCACCTACAAATCGGCCGACAGGAGGCCGGACGAGGAGATAACGACGAACATCGTGATCGAATCGTTCAAAGACCCGCTTGAAGCCCTCAAGTGGTGCCGTGAGAAGAACACCGAAGCGAAATCCCCCAAAAAGTAGGAAACAGCCGCTCCGTTTTCCTATAGGAAATAACCAATCCCGACGCGCCAGCCGCGCCGGAGGCCCCAATCCGCCCTGTCAATCAGAAAAATCCGTGATTCCAAACATCACACTTTTCTTCAAAAAAAAGTGGAAAACCATCGTTTTCCACCTTTGTCTAAACAAGATCCTTACTTAGTAGCCTGGTTTCTTAGGCTTCCCGGACGGTTCCGGTTCGTCGGTTGACTTCTTAATAACGCCGTCTTCAATCTTGACCTTGTCTCCGACCTTTGTGTCCTTTACATCTTTTACATCGACAGTCGTCTCCTTGCCCGTATCGTTTTGTACTGTAATCTTGCTTCCTTCGATCTTCATGACCGTACCCTTGGCTCCCATTTTTTCAGCTCCTGCTGCAAGGCTGAGGCTTGCTAAACTCAGGAGAAATGTTGCAGCCACCAGGACTGTAATTATAGATTTCATCTTCATGCTGGTTCACCTCCTTTCTTTAAGAGTAACGGCGATCTGTTACATTTTTTTTAAGATCCACAATTAGCAGCATAAGGGAACGTGCGCGCCAACAATCCGTGCGACTTTCTATCTCCCTGCTTTTAATGCAGCTCGGTGTACTTTTTGGGTTTATGCAAAAGCAGTTATAGGAAATAGACTCTCGATTAACGAGTGAACTTCATTCGAGGTGAATGGTTTAATTAAATTCCCTTGTGCAAATGCCAATGCTTCCTTAGCATCGTCCTCTTTTTTTCTAGTGCTTACGATAATAATCGGGATATTGCTGTAGGCTTCTTGTTCTTTAACATGCTTAATGAATTCAACCCCGCTCATATGTGGCATGTTAATGTCGACAATCAAGAGATTTGTATCAGGGTTGCTGTCGAGAGAGTTTAATCCCTCCTGTCCGCTTAGTGCGGAGAGGATCTCGCACTTATACCGTGACAATGTAAATTTGTAAGTTTGCTGTAGTGCAGCCGAATCATCAACAACGAGAACTTTAACTAAATTCAACTCGACCTCCTTAATGGACGACATGAAGGACATCATGTTGGTGCCATCGCTCAACGTGGCGCTCCCGAGGCTCCCGATGCTGCTGTTGAATACGGCCGGTGTGGCGGTACATGCCGCCAAGGTCCCATCCTCGGTAATATTGCGCTGTCAGCGAATACAGAAGCGGCGGTCGAAAAGGGCGAGTATCGCAGTTGCTATGGTAATAATTAAATTTTTTTCATTTTACTCTTCTCCTTTTTATTGCTTTCCGCAGATATAAATCCGTCCTACATGATAGAAATAACAGCCTTTGACGATAGGCTTCGATTGAGCGTCAGCGAAATAGTAGTTGAGTCCCTTTTAGCAATATCTTCAGTAACGTCGCATTGCTCTTGTAGCTCGAGATGGCAGGGCCTTGAACAAACGCCATGAGTTCCACTGTCCACTTGATTGGAGTTTAGATGTAGCAAAGCAATCATTATTCCCCCCCGCTTTTTGGATAGCCCATATAAGCTGCGTTTTATTCATCTGTCCAGCATTTATTACATTCTTCGTAGCAACTTTAATGATGTCCTGCATCTTCATGTGCATACCTCCCTGTGATTTTATTCATTTACTAGGTTGAAAGCATGCTAATGAGTTAAGGTCATTTTTCTGATAACCTAGGCAAAATAAATTTGCCCGATTGCGACACAAATCATGAACACGGCTAAAAATCAGAGTGTTGCCACTCACGATCCTAAGTCGAGAAGAAACCTTTTCTTTGTGTCTTCGGCTCCTCCTTTCGTTCGGGTTTACGTTCCGGCCCGGGTATCCGTTCCGCTTCGGTACGAGTGACTTTGCCATCCAGTTTTGCTCCCTTTTGAATGCAGATCGCCTCTTTGAACAAAATCTCCCCCTTGCCTCGTGCCTCGGGCCCGAGCTCCACCTCGTTGCTCTCAAGGCTGCCTGTGAACGCGCCGTTAATGTGTATCTTGTCTTTTGCCTGAATCTTGCCGCCGACGAACTTGCCGGTTACCTTCACGTACCCTCCGGCGCTGATATTCCCTCCGCTCATTTCGCCTTCGATCTCGACGCTGCCGCCCTTAGCATCGATGTCCCCCTTGCAAGTGCCTTTGATGAAAATGCTTGCATTGTTCTCGGCAGTGATATTCCCCTCGAGGTCGCCGTTCATCTGCAGATCCTGGCTGACGACCACGTTGCCGGTAACCTTGCTCCCCTTGCATATCGTGTTAATTCCCTGCTCGACGGTTTTAACTGCACTCGCCACGGTATTCTTCTCCGCTACCTTGACCTCGATCACCTCTTCCTGTTTTAGCATCTTTTATCCTCCGATATCAGTATTTGACCGGACAGCCGACGAGCATCTAAACTGTTTATGGTAATCAAAGCTGATTTTGCATTTTACTCTTCTTTTTTTGTTTGAGAGTTCACCAGTTCTATAACGTAGTGAAACACTTGGGGTAGATATGCTATCCGAAGTGTCTATGCCAAAACCATATAAGCATCTGTCCCACCGAACAAGAGCAGTTGGCCCATATGCACTGGGAGGGAAATAGTCTCGGGGAATTCGTAAAAGCCCCTGGACGGAACAAAAGCACGATTTTCCGGGAGCTCGAACGAAACTCAGCACCTGAATATAACAATACACACCCTGCAGAGCACACGCCCGGTCCTGTGCTCTACTTCGTTATTGAATTCGCGGTTCTTAATCACGCGATCCTTAACAAATTAATTAAGAAAATTAACCAAACCTTAATAAAATGAAATTAATGTGATTTTCTTCACCTTCTCATCTTCCTCTCCTGTAAATGGATAACTTGTTTAGAGGATATGCAAGAAGATCCCAAGTTATGTAATGCATAGGCTATACCACAATCAGTCTTAGTCGGGTAACAAACTGATTTTATTAACAGTAATGGCATTTTGTGGCTTTTTCGGAGATCCAC
>Ga0316628_100001375_pt1 | contig 17149 bp, 14 predicted proteins | sample OWC_Aug_M2_C1_D5_FD_207648 | JGI IMG/M metagenome (GOLD analysis project Ga0316628, IMG submission 207648) | Wetland soil microbial communities from Old Woman Creek delta, Ohio, United States - OWC_Aug_M2_C1_D5_C | ecosystem: Environmental > Terrestrial > Soil > Wetlands | place: USA: Ohio... | reverse complement strand
CGCCCTGAGCGGCAGTCGAAGGGCGCGAGCGAGGAGCTTGGCGGGGTGCACCCCTCGACGCTGCTCGGGGTGCCCTGAGCGGAGCCGAAGGGCAGGGGCCCCCGCCATTCAAACATTGCTGACTAGACAGGAGTGCCTTCGAGGAGATCGCCGCCGTCGATCACCCGCACCCGGACCCGCTCGTTGCGCCGGCGGCCCGCCGGGATCTTCACCCGTAAGTAGTTGTCGGTCAGCACCGTGGAGCCGTCCTCGATCGTCAGGCCGTCGCGTTCGGTGCCGGTGAAACGCTGGCGGAACCGTCGCCAGAGTTGCGCCCCGACCTCACGCAGCCGGTTGACGCGCGCCCGCACATCCTCGCCCCTGGGCCGGCCGTCGAGCGTCGCCGCGCGCGTTCCGGGCCGCGGCGAGAACGGAAACACGTGAACATAGGCGAGCGGGGAACTCGTCAGGTACCGCGCGCACGCTTCGAAGTCGTCTTCCGTTTCGCCGGGAAAACCAACGATCACGTCAGCCCCGATTGCGGCGTCTGGAAAGGTGTCGCACAGGCGGATGAGCGTCGCGCCGTACCGCTCGAGCGTGTACGGGCGGCCCATCGCCCGCAGGATGCGGTCGCTCGCGTGCTGGAGGGGAAGGTGGAAATGACGTGCGAACCGACCGCTGTCGGCGAGCGCGTCTACCACGTCCAGGCCGAAGTCCATCGGTTCCACGGCGCTCAGCCGGAATCGGATGTCGGCAGGATGCCGGCCCAGCGCGCGAACGAGGCCGGCCAGGCTTGCCTGCGGCCCGAGGTCGCGGCCGTAAGCTCCAAGATGCACGCCTGTGAGCGTCACCTCTTTGAAGCCTGTGCTTCCCGCATCCGACACCTCCCGAAGCACCTCGGCCGGCGGCAGGCTGACCGACCGACCGCGCGTCAGCGGGACGATGCAGTACGTGCACGCCTCGTTGCAGCCGGTCTGTACCCGAAGGAGACGGATCGTTCGACCGCCAGTGCCCGGACCGGGTGCGGACGTATCGGACGTGGAGTCCTGTGCGCTCGGCGAGCCCTGCCCCGTGATGATACGCGCTTCCTCCGTCAGGCCTGCTTTCCCGTTGTTCGGAACGACGCGCCAGACCGGCAGTTCCGCCACTTCTGCCGGCCGCCGCGTCGCGTAACAACCAGTCAGGACCACCCGCGCGCCGGGATTCAGCCGGGCGACACGCCTCAGTGCCTGCCGAGCCGCCTGCTCGGCGGTGGCCGTCACGGCGCAGGAGTTGACGATCACCAGGTCGGCGCGTTCGGCCGCGCTCTCTTCGCCTCCGTGTGCGCGCAGATCGCGCTCCAGTTGAAGCGAGTCCGCCTGGTTGGTCCGGCAGCCAAAGGTGAGGATGGCGTATTTCACGAGGCGTCGAGCCGGGCTGCCGCCTGCTCGACCTTCTCGGCAAGCGACTTCTTGTACTCGCTCAGGCGGCGATCGAGCTCGGAATCGCCGAGCGCGAGGATTTGGGCGGCGAGCACCGCCGCATTGGTGGCTCCGCTTCTTCCCACAGAGACGGTGGCGACGGGAACGCCGGGTGGCATCTGCACCGTGGACAGCAATGCGTCGAAACCGCTCAATGGCGAAGAATCGATCGGAACGCCGATCACCGGCCGCGTGGTATGCGCTGCAATCATGCCGGCGAGATGCGCGGCCGCACCAGCTCCAGCGATGAACACCTTGACGCCCCGCCCCGGCGCTTCGTCAACGAGGCGCTGTACCCGCCCGGGCGAACGATGCGCCGACGCGACGGTCATTTCCCATCGTACCTGCAACCGATCCAACACCTCGCACGCTGCCTTCATCGTCCCGAGATCCGAGTCGGACCCCATGAGGATGAGGACGTCGATTGGTCTCGCCTGCGTCATCGCGCTCCCCTCGCCGCTCTTGCACCGATGTCCTTCCGGTAGTGCATCCCCTCGAACTGGATGTGACCCACCGCCTGGTAGGCTCGCTTCATCGCCGCAGGATGGTCGTAGCCGCGCCCGACGACTGTCAGGACACGCCCCCCGGCCGTCACCAACCGGCTGGCCGGCTGGTCGTCGGGTCCTTCGGTCCGAAGCGCCGTACCCGCATGGAACACGAGAACATCGGGCTCGCCGGCCGTCTCCTCCAGGCCGGTGATCGGTTTCCCCGATTCGTAATGATCCGGATAGCCGCCCGATGCCAGGACGACGCCGACGGTTGCACAGGCGGAAAAGTGTGCCGACGAGCGCGCGAGGGTGCCGGCTGCCGCGTCGCGGAGCAGCGGGAACAGGTCCTCCGCCAGCATGGGCAACACGACCTGCGCCTCGGGATCGCCCAGCCGCGCGTTGAACTCAAGCACCTTTGGGCCGTCGGCCGTCACCATGAGTCCGCCGTAGAGGAAGCCGCGGAATGGCCGGCCTTCCGCCCGCATGCCCTCGACCGTCGGGGCGATGATCTCGTCGGCGATGCGGGCCGCGGCAGCCGGACCGACGAGCGGGCTCGGGGCGAACGCTCCCATCCCGCCGGTATTCGGACCGCGGTCGCCGTCGTACGCACGCTTGTGATCCTGCGCCGTTGAAAACGAAAGCGCCCGCGTGCCGTCGCAGATCACGAAGACCGAAACCTCCGACCCTTCGAGGTGTTCCTCGACCAGCATCCGATCGCCGGCCCGCCCGAAACGCCTCCCTACCATGATCGCGTCGATCGCCGCGTTCGCCGCCTCGCGGTCGGCGGCGATAATCACTCCCTTGCCTGCCGCCAACCCGTCGGCCTTCAGGACGACCGGATACGCGAACCGGCCCGACGCGATCACGCGTCGTGCATCCTCGGCGGTCGAACAGATCTCGGCGCCCGCAGTCGGCACCCCGTGCCGCCGCATGAACTCCTTCGCGAACACCTTGCTCGATTCGATCTCGGCGGCCGCACGGGTCGGTCCGAACACCAGCCGGCCCGCGGCGATCAACCGATCGACGACGCCGCGCGTGAGGGGCAACTCGGGGCCGACGACGGTGAGATGGATGTCGCGTTCTTCGACAAACGCGCAGACAGCGCCGGGGCTGGCGGGATCGAGCGGAGCGAGCGTGGCGACCTGCGCGATCCCCGGGTTGCCGGGTGCACAGAACACCCGGGACACGCCGACGTCGGACGCCAGGCGCCAGGCCAGCGCGTGCTCCCGGCCGCCGCCGCCCAGGACCAGGACGTTCATCGGCCCCCCCAACATATCGGCTAACTCTTTGGGGAAAAATGGCTTACGCGAGAATAAGCCGGTTGAACAGAATTGTCGGCAGCGTGCAGAATTGTATCGCCAACCTCTACTTTACGCCGAAAACGACTGTTTACCTGTGGTAGCCTAGCATATTCCGTCTGCGGCCAGGGGGTGACCTGTCGCCGCGGGCGGTGGTGCCATCCGGGCCGGTAAAGGGGGTGTTCAGCGGCGTGGCTGAAGTCAAAGTCCAGGAAGGCGAGTCGATCGAAAGCGCCCTTCGCCGTTTCAAGCGGAAGGTTCAGCAGGAAGATATCATCAAAGATATCAAGAAACACTCGTTTTACCTGAAGCCTGGCGACAAGCGCCGGGCCAAGCAGGCGCTCGCGCGCAAGCGCAGCCGGAAGAAACTCCGGCGCGAGATGGAATAAGGGACCGGGTAACGCGAGGGGTAACGACCGATGGAGTTCCAAGACAAGACCCTGCGCTGCGTGGACTGTGGGACCGAGTTCATTTGGACCGCCGGGGAGCAGCTGTTCTTCGCGGACAAGAACTTCAAGAACGAGCCCAAGCGCTGCAAGGCCTGCAAGGCGAAGCGGGCCAACCGACCGACAACCGCATCACCCGCGCGAGAGCGGGTGGAAACGCAGACCACGTGCTCGGCCTGCGGAAAGGTCACCACGGTTCCCTTCAAGCCGACCCAGGGGCGCCCGGTCTTCTGCCGGGAGTGCTTCCAGCAGCGCAAGTTCGCGGGAGCTGGCGGGGTCTAGCCTTCGACGTTCGCCTCGTCTGAACTCGACAGGGCCGCGGGCACGCGGCCCTTTTTTTGCGCCGCGCGGCTCGCCCGCGGCCGCGCGCCGGGTGCTGGAAACGTTGACGCTTTTTCGAGCCCTACGCTAATATGAAGGTCCTCGTACGCGCGCCCGCGCGGTTCGCGTGCCGCTTATTCGGACGAGGCGGGAGGAAGCAGGGTCATGCAGATCCACGAACGTGAAGTGAACGAAGTGATGGTTCTCGATCTCCACGGAAAGCTGACGCTGGGCGAGGGAGACGAGCTGTTGCGCGACAAGATCAACAGCCTGGTCCACCAGGGACGCAAGAAGATCGTGTTGAACCTGGCGGAAGTCCCCTACATCGACAGCGCCGGCCTGGGCGAGATCGTGCGCACGTACACGACGGTGCAGCGCCAGGGCGGCAGCCTGAAGTTGCTCAACCTGACGAAGCGGATCCAGGATCTGCTCGCCATCACGAAGCTGCTGACGGTGTTCGAGGTCTTCGACTCCGAGAAGGAAGCCGTCAAGAGTTTCGTGGCCAACGTCTGACCACGGTCTTCCCTCACCGCGCTGCATGGCGCGCCCGCCTGCCCCGGAAGTCGTGAGGCCGGCCGCCCCCCCCGCGGGGGGCGTTTCCGGTCGTTCTGTGCTCGTCAGCCTCCTGGTTTCGCTGCGCCCGGAGCAATGGGCTCCCAAGAACCTCATCGTCTTCGCGGCCCTCGGCTTCGGCCTGCAGCTGTTCGACGTGACCGCCCTGGCGCGGACGGTCCTCGCGTTCGTCGTCTTCTGCGCGCTGTCCGGCGTCGTGTACGTCGTGAACGACGTGGCGGACCGCGAGGGCGATCGTCGCCACCCGTTGAAAGCGCGGCGCCCGATCGCGGCTGGTGAACTGTCGCCCGCTACTGCGGTGACCGCTGCCGCGATCATCGCGGCGGGGGCCCTCACGCTGGCCTTCTGGCTCGGTCCTCGTTTCGGGATCGTGTCGGCGGCGTACGTCGCGCTGCTCGCCGCCTACTCGATCCGGTTGAAGCACGTCGTCATCCTGGACGTGATGACGCTGGCCGTCGGCTTCGTCCTGCGCGCGGTGGCGGGAGCCGTCGTCATCGACGTGGAGTTCAGTCACTGGCTGCTCGTCTGCACGATCCTGCTCGCCCTGTTCCTGGCCCTGAGCAAACGCCGCCACGAACTCGTGCTGCTCAACGACGCCGCGATGGATCATCGCCGCATCCTGGGCGAGTACAGCCCGTACCTGCTCGACCAGATGATCGGCGTCGTCACCGCGTCCACGCTGATCGCCTACATCTTCTATACGATCAGCCCGGAGACGCAGCAGAAGTTCCACACGCAGTGGCTCGGCCTGACGATCCCGTTCCCTCTGTACGGCATCTTCCGGTACCTCTACCTGGTGCATCGCAAGGAGGGTGGCGGAAGCCCGACGACGATGCTCATGAACGACCGGCCGCTGCTCGTGTGCGTGGCCTTCTGGGCGGCCGCCGTGATCGTCATCATCTATCACCCCGCGTTCCGGTTCTGATTGGCTCGCCATGGCAGATTTCAGCATTCGCTCCGACTCGGTGAACGTCGAGGAGATCATGCGGCAGATCCGCGCGCGGATCCGCGAGAAGCGCGGTGTGGACTACACCGAGAAGGAGATCCGCGAGCTGGCAGCCGTGAAGCTCGAGCAGTTCCTCGACCCGAGCAAGGTCCGATCGGATCTGCTCGAGCAGTACCGCGAACTGCAGCAACGGCAGATGCAGGCCGAGGCCGAGGTCGTCGACGAGATTTCGCTGTTCGGGTCGCCCCGGCCGTGGCTGCGGCGCGTCCGGCGATGGCTGCGCCCGGTGTTGAAGCTGTTCCTCAACCCGGTCGCGCTGATGCGCGCCTCGCGCGTGAACGTGCGCCACACCGACCTGCTGTTCGAGATCGTGCACAACCTGGTCGTCGAGACAACGCGGCTCAGCATGGAGCTGAAGACGCTGAAGATGCGGGTCGAATCGATCTCGAGCCGGATGGATTTCGACGAGCGACGGGCGCGGGCGCTCGAGAGCGTCGTCCAGTACCGGCCGGGTGCCGCGGCCGAGGAGGCCGCTTCGGCCGCGGGACGCAAGGACGAAGACGAGGGCGAAGGCGAAGCGACGGCCTCGCGGAGCCGTCGCCGCCGTCGGCGCCGCGGACGTCGGGGCGGCGGGCCGCGCCCGGGCACCGAGGAAGCGATCCCGAGCGCCGAGACCGGAGGACAGACGGCGGCCGAAGAACCGGCGGTCACCCGGGCCGCACCGGCGGACCGGCCGCGCGCGAGCGATCGCCCGGGCGAACCGGCGCGCGCGGAGGGACAGCCGCGCACCGAAGGTGGCGGCAACGCGCCGGAGACGGCGTCGTCGCCCGCCGCCCCTCGACCTTCCGCGGACGCCGCGCCGCGTCCCGACGGGCACTCTGGCCCCGACCAGCCGGGCGATTGACGTGAAACTGGCGGTAGTCGTCCAGCGGTACGGCGCCGACATCAGCGGCGGCGCGGAGTTGCACGCGCGGTATCTCGCCGAGCACCTCGCGCGGCATGCCCGGGTGGACGTTGTCACGACCTGCGCGCGCGATTACGTCACCTGGCGCAACGACCTTCCCGCCGGCGCCGACCGCGTGAACGGCGTTCCGGTCTTCCGCTTCCCCGTGGATCGCGTCCGCACGCCCCGCGTGTTCGGCCGCCACTCCGAGCGCGTGTTCGAATACGAGCACACGGTCGGCGACGAACTGGCGTGGCTGGACGCCGAGGGACCGGCGTGCCCTCGGTTGATCCGCCACCTGTCGGCTGTCTCGCAGCAGTACGACTACTTCATCGTCTTCAGCTACCGCTACTATCACGCCTACTACGGCATCCGCGCCGTCCCGTCGAAGTCTATTCTCGTGCCGACCGCCGAGCGGGACCCGGCGATTGGCGTAAGCCTGTTCCAGCCGATCTTCAGGGGCGTCCGGGCGATCATGTACAACTCGCACGAGGAACAGGCGATGATCCGCGCCGTGTCGGGCAACGCGCAGGTGCCGGGCGTGGTCGTCGGCGTCGGTTCCGAGGTACCCGACGCGCCGCAGCCCGAACGCTTCAGGCGCACATACGGCGTGCGCGGCCGCTTCGCCGTCTACGTCGGCCGGATCGACGAGAACAAGGGATGCAACGAACTGTTCGAGTTCTTCCAGCGTTACGTGGCGCTCCGGCAAAGCGATCTGTCGCTGGTGCTGATCGGCGCCTCGCTCCTGCCGGTCCCCGCGCACCCACGCATCCGTCACCTCGGGTTTCTGCCCGACGAGGACAAGTTCGACGCGATCGCCGCCGCCGATGTGCTCGTCATGCCTTCCTTCTACGAGAGCCTCTCGATGGTGGCGCTCGAAGCGTGGGGCCTGGGGAAGCCCGTGCTCGCGAACGCGCGCTGCGACGTGCTGCGCGGCCAGTGCATCCGGAGCAACGCCGGCCTCTACTACGAGAACTACAACGAGTTCGCCGAAGCGCTGTACCAGGTCGAAACAGATCGGAACCTGGCTGCCGCCCTGGGCGAAAACGGCCGGGACTTCTTCTGCCGTAACTACCGCTGGCCGGTCATCGAGGGCAAGTACCTCGACATGCTGCGAGCTTTGCAGGACGAGGACCGCGCTGCGGGCCCGCAGGCCGTTCGCACCTCGCCTCTGCCGCCGCTGCCCGGGTGGTTCGCGCGCAGGCGCCAGATGCGCCGCCCGGCGCGCGAGGTCATGAACCAGCTGCCGCTCGTCGCGGAGGCAGGCGCCGGCAGCCTCGCCGCGTCCCCGGCGGCAACGGGAAAGGACCGTGACGGTGGTTGACGAGGGGGCCTCTCGATCCGTGGCCGGACCCGGCGGCGGCACGCGGCCCATCGCCGTGCACCAGGTGCTGGCGACGCTGAGCTACGGCGATGCCATCAGCAACGAGGCGATGGGCATCCAGCGCGTGCTGATCCGTGCCGGTTACGCGTCGGAGATATTCGTCGAAACCGCCGACCGGCGTGTCGAGCACCTGACGCGCGACTATCGCGATTTGCCTGCGTCCAGTTCGGCGGACAACATCCTCGTTCACCATTTCTCCATCCAGTCGCGCGCCTCGCGCCTCGCGTTCGCGCTGCCCGACCGGATGATCCTCGTCTACCACAACATCACGCCGCCGGAGTACTTCCTCGGCGTGCACGAGCGGCTGGCGGAAACCTGTTACCTGGGGCGCCGCGAGCTTGGGGCCTATGCGGCCAGGGTTCAGCTTGCCGTCGGCGATTCGGAGTTCAACCGCCAGGAACTCGAAGAGGCAGGATTCCCGGCGACCGGCGTGCTGCCCGTGGTTCCCGATTTCAGCCACCTGGATGTCGCGCCCAGCCGCCTGACGGCGGGCGCCTTCGACGACGACTACGTGAACGTGCTGTTCGTCGGGCGGGTGATCCCGAGCAAGAAGATCGAAGACGTGATCCGGTTCTTCGACGAGTACCACCGATCCTGCAACCCTCGCTCGCGCCTGCTCGTCGTCGGGTCGTACTGGCAGTTCGAGCAGTACTACGCGATGCTGCAGGCGTTCGTCGCCAGCCGGGGCATCGAGCACGTCCACCTGCTCGGGCAGCTGTCGAACGAGGAACTGGCCGGCTGCTACGAGATCGCCGACGTGTTCCTCTGCGCCAGCGAGCACGAGGGCTTCTGCGTGCCGCTGGTCGAAGCCTTCCACGTGGGGGTCCCCGTCGTCGCCTTCGCGGCCGCGGCGGTGCCGGCGACGCTGGACGGCGCCGGCCTTCTCTACGACCGGAAGGATCCCGCGCTTGTCGCGGCCTTGATCGACCTCGCGGTGCGCGACCGGGCGTTCAGGCAGCAAGTGCTGGACGCGCAGGACGAGGCGCTGGTGCGCCTGGTGCGCAAGGACTTTGCCGCCTGCCTGCTCGACATGGTGCAGCGCGTGGCGTCCGGGCCGAGAGCCGAACCGCCGCGCGTCGCCGCCGATTTCTGGCAGCAGGTCGACGACGCCGGGCGCTTGGAGGCGCTGCGCCTGGCGCGGCCCCACGCCTACAAGGCGCTGCCAAAAAGGGCTTAGGTCTTAAGACTCAGGGCTTAAGCCGGCTTGAGACCTAATCCTTGAGTCTTCGGTCTCAAGTCTCAAGTCTTGAGCCTTCTGATCATGGTCATCAACCACTGGGTCCCGGCGGCGCATCGGGGCGACGCGATTGGCGACAACGCCAGGCGCGTGCGTGACGTCCTGCGCGGCATGGGACACGCCTCGGACGTCTACGCGCTCGCGATCGACGACGATCTTGCCGGCGACGTGCGGCCGTTCGACGACGCGGAAGCCAGGCACGGCGACCGGACGATCTTCCACTTCGCGCTCGCGTCGCCGATGACCGAGGCCTTCGTGTCGCTGGCTTCAGGCCGCATCCTGCACTACCACAACGTCACGCCGGCCCGCTTCTTCGCGCCGTACGACGCGGGCATCTTCCGCCTCGCGGCGCTCAGCCGGCGCGAGCTCGCCACGCTGGCCGGGCGCGTCGACCTCGCGTTGGGCGTCTCCGAGTACAACCGCAGGGAGCTCGAGAGCCTTGGCTTTTGCCGCACCGGCGTCCTGCCCCTCGCGTTGAACCTGCGGCGGCTCACCGAGGCGCCTCGCTGCCCCGCGCTCGAAGGGGCGCTCACTCAAGACGAGTTCACGAACATCCTGTTCGTCGGGCGCGTCGCGCCCAACAAGCGAATCGAAGATCACATCCGGCTGGCCGAGCACTACAAGCGGTACGTGGACAGCGCGTACCGCTTCATTTTTGTCGGCCGAACCGACGCAGTCCCGCGCTACTATTCGATGGTGCGCGCCCTGGTCGCCGAGTACCGCATGCCCCCCGAGCGCTTCCTGTTCCCTGGCCCGGTGCACGACGCCGAACTCGCGACCTATTACCGGACGGCGAGGGCGTATGTCTCGTTGAGCGAGCACGAGGGCTTCTGCGCACCGCTCGTCGAAGCGATGGCCATGGACGTCCCCGTGCTCGCCTACTCCGCTGCCGCGGTGCCGGAAACGCTCGCGGGCGCGGGAGCACAGTTCACACCGAAGGACCTCGAGTACGCGGCGGAACTGCTCGGAATGCTCGTCTACGAGGACAACGTCCGCGAACCGATCCTCGAGGGCCAGCGGCGCCGGGTGCAGGACTTCAGCGAAGAGGCGTTCGTCAGGCGCCTGACTGACGTGTTGGATGAATGTGAGTAGCGAGCAGCGGGCGTGAAACTTGCCTTCATCGTGCAGCGGTACGGGACGGAGATCCTCGGCGGCGCCGAATACCACTGCCGCCTGATCGCCGAACGGTTCTCCGCGCGGCACCACGTCGAGGTGCTGACGACGTGCGCCAGGGACTACCTCACCTGGAAGAACGAGTACCCCGAGGGAAGCGACCGCGTGCGCGGCGTCACCGTCCGGCGTTTCGCGAATGCGCAGGCGCGGAACCTGGCCGCGTTCAACCGGTATTCCGACTGGATCTTCCACAACCCGCACCCGCCCGAAGACGAAACGGAATGGCTCAGGCAGCAGGGGCCGTGGTGCCCCGCACTGCAGGAGTACCTGGAACGCCATCACGGCGAGTACGACGCCCTGATCTTCTTCACGTACCTGTACGCGCCCACCGTCCTGGGCCTCCGCGTCGCTCCCTCGCGCAGCATCCTGGTGCCCACCGCGCACGACGAGCCGGCGATTCACCTCGGCCTCTACAAGGACACCTTCGGCCTGCCGGCCGGGATCGCGTACAACACGGACATCGAGCGCGCTTTCCTCTCGTCGCATTTCGAGATCAAGGCGGCCGTGCAGGAAGTGGTGGGCTGCGGCGTGGATCTCCCTCAGCATCATGCCTACCCTCGCGAACAGCGGCCGGGCCGACGCGACGACCGCCCGGGCGGGACCTCCGAAGAGGGAGCGGCGCAGGGCAGTCACGCCGACCTCGGCCACAGGTCGCGCTTGAACGAGCGGGGCGCGACGTTCCGGCGCCGTCACCGCCTGCACGGCCCGATCGTGCTCTATGGAGGCCGCATCGAAAAAGGCAAGGGCTGCGAGGAGCTGATCGAGTACTTTGCCACCTACGTGCAGGAGGGCGGCGACGCGTCGCTGGTGCTGATGGGCGCCAAGCTCATGCCTCTGCCCGACGAGCCGTTCATCAACTTCGCGGGGCTGCTCTCGGAACGCGAACGACTGCTCGCCCTCGAAGCGGCAACGGTGGTCGCCGTGCCCTCGCCCTACGAGAGCCTGTCCCTGCTCGCGCTCGAATCGTTCGCCGTCGGCACGCCCATCCTCGCCAATGCCCGCAGCGCCGTCCTGGTGGACCACTGCGTGCGCAGCAACGCGGGTCTCTATTACGCCGAGCGCGACGAATTCGTGGAATGCCTGAAGCTGCTGCTCGTCGACGCCCGGCTGCGTGCCGCGATGGGGCGGAACGGCCGCGACTACGTGAGGCAGCACTACCGCTGGGACGCCGTACTGGCGAAGTACGAGAGGATGATTGCCCAGATCAGGGGCGGGGGCCGATAGTCCCTGGTCCCTCGTCCCTGGTGGGTCCTTGGTCCGTGGTCTCTGGCTCGAAGGGCCGAAAAAAAGCGGAGGACCGGATCCACCGGACGCACCGCCCGCGGAACGGACCCCATCCTCCTCCCCATCCGTCCCCGGTGCTGTCGCCCTGCTCCCGCCCTCCGCTCAGCCGGTCTCGCCATCGCTCGCCGGCACGGCCGCGAGCTGCGGCGAGGCCGGAACCCGGCGCTGTTTCAGATCGCCTCGCCCGTGTCCTCCTGTTCGAACTCCTCGACGGCCGCCCCGCCGTTGCCGTTGCCGGGGCCTCCGCGGGCGCTGTCGCGCCCCGGCGCGCTGCCGTTCGACGCCTTCTTCCGGCGCGGTCGGATGTCGTAGCGTTTGATCATCTCGTTCAGGGTCGTCGGCTTGATGTGCAGCAGCTCGGCCGCCTTCTTCTGGACCCCGCCGGCGCTCTCGAGCGTCGACTCGATCAGCCGCTTCTCGAAATCGGTGATCACCTGCTTGAACGACACGCCCTCGGGCGGCAGCACCAGCTGCGGGATCTGGAAGCTGCGGCTCGACCGCACGTGCTCCGGAATCAGGTCGATGCCGATGCGGCGGTTCGCGCTGAGCACCACCGCGCGTTCGATGACGTTCTCGAGTTCGCGCACGTTGCCGGGCCAGTCGTAGTCGCCGAGCAGATCCAGCGCGTCGGGGGCGATCTCGAGATCGAGCTTCTGGTTCTCGTCGCCGTACTTGCTCAGGAAGTGCTGCACGAGCAGGGGGATGTCCTCCTTGCGGTCGCGCAGCGGGGGCAGCTGGATCGTGATGACGTGCAGGCGGTAGTAGAGGTCCTCGCGGAAGCGGCCGTCCTCCATCATGCGGCGCAGGTCCACGTTGGTCGCCGCGACGATCCGCACGTCGACCTTGATGTTCTCGACGCCGCCCAGGCGCATGAACTCGCGCTCCTGCATCACGCGCAGCAGCTTCGGCTGCGTCTCGAGCGGGATGTTGCCGATCTCGTCGAAGAAGATGCTCCCCTTGTCGGCCAGTTCGAACAGCCCCTTCTTCGGGTACACGGCGCCGGTGAAGGCGCCCTTCACGTGGCCGAACAGGTTCGACTCGAGCAGGTCGGGCGGGAGGTTCCCCGAGTTGACCGTGACGAAGCCCCGGTCGGCGCGCGCCGAGTTGGTGTGGATGGCCCGCGCGACCAGTTCCTTGCCGGTGCCGCTCTCGCCCTGGATCAGGATCGTGGACCGACTCGGCGCGGCCTGGATGATCAGGTCGAACACCTGGCGCATGCTCGGGCTGCGCCCGATGATGTTCATGAACTTGCTGTAGCGTTCCTGCAGGTTCTGCTTGAGGACGCGGTTCTCGTTCACCAAGCGCTTGCGCTCGACCGCGTTGCGCAGGACGACCAGCACCTCGTCGTTCTTGAACGGCTTGGTGACGTAGTCGAACGCGCCCCCCTTCATGGCGGCGATGGCCGTCTCCACCGACGCGAAGGCGGTGATCATGATCACGGCCAGCTCGTCGTCCACCTTCTTGAGCTCGTCGAGCGCGGTCAGGCCGTCCATCTCGGGCATCATGACGTCGACGATCGCCGCGTCGAACGGCGCGCTGCGCGCCAGCGAGACGCCCTCCGCGCCGCTCGCCGCGAGGCGCACGTCGTAGCCCTCGCGCGTCAGCAGCGTGCCGAGGATCTCCCGCATGATTTCTTCGTCGTCGATGACGAGGATCGAACCCTTCTGAGGCATACGCTTCGGCTCACCCGCGTCGTTGTGGCCCGTCTCAGTTCGCGACCCGGCTGGATCGGGCGGCGGCCGCCGAGGCCGGGAAGGCCAGGGTGAACCGCGTCCCTTCACCGGTCGCGCTGTCGCAGGCAATCGTGCCGTCGTGTTCGCGCACGATGCCGTACGTGATCGACAGGCCGAGCCCCGTTCCCTGGCCGATCGCCTTGGTGGTGAAGAACGGATCGTAGATGCGCGAGAGGTGCTCGCGCGGGATGCCCGTCCCGGTGTCGGCGACTTCCGCCGTCACGACCCCGCCGTCCACCCGCGTCGCGATCGACAGCCACCCGCCCTTCGGCATCGCGTCGCGCGCGTTGAGGAACAGGTTGAGGAAGACCTGCTGCAACTTGAACTCGTACCCGAAGACGACCGGCGCGGGCGAGGCGAGGTCGCGGCGCACCTGGATCTTCGCCACCCGCAGCTGGTGCTCCAGCAGCGAGAGCACGTCGTTGATGACGGCGTTCAGGTCCACCGGCATGGGCTCGCCGCCGGGACTGCCCGGCCGCGCGAGGTTCAGCAGCCCGTTGACGATCTTCGCCGCGCGGAACGTCTGGCGTTCGATCTTCTCGAGCACCTTCGTCTTCGGGTCGTCGGGGTCCGAGCCGTCGAGCAGCATCTGCGTGAAGCTGGAAATGCCGGTGAGCGGCGTGTTCACCTCGTGGGCGACGCCGGCCGCCAGGATCCCGATGGACGCCATCTTCTCCGAAATCTGGAGCTGCTCCTCGAGGTGCACCCGCGAGGTGACGTCGTCGATGATCACGATCGTGCCGACCACCGACGAGACGCTGCCCTCCCAGGAGCGCAGCGGGATCACCGTGACGTTGGCCAGCAGCCGGCGGTCGTCGCGGGTCTGCAGCGACAGCCGGTAGACGCCGGCGGTGTTCGGCGCCGTCAGCCGCGCCGCGTCGATCTGGCGGAGGAAGCTCGCGTCGAACAGGTCCGACAGCGGCCGGCCGATCGCGTTCGCGCGGTCCACGCCGTACAGGCGCTCGAGCGCCCGGTTCCAGCGGACGACGCGGGAGTCGGCGTCGGCCACGAGCAGCCCCGCCTCAAGCGATTCGATGATGCTGTCGCTGAACTCGCGCATCCGGTTCACTTCTTCGGCCTGCCCGTGCAGCTGCCGGTACAGGCGCCCGTTCTCGAGTGCCGTCGCCACGTGGCCCGCCACCGCCGTCAGCAGCGACAGGTCCTCGCTGTTCAGCGGTTCGCCGTCCGAGCGGCGCCCCAGCGCGATGACCGCGTTGCACGCGCCCTTCGTGACGCAGGGCACGAAGTAGTGGATGTCGTGCTCCCGCCACTGCTCCACATCGCCGACCTCCAGCACCCTGGCGGTCGACGGCTCGTCCAGCGCCACCGAGTGCCCCGCGGCCAGCCGCGCGCCGAGCGTGCTCGCGCGGCGCAGCCGTGGAGCGGCCGTCTCGAGCCCGGTGCTGCGGACGGGAACGAAGCTCTGCGAATCGGGATCGCCGAGCAGGAGCACGATCCGATCGACGACGAGCGTCTCCATGATGCGCGCGACGAGGCGCTCGCCGAGCCGGCCGAGATCGAGGTCGCTGTTCAGGTCGCGGGCGAAGCCGACCAGGGCGCGCCGGTAGTCGTAGCGATCGCGGTAGAAGGCGCGGTCGAAGGTGGTCTGAATCGCGGTCTTGACCGGGCGCGCGAGCAGCACGACCACGAGCGTCGCCAGCATCGCGATGATCGTGTAGTGCTGCGTCGGATCCTCGATCGCCTTCCAGGCGAGCTTGAGCAGTGCCACGTAGATGCCGCCGATTGCCAGCACCGCCGCCGAGTAGACGAGCGTGCGCTTGATGAACACCTCGACGTCCATCAGCCGATACCGCACGACTGCCGAGGCGAAGGCGAGCGGCAGCAGGCCCAGCGGGATCGCGAGCAGCTGCCCGGTGAGGCCGGGTTCGTGGCCGAGCGACCACGGCAGCGCGTAGCCGAAGACGAACGGGCCGCCGCCGAACAGGACGCCCGACACGATCCAGCGCAGCTGCCGGCGCCCGGTCAGCGTCCGGACGCGGCTCGAGGCCCACACCCACACCAGGAAACCGGCGACGAGGCAGACCGCGAGGTAGAAGTACTCCAGCCGATCGATCCTCGTGGCCCATTCCGACACGTAGTAGCGCGGATCGCCGGGCGCCCGCGCGAAGACGAGCACGTCCGCGATGCCGAGCACGGCCGCAGGGGCGTAAATCAGCGGTTGAACGCGCTCACCCACGCCGCGGTCCGAACGCGGGCGGTCGGGGAAAGCCAGCGTGAAGTGCAGGAACAGAGGCGGCAGCAACAGGACCGACACCTCGTTGGCCCAGAAGAAGAACCAGTCGAGCCTGTCGAGGCGCCCGGCGAACGAGAACGTGAACACGCCGTAGAAGGCGAGCGACAGCAGGAAGAAGTGCAGCGTGGCCGGGTCACGCGGACGCCGCAGGCGGACCGAGGCGCCGACGAAGAGGCTGAACACCCCGACCGCGGCGAGGATGAAGTAGAGCGTGAGGTTCCCGACGGGTATCGGTGTCAGGTGAACCTCGACGAGTTCCGTGGAGTCCAGGCGCAGGATCTTGTAACGGAGCGCGGCGCCCTTCGGCGCATTGTCGAGGACCGCCTGCACGTCCTCGAGCGTATCCACCGGCCTCTCGCCGATTTGGAGGAGAACGTCGCCCGGCTTCAGCCTGCTGGCCGCCGCCGTTCCCGCCGCCACGTCCTTGACGACGATCCCTTCCGGCCGGGCCTCCCACAACACGCCGTCTTCGCCGCGGTGCCACGTGGCGCGCAGCGCGATGTTCGCGGCGCCGAGAATCAGCAGGGTCCCGACGAGCACGAACGAGAGGAGCGACCGCACAGACCGGATCGACTCCCACCATGTTGGAAGGCTCGTGCGCCGGTCGCTGGTCTGCGGGTGGCTGTCCATCGTCCATTCGACGGAGGGCGGGTTGGTCAATTGCAGGGGAGCAATCGGCATACCACAGCCGCAGTCGGCGGGACCCGCAGAAAGGTATTGATAATCAGCCACTTGCTGTCGCCGACGGATCCGGCATGAGCGCCCACTTCAATCTCGCGAATCGGCACTCCAAAAAATCGGATCCGGAAAATCGGCCAAAAAAAGAAGCGCAACCTCGCGCTTCAGGATCGGGCGTTCCGCGCCTGCGATGTCGACCCGGGCGGTTTCAGAACCGGACGACCAATCCCCCGACGAGACGCTTTGGCGGCTGCACGACGAGCAGTTCGTCGTACACCGACGCCCCCGGCGTCATCTCGCGGAACATGTTGCGCACCGCGAACACGAACTGCCACTGCGCCGACGTGAAATCGAGCATCGGTAACGGCTGGGACACCTGCACGTCGAATCGACCGTCGAGGCCGGGCCTGCTGTCCTTCACGCTCCTGCCGAACGCGGAGTCTATCTTGTAGAGCGCGAACACGCGCGTGCCGGTGCCCGGAAGCTCGGTCTCGACGCTCGTCGTCAGATCGTGGAAGCGCACCTTGCGCGCGTCGGCCGGGGACGCGGCGACGAGGCCTACGAGGCCAGCGTCGCCCATCTGGACCCAGCTGGCCGTCGTCATCTGGTACGTGATGGAGCCGCGTACGTGCGAGTTGGTGGCGTTCGAGAACGACATGCTCCAGCCCTTGGCGTCCACGTCCCCCATCGTGCCGACATGGTAGTGCGACCCTGTCAGCGTCGAGGAGCCATCGGCGGAGCCGAACCACGCGACGAGCTGGTTGCTCACTTCCTGGTAGAACGTGCGGGCGTTGATCGCATATCCGCCGCGCAGGTCGCGTTCGATGACGAACTCGTAGTTGTTTGCGCGTTCCGAGGTGAACGGCTGCGGGGAGAGCCAGTCGAACGTCCGTTCCGACGGCACCCACAGGCCACCCGCGAGCGGCGGCAGGAATTCCTCGGCGCCGGGCAC
>Ga0316628_100001373_pt1 | contig 17173 bp, 16 predicted proteins | sample OWC_Aug_M2_C1_D5_FD_207648 | JGI IMG/M metagenome (GOLD analysis project Ga0316628, IMG submission 207648) | Wetland soil microbial communities from Old Woman Creek delta, Ohio, United States - OWC_Aug_M2_C1_D5_C | ecosystem: Environmental > Terrestrial > Soil > Wetlands | place: USA: Ohio... | reverse complement strand
AATCGATTCCTTTTGTCATCTTGCGAAAGTAGGCGAGAGGGGACAGCTCTGCCGAGGCACGGTTTGTTTCCTGGTCCACGATGTGGACCCGAGCCGCTGCTTGTCAGCCGTGTCGAAAGAACGGCGCGCGTATTATCTCGGCAATTACTTTGCGCCCCAGTGCCGAGTAGCGCTGTTGGCAACCCGAGATGGAAAGTTCTCTCCCGTGAGCCAATTGTTTTCGGTCCGATCTGTTCTCTTGACGTGTCTTCTTCGAAGAGCGGTTACCGTGCGTTCGACGAGGCGCTGGGCTGACCGCGTACAGAACTGGTGAGTGCGGGTGAAATCTCAGGGCTGCTCGGCCGTGGCGGCGCAGGATTCCAGATTAAAAAGAAGTGACCTTTCCATCTCTCCGCGAGCACATATGGGTGTGATCCGCATCACTGTGCTATTTCTTGTCGTTTGCGACTGTGTTAACCACGGCGCTGGCCTCCGGAAATCCTGCCAAATCGTGCTGCAAGACTGGGCTGAGATGGCCGATTGACGCGAGGCCGGCGCTGAGCGAAAGCAGGAGGCAATACCCCAATGCCAGAGAAATCCCTTGCAGTACAACGCGCTGAGGAACGATCGGCACTCAAGCCAGTCAAGTTCGAGAGTCTGCTTGATCGGATGGATGATGTCTTCGACCGAATCAACAAGAGGGCTTTTGAAATCTTTGAAGGAAACGGCCGTATTTTCGGCCGCGAACTGGATGACTGGCTAAAGGCCGAGAGAGAATTTCTCCACCCCGTTCACGTCCAACTCGCCGAATCCGGAGAGTCGCTCGATGTGCAGGCCGAGGTCCCTGGGTTTGACGAAAAGGACCTGGAAATCAACGTTGAGCCGCGCCGCGTGACCATCAGCGGCAAGCGAGAGACAAGCAAGAAGGAGAAGAAGGGCAAGACCGTCTACTCCGAGACAGGATGCGATCAAATCTTGCGTGTTGTGGACCTACCCGCGGAAGTCGAAACGGATAAAGTCACCGCCACACTGAAGAATGGCGTCTTGGCGTTGACAATGCCCAAAGTCGCTAGATCACAAAGCGTCCGGATTCACGCCAAAGCCGCGTAGTGCGCCGTCCTCGGATAACAGGCAGATCTAGGAAATGGAGACTGGATCATGTCCATGGTGTTCTGGCCACAATGGCCTGGGCCACGCCTCCACCCTACGAAAACAATGACCTCGATGAGAAAAGGAGAAAGACCATGAAGGTTACAGACGTTATGGCGAAGCCGCCCGCTTATTGTAGTCCGCAAACGAACTTGGCAGCTGCTGTGGAAATCTTGTGGCGACAAAACTGTGGAATTCTTCCCATTGTGGATTCTAAGGCAAAGGTCGTTGGCGTAGTCACGGACCGAGACATCTGCGTTGCTTTAGGTACACGGAACAGGCTGCCGAGCGACATGACAGTGAGCGAGGTAGCCTCCGGCAAAGTCATCGCATGTAAACCGGATGATGACCTACGTGATGCATTGGCGACGATGGCCCAGGCAAAAGTGCGGCGTTTGCCCGTAATCGATACTGCTGGCAAGCTCCAGGGGATACTCTCGATAGACGACGTCGTCCTACGCACCGAAGCCGGAACACTTAAGGGAGACTCCGAACTGTCGTTCGAAGACCTCGTAAATACTCTGAAAATTCTTTACGCGCCGCAGCCTCTTCGAGCGGTGCGGCATAAAGTTGCTGCGGCTTAATCTGAGTTGAGCAGCATTGGCGATGGCGCGCTGGACGTCATACCGGGATCAGCGCACAACTGCTCACTGAAGCTCGTGTTGGCATGGCTTCTATCATCCATAACCCTATCGCGAAATACTCCCAGTCTACGCTTGGACAAAATAATCGGCGAGTTGGACTAAATCCATATTGATGGTCCAGAGGCCAAAAGTATGAGCGTGGCTGTTGTTCCATAAAACATAGCTCTACAAGCCGAGCCGAACGACATTTCGATCGGCACAAGACAAAGAGCGGAATTGGTAAAGAACCATTAAACGGAGGAATATGACTATGGCAACATTCAGAAAGATCACTGTACTGTCGTTGATCCTGTTGACTGCTGGGCTGCTAGTTGTTATGGCGGGCGATGTCTCTTCAGCGGCCCAGTCCAGCGTGAACAAAACACTCCAGAATCTGCAGTCAGGGTTTGAAGGGGAAAGCAATGCGCACAACCGATATGTTGCGTTTGCGCAGAAGGCTGATCAGGAAGGCTACGGGGAGGTCGCTAGCCTCTTCCGTGCGTTGGCCCGGGCTGAAGAGATTCATATGAATAACCACGCGGATGTGATTCGGAAGATGGGAGCTGAGCCCCAAGCAACACTTGCGAAGTTTTTTACTCAATCCACCCGGAAGAACCTTGAGTCCTCTGCCAATAAGTTTGAGTTCTACGAGGGCGACAAGATTTATCCGAGGTTCATTGTCCAGGCACGCGCCGAAGGAAACGCGGACGCGGTCCGCACATTTGAGTATGCGCGCGCCGCAGAACTGCAACACTTTAAGCTTCTTACCACAGCCTTGAAGAATCTGGAGCACATGCGCGGAAAAAGCCGGATGTATTATGTCTGCCCGACCTGCGGCGCCACCTCGGAACAACAACCTATCCACGAAATATGTCCAATCTGTGGAAAGCCTGCAGACGCATATGAAAAAGTCAATTGAGAAGGGTCGGGCCCGCCCGACGCGGTCAGAGACATTGAGTTCAACCAGACGGCTGCCATATCAGATCGCCAGCGTTGGAATCGCTCGGGCTTAGCCATCCTCAGGGAGTTTGTGGCTGACCGCAGGGAACGATTCTTCCTCGGCAGGACTCGTGATGTGCATCACAGCCTTGCAACATATTCTTGGGATAGAAGTGAGACATCGGAAGATGGAGAAGGCAATGGGAGAGAGTTTCTGGGACCCAACGGATCGAAAAAATCCGAGAGTACAGAGATTTCCCTTGGTCGCCTTCTAAATCGAAGCGACAGCGAGGGTTTGGCCAGTCACAAGTCTTCCATCCATCGATCTTAGGCAGTGCTGGTGGTCAGCTACGCTAAGCGCCCGAGAGTTTCGACGCATCGGCCCGCGACGGTCGGAAACACTTCGCCACTGGCCGGTGCATGCGATTTGTCGCACAAGTTTTGGAAAGAACTTATCTGCGCCACGGCGATCCATTTCACGCGGAGGTGTTCTATGGCGACCTATGTAATTCTCAGCCGATTTTCACCCGATGCTTTTCGAGAGCCGAGGGATTTCAAGAAATTAGCCGAAACGGTCTCAAACAAGATCAAGATAGATTGTCCTGGGCTCAACTGGAAACACAGCTTTGCCACGCTAGGGCGTTTCGATGTTGTGGACGTCGTTGAAACCGACGACCCGAAGCAGGTTGAGCGGGCGACAATGATCATCCGTGCCTATGGCCATTCGACAACGGAAACACTTGTCGGAACTCCTTGGAAGGAATTTCTGGCGAGATTGTAGGCAAAGTCCAATTGGATGTGCAAGTTTGCATTGATATCCGAGCCTCGGGATTTGCGCCTCCCGGATCGTCAAAAGGTAGCTGGTGTTCGTTAAGGCGCGGAGGTTCCTATGCTGAAATCTGGCACCATTCAGTCTCTTCCCGATCTCCCAGTTCCGCTTTTGACAATTTATTTGGACACGAACCCGACAAAGCAAATGATTCGAGGGCTCAAGCCGGACTACCTGACCCGGTTCGAATCTCGGGCCAAGTTGATCGCGCAAGCAGTCCCCACAGGTGATCTTCCATTTTTCCTTGAGCAAGTGCAGCGAGCCAGCGCCTATCTGCAGGACCACCCCTTACAATGCCGCGGAGTCGTAATTTTCGCTGGACTTGACACGTGGGAACTCATACCACTCCAGGTGGAGGTAGAAGATGAGGTCCGCTGGGGTACGCCAGCCCTCGCCCAATTGTTTTGGCTGCTCGATGAACATAAGCCTCACGGCATTGTGCTAGTAGGGCAAAAACGCGCGCAGATTTTCCTCTGGTGGCTCGGGGAGATGCTCGAACTCGAAGAGAAGGAATTCCGGATGGAACCTTCGAAGGTGAAGGAGATGGGCCCTGTCTCGCGAGCTGCTGGTGTGCGGGTAGCTCGCGGGATGGATCATGACGTCTTTGAGCACCACGTCGATGCTGAGTATGCACACTACCATAGGAAGATCGCAGAGCATGTCAATCTTTGGTGCGCTGCAGAACACTTGGACTCATTGTTCCTGGTCGGCTTGGTCGAGATGGCGAAGGGCATCTGGAAAGAACTCCCGCCAGGGCTTCGCGAGAAAACAACTGTGATCGAAAAGGACCTTGTTTGGGTCGAATCTCGAACCGAACTGGAGAAGCGTATCGAACCGTTCGTCGAAAAACATGAACGCGAGCGCGAGGTCGTGTTGGTGGATGCTCTGCTGGGCGACAGCCGTGCCGTCGTGATTGGGATCGACGAGACGCTTGTTCAACTCCAGCAGGGAAGGATTCGCAATCTGGCGGTTGTCAAAGGCCTGGATGGAAGCCTGCGACAGTGCCTGAAATGTTCGCGGGCGGACCGAACCCAAGACCCCGCTTGCCCGGCTTGCGGAGGTGAGCGGGAAGTCGTCAGGCTTCGTGAGGTTCTTCCCCAGTTGGCCCGGCGCTACAACGTCTCCGTGGAAGTCGTCTCGGGCGAGGCTGCCCGCAGGCTGCAGGAGGCGGGTGGGATGGGCGCATGGCTCCGAGAGACTCAGAAGAAAGAGTACGCGCAGGCTTGACGAGTACGGCGGCCCCTGTCATTTCTCCCTTGATTCGCCATCGGCAAGCTAACAATACCTTTGAACGATACTGTGTCAAAGGGTGGACAGTCTGAGCCAACGTGCGGCGCGGTTTTTCACTTGGTCTAGAGCGTGATGACCATCACAGATTCGCGACAGTTCGCGCTCTACATTCGCTAATGGCAGAATTTCTCACCAGGAACAAACAAGAGAAAAAATCGCCAGTCCCCGTAAGCATTTGAAAAAGGAGTCAGACCCATGCCAGGAAAATCAAGCGCCGTGCGACGCGCGGCAGTTCAGAGCTCACTGACAGCCAAGGACATCATGGAACAATCTGTTCTTGCCGCGACTCCCCGCGCTTCTCTGCGGGACGTCGCAAGCCAGCTCGTCACCAATCAAATCAGCGGAATGCCTGTAGCCGCAGATGATGGCCGGGTTATAGGTGTCATCACAGAAGCCGATATCGTCCGCGTGTTACTTGAGGGCAAGTGGCTGGAGAACTTAACCGCTTCGGATGTGATGACCGGGCCCCCAATCACAGTGGACCAAAATACCTCACTTGAGGATGTGATGAAAAGCTTGGAAGACAACCGCATTGTCCGCGTGCCTGTGACCAATGACAATATACTCATTGGGATCATTGCTCGGAGAGACGTAATCAAGGCAGTTTTGGAGCCGGAGTTCCTCACCTTTGGAGGTCTCTAGGTACCAGTTGCCAGGCTTGAACCGCCTTCTCTACTCTAGCGCGACCCGAACTGCGAAAGGGTGTTGGGCAGCGTTTCCACTATAACGCGAGGACCGCGTCCTCCACCTGCTTGGCCAGCGCTGCATAGTCTTCGCCCTGAAGGTACAATGGTGCCCCAAAGACAATCTCTACGCGGCCGGGCCGCGGCCACCACTGGTGCCGGTGGAGGACTTTTTCCACACCCCGCAACCGAATGGGAATCACTGGCAACCTCAGCCTTCCGGCGAGCAAGCCGATCCCGGACTGGAAACGGTGAATTTCACCCATCTCTGTACGCTCACCTTCTGGAAAGAACAATATTGACCAATTATCGCTAATCAAGTCTCCAATGTACCTGAGCGATTGGCGTGCGCCAGCTTCGGTCTGTGGAATCGGGAACGCATTGAAGAACAACGCAACGAGCCAATAGATTAAGCTATCCCCAAGTCGTTCGAACCGTGTGTGGCGCTCCGGCGAAAAGTGAGCATCGAAGTACTCTTTCCACATTGCCACTGCAATGCGGTAGCGGTATCGCGCAGGCAAAGCTGACAAAATCAAGGTCGTATCCAGATGGCTTTGATGGTTTGGAGCGAAGATAACAGGTCCTCGCAGGGAGGCCAAGTGCTCGCGACCGGAGATACGGGCATGCGCGAACAGCCGAGTGAGCGGGAGCCAAACTGTCGATAACGCGACATTGCGAATCACTCTCGCCAGGCAAGCGCGATTCCATGTGGGGAATACCGAGGCGCTGGGAGGCATGCCGATTTCAGTGAGGGCTGAAACCGTCTGTGCGCCAGTCAAGAGCGCTTCGTCGATGCTGGTATCAAGGTGCTGCTCCAAGTCAATCATGAGTTCCACACGGTCGAGAGAGCTTAGTCCCAGCTCGTCTAACGTCGTGTTCGGCGTGATGGTGCGGTCTGGTGCATATCTTTGGAGAAGATCGATCATCGCCTGTCCGCTTGATGTTGTTGGCGCTGAAGTGCCACTCTCGACCCACGTTTGGATCTCTCCATGCTTTAGTTTTTGGGTGCCTTCGGTACGCGGCAGCCGCTCCCCAGGCCAAATGGAAACACTGCGAATCTTCTGGTGACCTTCGAGTTGTAAGTTGGCACGGCGGACGACTTCGTTGGGGTCATCGGTATCCTCAAGTACTAGCACCGCATGCACGTGATCCCTGCCTACTACCGCGGATTCTCGGACTCCTGGAATCTCATTCAGCACCGCTTCCACGTCCTCGGGGAAGACCTTTAAGCCCTCCGGTGTGACGATCATTTCCTTCTTGCGTCCTCGAATGATCAGGTTCCCAGCATCATCAAAGGATCCAAGATCACCCGTGTGAAACCAGCCGCCCGCGAACGCGGACACAGTCTCAGCGGAAACTTGGTAGTAGCCTGATGTCACGCTTTCGCCGCGCACCAGGATTTCACCGTCTGGTGCGATCTTGATTTCTACGCCCGCTATAGGCTTGCCGACAGTCCCTTCCTTGGTATCGAATGGATTGTTGAATGCAACGAGGGGTGCCGTCTCGGTGAGACCGTAGCCTTGAACGACAGCGAATGCGAGCCCGGACCAGAATTCTTCCAGTTCTTTGGCAAGCGGTGCTCCACCGACGATGAATGCCCAGAACTTCCATCCGAATGAGGAATGTATACGGCGGTGGTGGTACCAGCGCCATACCCAATGCGATTGAACCTGGGGTAACTGTGCGGCTTCCGGAAATTGGCGCAGAATTTGTTTCCTGAGGACCTCAAGGATCTTTGGAACTGCGACCACTACGGATATACGTCGGGTGCGGATTTGCCGCACAATTTCGTGCGGGCTGTACCCACGCATGAAGACCGCTACTCCAGGAATGAGTGGCAGTATAAAGAGCGTGATCACCTGCCCGAACATGTGGCTCAGTGGGATCAGGCTCAGAAAACGCACGGGAAAGAGTGGTCGAAACCATTTGGCGTACCTGGAAACAATCTGCTCTGGTGACACAATATTGGCCAGAATATTTCCGTGCGTGATGAGGACTCCCTTCGGCTCTCCGGTAGCGCCCGAGGTGAACACGATCTCAGCGATATCGTCTCTCTCGATGCGAACAGAAGGCGCTTCGCAGTTCTCATTGGTCCACTCGAGTTCCGAGAGTCGCCAAGCTGGCAGCTGGCGGTCCGACGGACTCAACTGAACTTCCTCCCCAATTAGGATGAGGCGAGCATCGACGATCTCTTGAACGTGCCGCAAGAAACGCGGTGACGTGCGGTAGTCGATTGGGACAACGATGACACCGGAGAGGATGCAGCCCCAGAATGCTGCAACCCATTCGGGGCGGTTTTCAGACCAGAAGATGACTTTGTCACCCTTGCGAACCTTGTGTTTGTCCAGCCTCATCGCAAAGTGACGCGCGGCATGCGCCACTTCTATGTACGTGTATTTCCAACTGCGATATCCATTATCGTACTCAATAAACTCCTCCGGAGATTGGGAGAACTCACGGAACAGGTCTGCGAGGTTCTGACGAGAGGGTGACCGTGACTCGGGGTGCTTCGACATGCCCTGCTCTGCGAGTAACCGAATAGATTCCACTTCTGTTTTCTATCCCAGATGTGGTCCGGTTTCTGTGAGGCTCATCACATCTTTTGGGATGAACAAGGAAGTATATATGCCAGCAGGCGTATCACGTGCCACGTGGACCAACGTGTGGATGTTCTGCGGCAGATGAACCCGAGAGCAACGTCGGCCTGTGCGAATACGGAATAATTAATAAGGATCGGCTTCAAGCGCCAAGGAGGTGTAATGCATGCGTTCCGTTCTCATTCTCGTATACAGCGCTCTCCTCATGATTTCGACCGGCGTTTTTCCACAAAAAGCAAATCAAGAGACTCTACCTTACGAACCGCCGGCTTTAGTCTCAGCGACAGAGGCCGTCTACCCAATCAGAAGCGTGGCGTCAGGGACGGTCGTTCTGGAGGCTGCGCTCGATGACGGGGGCGCAATTACAAGTGTGCGAGTCGTGCACGGGATCCCCTCCTTGACAGAGGAGGCGATACGCGCCCTCCGCCAATGGAAATTTCAAGCGGCTCGGCTCAACAACCATCCCATTGCATCCAAGGTTCCCGTGGGATTCGTTTTTGTTCCCCCCAGTTTTGGTCCGCGTCGTTAGGTTACGGTTGCTTCGATAGTTGAGGAACAAATGGGGAACGGCCATCGCACAACAAGTTGAGGAAATAGAGGAAGGCAATGAGGGAGGATTCGCCACAGCAAAGGAGCGACTCGCCATGACATTTCGTCTGACCAGCCCAGCGTTTGAAAGCGGTGAAGATATTCCAAATGAATTTACATGTGACGGACCGGATAGTTCGCCTTCCCTAATCTGGACCGACCCCCCTCCAGGGACAGAGACCCTTGCATTGGTCGTGGACGACCCGGACGCCCCGTCAGGCACGTGGGTCCATTGGGTCCTCTACAACCTCCCCGCCACTGCTCGAGGATTGTCTGAAGGCATGGCTAAGGATCGCCAACTTCCCAATGGGGCACAGCAAGGACGCAACGATTTCGGAAAACTCGGTTACAACGGTCCTTGCCCGCCTCGGGGCGCCCCACATCGATATTTTTTCAAGCTTTACGCTTTGGACTGCAAAGTGAAGCTCAAGCCAGGAGCCAGCAAGGGGGAACTTGAGCGCGCCATGAAGCGTCACGTGCTGGCAAAGGCCGAACTGGTCGGCCGGTTTCAGCACTAGACATGTGCGGTGGAGTTCCAGCAGGGCATGCTTCTTGGCAAACGAAACATCCTGGAGATTAGCTGGACCCTGTCACGGTCTCAATGAGGCGGCGCATGCGGCGATAGTGAGAACCCTTCCAATAGATCCGGCCACATTGAGGACAATTGCAAAACTCGTTGAAGTGCTGTCGTGTCTGAGGCAAGAGGCGAGCGCTGATCGCCTCCTTTGGAACTGGACGCAAGACAGCGTTGCAATGCATACACCGGCGAAAAGGCGTAATTGCGCGGGCCAGGTCGAGCCGCTGTATCAACTCGGCCAATTGCCGGGCCGGCTCGGTGGCTCGCAGGTAGCTGCCGCGTGTGACCACAGTTCGCATGAGCAATCCGCGGTCTCGAGTCAGCAAAATCCTGTCTTCATTCACGGAAAGTCTGGCCAAATCTTCATCTGCATAGTCGTTCCGGTACAAAGTGTCGAAGCCAAGCATACGAAGGTAAGCCGCCAGCCGTCCCAGGTGCATGTCTGCGACAAAACGCATCTCGGGCAGGGGCTGTGGGAGCAAACGCACGTGCGGCGATATTTCGATGGAGTGAAACTCGGGGTAAACGCTAATCCGGTCGCCCTTATGTACCCGGTAAGTGAAATCTACCGGTTCCCCATTCGCCAGGATTAGATCCACTTCCGTATGCGGCACGCCCAGCGATTCGATCATATCTTTGACGGAACCGCTCACGTCAAAGCTGCACGTGATGGTTTGCGCTCTTCTTTCGGGCGGAAGAAAGTCATTCAATTGCGCGTAGAAGCGCACGTCGGCCCGTTTCATGGGTGCAATCCCGGCGTGAGGGTGGAGGGCTTCACAAGATTGCAAAAAGTTTTCAGCATCCTGCTACACATGGAGAATGCGTCCCGCATCGTCCACGTCAATGGATGCGGCGCGGGATACCTTGGGAAGCCCGGGCATGAGCATCATGTTTCCGGTTATGACCACCACAAAGCCAGCACCCGCGGATAGCGATACGTCCTTCACGTGCAGCGTCCAACCCGTGGGCGCGCCCAGGAGTTTCGGGTCGTCGGACAGGGAGTACTGCGTCTTCGCAACGCATATGGGCAATTGAGCGCAGCCCCACTGGGTAAACTGATCGAGCTTTGCCCTGGCTAGGTCACTGATAGTTACATCCGCCGCGCCGTAGATTTTTTGAGCGACACCCTGAATCTTTTCCGTTAGAGATTCATCCAGCGAGTAGATCGGGTGCACTCTGGGCAACGGGTTCGCGGCGACGGTTTCGACGACGCGTTCGGCAAGCTCTTTCGCTCCCGGTCCTCCCTTTGTGAATGCTTCCGAGATCGCGCTGACGATGCCGCTTTGCAAGCAGAAGTCGGCCAGCGGCTTCAGATCCGCGTCGGTGTCTCGGGGAAAACGGTTGATCGCGACGATGATCGGTACGCCAAAGGCTTTCAATATTTCGATGTGTTTACGGAGATTTGGCAGGCCTTGCTCGATGCGGCCTTCTCCTTGATTCCGGGTGCTCTGAACGGTAGTTACAAGAACCGCAGCTGCAGGCGTGATGCCGGACTGCGGCATGACAATGTCGAAGTACTTTTCGGCACCAAGATCCGATCCGAAGCCGACCTCATTAACAACGTAGTCGGCGAGGCGCAGCCCCATTTCCTGGCAGAGGACGCTGCTGGTTCCCGGCGCGATATTCCCGAAAGGCCCAGTGTGCACAAATGCAGGCGTCCCATCGGTTGTCTGCACCAGGTTCGGGAGGATGGCATCAGCGAGCAGGGCCATCATGCTACCCGTGGCCGCCAAGTCTCGCGCGCGGATTGGTCTACCATCCCGAGTGATGCCAATGACGACAGATTCGAGGCGCTTCCGCAAGTTTCTCCGATCCGTTGCGAGCGCTACGATGGCCATGATTTCGGATGCGGCCGTGATCACGAATCCTGAGCGGCGTCCCGCGCCGTCCTTCTTGCTGTCCAATGCGATAGAAATCTGACGAAGCGCGCGGTCGTTCATGTCCATTGTGCGAGGCCAGCTGATTCGATCCGGATCGAAGTTCAGATCATTGCCGTGGAAAAGATGGGCATCGATGAGTGCGGCCAACAGATTTTGCGCGGAGGCAATCGCATGAAAATCGCCGTGGAAATGAAGATTGATCTTTTCGCTAGGCTCAATTTGCGATAGGCCGCCGCCGGCGGCGCCTCCCTTCATGCCGAATACGGGACCCAGCGAAGGCTGCCTTGACGTAACAACGGCCTTTTTCCCAATCTGCGCGAGACCTTGTGCGAGTCCGATGGCGGTGACGGTCTTACCTTCGCCGGAGACGGTAGGCGTTGTTGCGGTGACGAGAATGAGTTTTCCGTGCCGACGTAAAGAGGAGTCAGCAAGGAGCTCCAGCTTCGCCTTGGCGCCGTGAGGCCCGATCTGCTCGAAATACTCATCTGGAAGTTCGAGCTTGCGCGCAACAGATTGAATTGAGAGAAGTGAATTTCGCACGATATTACCGAGTCCGCCCAGTCGAGTTCTGTGGTATTGACTCGAAGATAGCACATTTCAGCAAACGTATTCTCTTTGCCCGCCGAAATCAGAAACCACAACCGTCAGTTGCGATTTGGGCGAGATCACTACGAAATGTGTATCCCCATCACGGCAACCCTTCGGTAATTGTATATGGCAATGGGCGCACATTCGCTGTGTTCCAGATCACGCACCAGACAATATTTCGACAATTATGCTTGTTGTGATGAGGGTCACTGTTCGTTGCGTCCCGATCTGGCTATATAAACAAAAGCAATGATTGACGATGCAGGGAAATGGAGGACGATATGGAAAAACAATATGTATATCGAGTGAGCGCGGCTTCAACGGCTGTTCGCAGCGGGATTGCAACTGCCGACGAGATTCAGCCCCCAATTGCTTTTAGTGCCCCGCCCGAGTTTCAGGGAGAAGCAGGGCGGTGGACGCCTGAACACCTGTTCTTGGCGTCAGTGGCTGGCTGTTATGTGAGCACTTTTTCTGGAATGGCCCAATTCTCTAAGTTTGAATTTCTCTCGCTTAATGTGGACGTCGAGGGAACTCTCCATAAAGAAGAGCAGGGATGGCGATTCACACAGATTACTCTGCATCCTCGTTTGAAAATTGCCCTGGAAAAAGATCGCGAACGCGCAAGCCGCCTGCTTGAGAAGGCGGAAAAGACCTGTCTGATCGTCCGCTCCACCAACAGTAGAATGATCCTGGAGCCGGAACTCACAGTGGAAGAGGAAATCTTGGATACCGAAAAGATGGGGAATTCGATCCCAATCAGCTAGCCAAGCGATGGCACGTTAGCCGATCATTGTGTTTTGCTCGGCTCAACTGGCGAGCGCGTTGAACCGTAACAATGTTGACGGAGGCCGGTGCACTTCAATCGAGCAGGGCTAGGAATGATGCATGGCTTGGCAGATGATCGCAAAATCAGACAGAGACTGGGCGCTCGGTCCCAACCTCGAAGACTACGAGCGAGCCAGACAGAAGTTCACTTGGGACGAGGCCCGCAACGAGCTCGATGGACTCCCTGGAGGGCAAGGGCTGAATATCGCCTACGAAGCTGTAGACCGCCATGCCAACGGTCCGCTACGCGATCATCTGGCCATCCGCTGGCTCGGCAAGAACGGGGAAGTGGAAGACTACAGTTACGGTCGGCTGCAAACCCTCACGAACCGATTCGCAAATGCCTTGCTAAACCTCGGAGTGAACAAGGGGGACCGCATATATATTTTAGCGGGCCGTATTCCTGAATTGTACATTGCTGCCTTAGGAACATTGAAGCACGGTGGCGTCTTCTGTCCTCTATTCTCGGCATTTGGTCCGGAACCCATTCGGGCGCGCTTGACGATTGGTCAGGCAAAGGTGCTGATCACCACCGAGTTGCTCTACGAGCGAAAGGTGAAGGCTCTGCTTCCTTCTCTGCCGTTTCTCGAACATGTTGTGTTGATTGGGAGCAATCATCAGCCGACCAATGTGCCCAACACGAAGGATTATCTTCGTCTAACGGAGAATGCTGGTGACTCGTACACCATTCCGCCGACGGCGCCGGAAGATGTGGCCCTCCTGCATTTCACTAGCGGAACGACTGGAACTCCCAAAGGCGCAGTCCACGTCCACGGAGCTGTTATCGCCCATCACATCACCGGCAAGCTTGCGCTCGATTTTCATAAACAGGACATCTTCTGGTGCACCGCGGACCCCGGATGGGTGACGGGAACGTCGTACGGCATCATTGCACCACTTACGAACGGCATTACGAGCATTGTGGACGAAGGAGACTTCGACGCAGAGCGCTGGTACGGAATTCTTCAATCGCAGAAGGTAAGCGTTTGGTACTCCGCGCCAACGGCCATTCGCATGTTGATGAAGGCTGGATCCGAGATCGTCCGGAAATATGATCTCGGCTCGCTTCGCTTCCTCTCCAGCGTGGGAGAGCCGCTGAATCCGGAGGCAGTCGTGTGGAGCAAGGAAGTTTTCGGCCTTCCATTTCACGACAATTGGTGGCAAACCGAAACTGGCGGGATCATGATCGCCAACTTTGCCTCAATGGACATTCGGCCTGGTTCGATGGGCCGGCCCTTGCCGGGCATCGAAGCTGCGATTGTGCGAAAGACCGAGGACGGCTCCCTACAGGAGATCTCGGATCCTGATGTCCAGGGAGAATTGGCTCTTCGTCCGGGCTGGCCTTCGATGTTTCGGGCATACTGGGGCGAGCCTGAGCGATACAAAAAATGCTTTGCTGGAGGTTTCTATCTAACCGGGGACCTTGCGAAGCGGGACAAGGACGGATACTTCTGGTTTGTCGGCCGTAAGGACGATGTGATCAAGACTTCCGGTCATCTGATTGGCCCGTTTGAAGTGGAGAGCGTTCTAATGGAGCACAAGGCAGTCGCTGAATCCGGGGTCATCGGCAAGCCCGACCCAATGGCGCTGGAGATCGTAAAAGCGTTTGTAGTGCTCCGCAAAGGCTACGAGGCCAGCGAAGCCCTGCAGCGAGAATTGCTCGGTTTCGCACGAACGCGACTCGGGGCTGTCGTCGCACCGAAAGAGATCGAGTTTGTAAACTCACTGCCAAGGACGAGGAGCGGTAAGATCATGCGTCGCCTGCTCAAAGCGCGGGAACTCGGCCTCCCCGAAGGCGATACCTCCACACTGGAGTCTGAGTAAATGGGAATGAATTCCGTCTCGGAGCCTTTGCCCGTCAATCGCGAACACGGCCTGTTTTTACTGCAAGAAATGCTGCGCATCCGCCGGTTCGAAGAGAAGGCTGCCGAGATGTACAGCCTGCAGAAGATTCACGGCTTCCTCCACCTCTACATCGGCGAGGAAGCCACGGGCGTGGGAGCCATGCAGGCATTCACGCCAGACGACGCGATTGTGGCGACGTACCGCGAGCATGGGCATGCGCTCGCGCGCGGAATGCAGGCCTCTGTACTGATGGCTGAAATGTTCGGCAAGGCCACGGGATGCAGTCACGGACACGGCGGCTCGATGCACTTTTTTGACGCGAGTCGCCGCTTCTATGGAGGCTACGCGATCGTCGGCGGCGGCTTGCCCATTGCCGTAGGGCTGGCGCTGGCTGACAAGCTGCAGAATAAGAAGAGAGTGACGGCGTGTTTCTTCGGAGACGGAGCGGTTGCCGAGGGCGAATTCCATGAATCGATGAATCTTGCGGCCCTGTGGAAGCTTCCGCTGCTTTTCCTCTGCGAGAATAATCTGTATGCCATGGGTACGGCGCTGGTGCGGCATCAGTCACAGGTAAATATCAGCCTGAAGGCGCGTGCTTACGGTATGGAATCAGATGCCGTGGACGGGATGGATGTGCTCGCCGTTGAGGCCACCGTGAAGCGGGCAGCGGAGTTCGTGCGAAGCGGAAACGGACCTTTCCTGCTGGAACTGCAAACGTACCGCTTCCGTGCGCATTCCATGGCCGATCCCGATTTGTACCGGACGAAAGAAGAAATCGAGGAATGGAAAAAGCGCGACCCGATCTCGCTGTTCAAATCCCGGCTGCAAGAGTGGCGATACCTGAACGAATCGGACATGGTTCGCATCGAGTCGGAAATCAGCGCGGAGATCGAGATGGCTGTCCGGTTTGCGGAAACCAGCCCGGTCGAGCCTATCGAGGACCTCCTCAAAGACGTCTCCACTCAGGTGCAGCCGTGACAAAAATGACTTATCGCGAGGCGGTGCGCGCGGCATTGCGCAAAGCCCTGCGCAGCGATCCTCGCGTTTTCCTGATGGGGGAGGACGTCGGCCGGTACGGCGGGGCCTTTGCGGTGAGTCACGGCCTGCTCGATGAGTTTGGGCCGGAACGCATCCGCGATACCCCGCTTTCTGAATCCGTATTTGTGGGCGCGGGAATTGGAGCGGCTCTTGGTGGGATGCGGCCCATCGTGGAAATCATGACGGTGAATTTCAGCATGTTGGCCATGGATCAGATTCTGAACAACGCCGCGACCTTGCGGCACATGTCCGGCGGACAGTTCAGCGTGCCGCTTGTTGTGCGCATTGCCACCGGAGGGGGACGCCAGATGGCGGCGCAACATTCCAATAGCTTGGAAGTCTGGTACGCCCACATCCCCGGCATCAAGGTCTTGACGCCTGCGACCGTTACCGACGCTTACGGCATGTTGCTCGGCGCGCTTCACGAACCAGATCCCGTCTTCATCTTCGAACATGCGACCCTGTACCCACTGGAAGGGGACGTGGACGAGACAGAGGAAATTGCGGACATCAACCGCGCCGCCGTGCGCCGCGCCGGACGCGACGTAACTCTCATCACCTATGGAGGGACGCTGGGCAAGACTTTGCAGGCTGCCGAACTTCTCGCCGCGGAATCCATTGACGCGGAAGTGATCGATCTGCGCTCGTTGCGCCCGCTCGATACAACGGCCATTCTGGATTCCGTTGCCAAGACGCACCGTGTCGTAATTGTCGATGAAGGCTGGAGAACGGGAAGCTTCGCAGGGGAAGTCAGCGCGCAAATCATGGAGCTCGGCTTTGACAATCTGGATGCGCCCGTGGCTCGCGTGTGCAGCGCCGAGGTGCCGATGCCTTACGCGAAACACCTCGAGACGGCGGCCCTCCCTCAGGTCGAGGGGATCGTGAACGCTGCGCGGAACTTGGTGCCGCGTCATGGCTGAGTTTCTAATGCCGCAGCTCGGCGCGGACATGAGCGCCGGCAAGCTCCAGGGCTGGCGCAAACACGTCGGCGACCAAGTGCAGCGCGGCGATATCATCGCGATCGTCGAAACGGATAAAGCGGACATTGAGATCGAAGTCTTTACGGCGGGCGTAATTGAGAAATTCCTGGTGCAGCCAGGAGAAAAAGTGCCTGTCGGGACTGTATTGGCAATCATTCGCGAAGAAGGAAAGCCTCTCGAGGCCGAAGTTCATCGCATTCCAACCGTTGCGGCGCATGAACCAATTCCGGCCGCGCCGCTAGCGCCTGCCCCTTCGATAGCACCGATAGAAACGCGTCCTGCCGCGGGCGAAACCAGGCTTCATATTTCTCCTGCGGCACGCAAGGTCGCCGCCGATCTCGGCGTCGATCCGGTCACTCTGGTTGGGACGGGCCCCGGAGGACGAATTACCTTGGAAGACGTCCAGCGGGCGGCGAAGGCCAAACTGGTTCCTCCGGCGGCGGAGGCGCCATTAGACAGGCAGGCGCGGATGCGCCAGGCAATCGCTGCAGCGATGGCACGATCCAAGCGGGAAATCCCCCACTACTACTTGAGCACTGCGATCGACATGAGCCGGGCCATGGCCTGGCTCACTCAGGAAAATCTCAAGCACACGGTGGAAGACCGGCTGGTGTATGGAGTGCTGCTTCTCAAGGCGGTGGCCCTTGCGCTGCGCGACGCTCCGGAACTGAATTCCATTTGGACCGGCGGAAAGGCGACTCGGGTTCGCGAAATTCACGTCGGCGTGGCGATTTCCTTGCGCGGTGGCGGGCTTGTGGCCCCG
>Ga0316628_100001372_pt1 | contig 17178 bp, 16 predicted proteins | sample OWC_Aug_M2_C1_D5_FD_207648 | JGI IMG/M metagenome (GOLD analysis project Ga0316628, IMG submission 207648) | Wetland soil microbial communities from Old Woman Creek delta, Ohio, United States - OWC_Aug_M2_C1_D5_C | ecosystem: Environmental > Terrestrial > Soil > Wetlands | place: USA: Ohio... | reverse complement strand
CTCGCCGCCGATCGAGACTCCGAGGTCGCGCAGCAGGCCGTCGGCGACGTCGTAGATCCAGCCGTGCACCGCGATCTCGCGGCCGCGCGCCCAGGCGTCGCGCACGACCGTCGTCTGGCCGACGTTGACCACCTGCTCGATGACGTTCAGCTCGCAGAGGCGGCGATGGCGCGCGTCCTCGCCCGCCAGCGCATCGAGCTGGGCCTGGTACCGCCAGCGCACGTCCTCGACGTGGCGCAGCCAGTTGTCGATCAGCCCCAGCTTGTCGCCGCGCAGGGCCGCACGCACACCGCCGCAGCCGTAGTGGCCGCAGACGATCACGTGCCGGACCCGCAACGCGTCGACCGCGAACTGGATCGTGGAGAGACAATTCAGATCGGTGTGCACCACGACGTTGGCGACGTTGCGATGCACGAACATCTCGCCCGGCAACAGCCCCACGATCTGGTTCGCCGGCACCCGGCTGTCCGAGCAGCCGATCCACAGATACCCCGGTGCCTGCTGCCCCGCCAGCCGCTGGAAGAACTGCGGATCGGAGCGGGTCATCTCCGCCGCCCAGGCGCGGTTGTTGGCGAAGAGGTGGGCTAGGCGCACTTCACCCCTTCGGCCACAGGCTCTTGCCGTCGAGCTTGACCGGCGGCTGGACGCCGTAGATCGAGAGCAGGGTCGGCGTGATGTCGCCCATGTAGGGGTCCTTGGCGTCGAGCTTCCGGTTCGAGAACAGGATGCCGTTCACGAGCGGCGGGTAGACCGAGCAGTGGTCGCCGCTCCAGACGTCCTCGTTGGGCTCGACGATGTCCTTCGACACGACGCCCAGGGTGTCCTGCCAGCCGACCCGGTAGCCCTCGCTGTTCGACACGAACATGTCGGGGATCAGCACCGGGTCGTAAGTGCCGTACGCCTCGTCGCGGGTGAAGACGTGCGCCACCGGGTGCTCGCCGGTCACCGGATCGACGTAGGCCTCGAGCTTCTGGCGGATCTCGGAGACGACCTGGTCGTACTCGGCGCCGGGGTTGACAATGCCCTGCGCCTCGCGGCCCTTGAGGTTGATGTAGATGTCGCCGAGGCCCATGGCGTACGCCTTGGTGTGGCTCCAGTCGACGTTGGTGAAGAACTGCGCCGACTTGTCGAACAGCATCTCGAGGTTGGCGTGGCCGCCGTCCGAGCCCTTGAGAGTGAGGTAGCCGTTCCTCGCCAGCCAGGCGTTGTAGTTCACCGCCCGGCGCCACGACGCGAAGCCGTGGTCGGAGACCACGAACAGGATCGCGTCCTTGGGCATCTTGTCCATCACCTCGCCGACGATCGAGTCCATCTGCTCGTACGCCTTCTCGATCGAGTCGCCCCACTTCTTGGCGCCCTCCGGCGTGTACAGCGGATGTTTGGGATCGGTGTAGCGCCACATGATGTGCTGCACGCGGTCGGTGAACTCGAAGTAGTGGAAGTAGACGTCCCAGTCGTCGGAGAGCAGGCCCTCGAGCATCTTTCTGTCCTGGTCGATCGTCTTCTGCACGTCCTCGAGGAACACCTTGTCGTCGATCGTGCCTTCCTTGATCGACCAGGTGTCGATCATCCAGCCCTTGGTCTTGTACAGCCCGAAGCGCGAGGCGAGCTGCGGCGCGAAGCTGCGCGGCGTCGAGATGTCGACGACCGGCGGCAGATTCGAGGGATCGAACTCGATCGGCGAGAGGTACAGCCGCACCTCGGGCTCGAGCGACAGCAGCACGAAGCGGCCGATGCCCTTGAGGTGGATCAGCGAGTTGAACGGAAAGTCGAAGTGCACCCAGTCGCTCCACTCGCCGGGCTTCAGGCTGAGCTTGGTGCCCTGCACCTCGATGCCCAGGCTCGACTTGTCGGGCGCCACGGTGAGGGTCATCGGGATGGTGATGTACTTCAGCTCGCCCTTCTTCGAGAACAGGCGGTCCGGCGGACCCTTGATCTCGGTCGGAATGGTGCCCTTGTTGTCGATCAGCTGCACGATCTCCGAGGAGGCCTCGCCGCCCTGCTTGGGCTGGAAGAAGAGCTCGGAGGTGAAGTAGAACGGCTTGCCGATCCGCCCCGACAGGTCGGGCACGCCGAGCCCGGACAGCATCTCGCCGTGCTCGAAGGGCGCCGGCGGGAAGGTCACCGGCATGCGCATCACGCGCACCTTCTCGCCGGCGTGACCGAGCATCCCCCAGAAAGTGTCGCCCTGGCGGCGGTTGAAGGCCATCGGATAGGACTTCGGCAGCAGGCGCGCCGCCGCCACCCCGGCCGCGACGCCGAGCCCGACGCCGAGGACCGCCCCGACGATCGCCGCATTGCGGGTGCGCAGGCGGAAGAGCTTGGCGAGCAGGAACAGGAGGAGGGCCAGCACCAGGCCGACCAGCGCGCCGACGAACGGGCCGTTCTTGTCGCCCCACAGGAAGGTCTTGGTCGTCTCGTCGAAGGCGGCGAAGCTCGGCATGTAGGTCGCGGTGTCGCGCTTCAGGAAGTCGAAGATCGCGGTGCGACCGGGGTTGAGCCCGGTCGAGAACGTCGACCAGGAGACCGGGGTCTGCGACGGAATGGTCGAGCGCAGCGGCGAGAACGTGCCCTGGGCGCGCAGCTTCGCCAGGTTGGGGAGCTTGCCCTCGTCCATCCACTTCTCGGTCAGCTTGGCGTCGGCGCCGTCGAAGCCGAGGATCACGACCCGCGGCTTGGCGGCGGCCGGCGCGGCGGCGGCGACGGCGACGGCGAGTAGGAAGATGCAGGCGAGAAGGCGGCGCGGCACGGCGAGTTTCATGGACGACCCCGGTCGAGTAACGTTGGTCCGCAGACGAGGCGCTTGGACTTGGGAGGTCCAGCGCAAGAAAGGCGCGATGTTAGCAGATCGGAGGGTTGATCCGGGTCGACGCGCCCCGCAGATTCCGCGGCACGCGCGCGGGCCGTGGCACCCGAGCGGGCCGCGGCACGGCCGGGGTCTCTCCGCTTGCGGACACCCGCCCTCATCAGAGCCAATCAAGGTCGCGGGGCCTTCCGTCTGCGCTCCGAGACCCCGGCCGCGCCGCTACCGTCGTTGTTTCCTTACCCAGAGCTTTTGCCTTTTCTTCTTGGTGGTCGTCGGCTGCGGTTCTCCTCGTCCGCTGACCCTGCCGCAGGACAACTCGCTCGTGGTCGCGATCGAGGCGGCGCCGCTGCGCTTCGATCCGCGGGTCGGCACCGACCAGGGCTCGAGCCGGGTCTTCGATCTGGTCTACGACGGGCTGCTCGAGCGCGGGCCGGACCTCGAGCTCCATCCGTCCCTCGCGACCTCCTACGAGACGCTCGACCAGGGTCTGAGGCTGCGCTTCCACCTGCGTCCGGGCGTGCGCTTCCAGGACGGCCGCCCGTTCGGCGCCGAGGACGTGGCGTGGACGCTCGGGTCGCTCCGCGACGGCACGGTCGCCAGCCCGAAGAGCGGGGCGCTCGCCGTCATCCGGGCGATCCGCGCCGTCGACCCGCTGACCGTCGACCTGCAGCTCGCCGAGCCCGCGGGCTCGCTGCCGGCCGAGCTCACCCAGGGCCTCGGCATCTTGCCGCGCGGCTCGACGGTCGAGGAGATCGAACGGCGCCCGATCGGCACCGGGCCCTTCCGCATCGTCGGTCGCAGCGCCGAAGCGGTCGAGCTCGATGCCTTCTCCAGTCACTGGCGCGGCGCGCCGCACCTCGTCCACGTCACGCTGCGCGAGGTGCCGGACGCGACGACCCGCGCCCTCGAGCTGCTGAAGGGCTCGGCGCAGCTCGTGGTCAACGACCTGCCGCCCGACGCGGTGCCGGCCCTGCGCGCCGACCCCCGCTTCCGGGTGATCGAGGACCCCGCCGCCTCCTTCGGCTATCTCGCGTTCCGCTGCGACGATCCGGTGCTGCGCGACGTCCGCGTGCGCCGCGCGATCGCGCTCGCGATCGACCGACCGAAGCTGATACGAACCATCTGGCGCGGTCTCGGCTTGCTGAGCGACACGATCTTCCCGCCCGGCCTGTGGGCGCGGGACGAAGCGCTCGGCGAGAGCGGGGCGCTGCCGTATGACCCCGCCGCGGCGCGCCGGCTGCTCGACGCGGCCGGCTATCCCGACCCGGGCAACGGCAAAGCGCGCCTCCGCCTCGTCTACAAGACCTCGACCAACGAGACGCCGCGCCTGCAGGCCCAGGCGATCCAGGCGATGCTCGCCGAGGTGGGGATCGCGGTCGAGATCCGCACCCTCGACTTCGGCGTGCTGTACGACGACATCCGGCGCGGCGACTTCCAGATGTTCAGCCTGACCCGCACCTCGGCGACCGACCCTGGTCTGCTGAGGCTGATCCTCCACTCGGCGAGCGTCCCGCCGGCCGGCCAGAACCGCGGCCGCTACTCGGATCCGGAGCTCGATCGCCTGATCGACCAGGCGGCGCGCCTCGGCGATCCCGCCCAGCGCCGGCCGCTGTATGTGCGGGCGCAGGAGATCCTGGCCCGCGACCTGCCCTACGTGGTGCTGATGATCAAGAAGAACGTGGCGGTCGCGCCGCGCCAGCTTGCGGGCTACCGCAACTACCCGGGGGGAGAGCTGTGCTCGCTGCGCGACGTTCGGTGGCAGCGCTGACCGGGGCGTGGCCTGGTGACGGGATCATCCGGCCACGCCCCGAAGAATCAAAGCTCAGTGGTGGCGATCGAATCCGATGCCCTTCTCCACCTGGGCGATCGCATCGTTGACCAGCGTGATCGCCTTGGCGCGGTGTCCGCCCTTGTCGGCGTCCGCCTTGTCGAGCTCGGTGCGGGCAGCGCGCAGGTGATCGAGCGCGGCCACCATGTGCGGCTGATCGGCGCTGGCGCGGCCAACCACGATGCCGACGCAGAGCAGGGCGGCGAGCCCGAGGACGACCAGGGTGCGACGGGTGACGGGGCTCCAACGGCTCATGCAAACCTCCTCGGATGATGGGTGGCGTCTCAGGGTCCGCGGAGAGTAACACCGGAGGCCGCTAGTTCCTGCGGCGAACTTGCTGCTAGCCTGAGCCGCATGTCCGATCGACCGGGAGTGACCGCGACCTACCTCGGCCGCGGGCTGCCGCGCCCGGTCAAGGCGCTCGGCGCCACCTCCTTCCTGCAGGATGTGGCGAGCGAGATGGTGTACCCGCTGCTGCCCGGCTTCCTCGCCGCGCTCGGCGGCGGGCCGGTCGCGCTCGGCGTGATGGAGTCGGCCGCCGAGGGCGTACTGGCACTGGTCAAGGGCGCCGCCGGGCGCTGGAGCGACCGCGCCGGCCGCCGCAAGCCCTTCGTTTCGGCGGGCTACGGCCTGTCGGCCCTCTGCCGGCCGCTGATGGCGTTCGCCGCGACCCCGCTCCACGTCATCGGGCTGCGCGTCCTCGACCGGGTGGCGAAGGGCCTGCGCACCGCGCCGCGCGACGCGATGATCTCCGATTCGGTCGGGCGCGAGCAGCGCGGCTTCGCGTTCTCCTTCCACCGCGGCCTCGACCATCTCGGCGCCGCGGTCGGGCCGCTGTTCGCGGCGCTCGTCCTCCTCGCCTGGCCGGGCGACCTGCGCCGCGTGTTTCTGCTCGCCACCGTGCCGGCGATCGTCGGCTGGCTGGTGGTGCAGGCCTTCTGCGCCGAGCCTCCGCACCCGGCTGCCGCCGTCGCCAGGCCAGGCGTGCGTGCGACGCTGCCCCACGGTCTGCGCGGGCCGCTCTTCGCCTTCTTCCTCTTCTCGCTCGGCAACGCCAGCGACGCCTTCCTGCTGCTGCGCGCCGCGCAGCTCGGCTTCGGGGCGGCCGGGCTCGCCGTTCTGTGGTCGGGCTTCCACGTCGCGAAGTGGCTGGCCTCGGCGCCGGCCGGACGGCTTGCCGACCGGCTGGGACCGCGGCCGCAGATCTTCGCCGGCTGGACGGTGTACGCGGCGGTCTACCTGGGCTTCGCCTGGGCCCACACGGCTTTCGAGGTCGTCGCGCTGTTCGTGCTCTATGCGGTGTTCTACGGGCTGACCGAGGGAGCCGAGCGCGCCCTGGTCGTCGATCTGGCGGGCACGTCGATGGGGACCGGCACGGCTCTCGGCGCCTATCACCTGGCGACCGGAGTGGGAGTCTTCGCCGCCAGCCTGATGTTCGGACTGCTGTGGCAGGAGGTCTCGCCGGCCGCCGCTTTCGTGGCCGGCGCCGCGCTCGCCGGCGCCGCGGCGGCCCTGCTCGCCATCACCGCACGTCGCCAGCGCACGGTCTGAGCTGCGGGACGCTCACAGGTAGCCGAGCGAACGCAGGTTCTTCAGGTACTCCTGGCTGTCGCTGGCGGGCACCCGGCCGGGCGCGCGCTGGCCGTAGGTCGGCACCCGGGCAGGCGCCGGCTCCCAGGCGCAGCCCCCGGGGGGCTCCGGCAGCTCGGCGCTCTGCGGCAGGCCGAGGGCGCGCAGCAGCGCGGCGGCGACCTGCTCGGGAGCGATCCGCCGGTCGCTGGCCGGTATGTCGCGGCAGCCGCCGGCCCGCCACAGCACGATCCGTCCCTCGTTGCCGCCGCGCCGTCCGGGGTCGAGCACCAGCGCCACCGTCCCCACTCCGCGCAGTCCGTCGGCCAGCAGGTGGTCGACCGCGACGAGCTCCAGCCGTACCAGGTCGGAGAAGGCGACACCGCTGCCACGCCAGCCGTCGGCGGCGATATCGAGACCGGGCAGGTAGAGCGCCGCGGCGCGCGGCGGGCTCGCCGCGGCGAGCCGGCGCGCGAAGACGTCGAGATAGAAAGCATCCGGGCGCAGGGCCTTGTCGAGCACCGCGCGCGCGGCGTCGGCGGGCAGCCCGGCTTGCAGCGCGGCGGCGAAATCGCCGGCGGCGGTCTTCTCGCGCTCGGCCTCGATCGCCCCGCGCTCGGACTCCGGCGCCATTGCTCCCGCGGTCCGCTCGCCGAGCAGTTGATAGGCGCCGTGGGCGAGCACCAGGCCGGGCAGCGGCTCGGCCGGATAGGTCGCCCACCAGTCGACCGCCAGGACCGGAGCGCCGCCGCGCGCCGCGAGCTCCCACAAGGTCGGAGCGCGCCGCCGGTTGGCGAGCAGCGGGCGGTACTCGACCAGGCCCAGGGGTGCCTCGACCCGCGACCACCAGGCCCGCGACAGGCCGACCCGCTCGAGCGGCGTCGCGGTCCCCAGCGGGCGGAAGCTGTCGAGCGAGGCGACGCCGTGCAGCGGCGAGCGCAGCCCCGTCGCGATCGAGGTCCAGAACGCCGCCGGCGGCTCGCTCTCGCGCCGGTAGCGGGTGACGCCGGCGAGCTCGGTCAGGCGAGCGATCTCCGGCAGGTCGCCATGCTGCAGCAGGTAGTCGAACTCCTGCGGCAGCACGCCGTCGACCCCGACCAGCAGCACGCGCTCGCCCGGCCGGCTGGGAAGGACCTCGGGCGGCGCCGGCGAGCCGCCGCGCGCCAGGAGCAGCGCCGGCACCAGGAACAGGGCTGACGCCACCGCGCCCAGGCCGACCACCACGCGACGGTCGAGCGGCCGCCCGAGCGGGGCGCGGTCGGTGAGCCGTACCGCCAGGGCGAGCAACCCGCCGCGCAGCAGGCGCAGGAGCAGGAGCGCGGCCGCCGCCGCGCCGAGCCCGAACCCGAGCCGGGCCGCCATGCCGGCCTCGGCGATCAGGCCGAGGGCGTGGCCATACGCCACGACCGCGGCCGCCGCCGTGACCAGCAGCGCGATCGCGGTGCTCGTACCGCGCAGGCTGCGCCGGCCGGCGAAGCGCAGGACGAGCGCCAGCAGGCCGCCGAGCAGGGCGAATCCGGCCGCGGCGAGCAGCACTCCCGGCAGCAGCAGGTGGAGAAACAGCGGTACGACGTCGAACGGTGACGTGGTCAGGCTGCGGTTGGCGACGGCGAGCGCGAACGCCCCGACCGCGGCGACCAGCACGCCGGCGAGCGCCCCCTCGCGCAGCGCCAGGAGCAGCAGCGCGCGTCCCGGCGTCGGCGGCCGCAGGGCGTCCTGGAGCAGCACCCGCTCCAGACCGTGGGTCAGATAACCCATCCGCTGCAGCTCGCCGCGGACGCGCTCGAGATCGGGATCCGCCATGCCCCGCCCGCTAGTGCCGGCGCTCGCGCACGTAACGCGAGAGGTCGCGCAGGGCATCCGCCTTGCCGCCCAGCGGATCGAGGGCGGCCTCGGCGAAGCCGAGCAGCTCCGCCGCCAGCGAGCGCGCGCCGTCCACCCCCAGCAGCTTGACGAAGGTCACCTTCGCGGCGTCCTGGCCGACGTCCTTGCCGATCTCCTCCGCCGTTCCCTCGACGTCGAGCAGGTCGTCGGAGATCTGGAAGGCCAGGCCGAGGTTCTTGGCGTAACGGCTGACCACGTCGAGATCGCGGCGCCGCGCCTCGGCCGCCATCGCACCGAGCTCAGCGGCGGCCAGGAACAGCGCACCGGTCTTGTGGCTGTGGATGTACTCGAGAAGCTCGAGGTCGAGCGTCTGCGGATCGCTGTGCAGGTCGAGCGCCTGTCCGCCGATCAGGCCGTCGGTGCCGATGGCCGCCGCCATGTGATGGGCGAGATCGGCGGTCGTGTAGCGCCGCAGCTCCAGGCGCTCGCCGGATTCGGCGAGCAGAGCGAAAGCGCGGTTCAGCAGTCCGAAGGCGGCGAGGATCGCGATGTCCTCGCCGAACTCGCGCCAGACGGTGAGCCGTCCGCGACGCAGCTCGGCGCCGTCCATCGACGGCAGGTCATCGAGCACCAGCGAGCTCGCGTGCACCATCTCGATCGCGCAGGCGATGTCGACGACCGGCTCTCCCTGCCGTCCGAACAGGTCGGCGACGGCCAGCGTCAGAACCGGGCGCAGGCGCTTGCCCGGCGTGGTGAGGGCATGGAGCATCGCCCGGTGGACGGCCTCGGGGCGACGATCCGCGGCGGGGAGGAGCAGCGGCAGTCGCCGCTCGACCACCGCCGCCCAGGCGAGCAGGGCGGTCGAGGGCACAGCGCCGACCTGCACCGCTTCGCCGCGAGCGGGCGGCGCGGGCTCAGGCCGGCGGTTCAAGACGGCCCCTGATCAGAAGGACTTGATCGCTTCGTCCTCGTTGTCGTAGACCTCGAAGACGGTGATCAGCTGGGTGATCTGGAGGATGTCCGACAGCTTGGGCGGCAGGTTGAGCAGCTTCAGCTTGCCACCGCGGTTGGTGACCGTGGTGTAGGCCGCGACCAGCTCGCCGACGCCCGAAGAGTCGATGGTGGTGACCTTCTTGGCGTTGAGCAGCAGGTCCCGCTTTTCGCCCTGCATCTGCTGGTGGATGGCGTCGCGCAACGCCTGATCGCCGCTCCCGATCGTGATCTTGCCATCGAGGTCGAGGATGGTCACGTTGCCGCTCTGCCGCGCGGTGATCTTCATCTTGCGTTTCTCCTTGCTTCCGGCCTAACTCGGCGACGAGCGGGCGATGCGCTTGCGCAGCGTCAGCACGGTGCCGCCCCCGGGCGGGAAGCTGTAGTCGATCGAGTCCATGAACTTCTTCATGTAGAAAATGCCGCGCCCGTCAGGGCGCAGCCGGTTCTCCGGCGCCAGGGGATCCTTGAGCTCGCCCGGATCGAACCCCGGCCCCTGGTCCTCGACGCGGATCACGACCTCCGGTCCTTCGACCGCCACGTCGATCTCCACCCGCTTGCCAGGGTCCTGCCGGTTGCCGTGCTTGATCGCATTGGCGACCGCCTCGCGCACCGCGAGCTCGATCCAGTGCCGCGAGTCGTCGTCCACCGCGAGCTGGCGCAGCGCGTCGATCAGAACCACCTTGACCAGCTCGATGTTCTCGAACCGGCTGCCGATCGCCAGATGGACCTCCGGCTCGAACTCTGACATCCGACCGATGACTTTATCAGAGGCCATGCTCACCTGGCGGCCTAGCCATGGCCGATCAGCCGCAGCACCAGCGGAGCCACGACCAGCAGCTCGATCGAGTCGAACGCGGCGTGCGCCACCGCCGCGGCGAGGATGCTCTGGCGCAGGCGGACGATCAGCGCGTACATCAGCGACAGCAGCGTCACCCCGACCAGCAGGAACGGCGAGCCGTAGGATAGATGGGCGAGAACGAAGAACAGGGTGGACAGCACCGCGCCCAGGCGGGGCTGCAGGAAGCCGCGGAAGAAGCTCTCCTCCACCGCCCCCGCCGACAGGCTGATCGCCAGACGCAGCGGCGCCGGCAGGCCGACGATCCACAGGATGGCGGGGGGCGGCGACTTGGGCAGCGCCTCCTCGCCGGCGAACTGGGCAACGGCGAGCGCCACCAGCAGCACCAGGCCGATCAGCAGCGACCAGGTGGCGAGCCCGAGGAACAGGCCGAGCCCGAGCTCGCGGCCGGGCCGCGGATGACGCCAGCCGAACTGTGCCGCGGGCGAAGCCGCGCTGCCCGGCGCCAGGGCGCCGAAGCCGGCAAAGCCGAGCAGGTACCAGCCGGCGAGCGTCGCGACCAGGATGATCTGCACCGAAAACAGGCGCAGCCACGAGACCTTCGCGAAGTCCAGGGTGCTCGCCGCGCCGGCGCCGAGCGAGCCGAGCTGCGCGAAGCACACCAGCCACAGCACCAGCGCCACCAAACCGCCGGCCGCCAGTCGGCGGACCGGATCGGCGAAGCCCGGTGGATCGAGACCGCGCTGGCGCGCGACGCGGTCCACCCCGTAGGCCGCGATCAGCGCGAGCAGGATCGGGCCGCCGGTCGACAGGACTTCACGCCAAGTCATGGCGGGCGATGCTACGGAGAAGGAGCGGCGGGTGCAACTGATACCATCGCCAGACCGATGGCCAACTTCATGGGCGGCAGCGCCTGGGCGATGTCGCGCGACATCGCCGAGGGCTTCATCCTGGTGACCGAGCGCACGTTCCAGCGCCTGCTCGCGCCCGAGCTCGACCAGCTCGGCTTCGAGCTCGATCGCCACCTGCGCGAGGTGCGCGGCGAGCAGCCGGCGCTCGACGATCTGCAGGCGATCCAGCAGCGCAACCGCAAGATCTCGCGCATCACCCAGGCCCTGACCATGCTGCGCGCCTACCGCCAGCGCCGCTGAAGCGCGGCGCCCTGTGCTACGATTTTTTGGGTTCTTTTCGCCCTTCCGCCGAATTCATCCGGCTGCCCGCCGGTTCCTGCAAGGAGGTTTGCCGTGGCTCGTTTCCCAGGCGTCGACTACATGGAGTTCGATGCGCTCCTCACTGAGGAGGAGCGCTTGGTCCGCGACACCGTGCGTGGCTGGGTCGAGGACAAGATCAAGCCGATCATCGAGGAGTGCAACCGCGAGGAGCGCTTCCCGATCGAGCTGGTCCCCGAGATGGCCGAGCTCAACCTGTTCGGCCCGACGATCGCCGAGTACGGGCTGCCCGGCCTCAACAACGTCGCGTACGGCCTGATCATGCAGGAGCTCGAGCGCGGCGACTCCGGGCTGCGCAGCTTCGTCTCGGTGCAGTCGGGACTGGTCATGTTCCCGATCTACGCCTACGGCTCGCAGGCGCAGAAGGACAAGTGGATCCCGCTGCTCGGCTCCGGCAAGGCGCTCGGCTGCTTCGGGCTGACCGAGCCGGACTTCGGTTCCAACCCGGGCGGCATGCGCACCGTCGCCAAGAAGGTCGGCAGCGACTGGGTCCTGAACGGCGCCAAGCAGTGGATCACCAGCGGCACGCTCGCCGACGTGGCGATCGTCTGGGCGCAGACCGACGACGGAGTGCGCGGCTTCCTGGTCGAGAAGGGAACGCCCGGCTATAGCGCCACCGACCAGCACGGCAAGTTCTCGCTGCGCGCCTCGGTCACCTCCGAGCTCGGCCTGCACGACTGCCGCGTGCCCGGCGACGCCATGCTGCCCGGCGTCAAGGGCCTCAAGGGCCCGCTCTCCTGCCTGACGCAAGCGCGCTACGGCATCGCCTGGGGCGGCCTGGGCTGCGCCATGGAGTGCTACTGGACGGCGCTCGAGTACGCCAAGCAGCGCATCCAGTTCGCCGGCCAGCCGATCGCCTCCCACCAGCTCACCCAGGAGAAGCTGGCGTGGATGATCAGCGAGATCACCAAGGGCCAGTTCCTGGTGCTGCAGGCCGGGCGCCTGAAGGACCAGGGCAAGCTCAAGCCGCATCACGTCTCGATGATCAAGCGCAACAACGTGTGGGTGGCGCGCGAGTGCGCCAAGCTGGCGCGCGAGATCCTCGGCGCCAACGGCATCGTCGACGACTACCCGGTGATCCGCCACATGATGAACATCGAGTCGGTGTACACCTATGAGGGCACACACGACATCCACACCCTGGTGATCGGCGAGGCGGTGACCGGCATCCCGTCCTACAACCCGCCGCTCGTCGAGGAGAAGAAGGCCAAGGTGGGAGCGCGCGGCTGAGCGCGCGCCCGACCGCGACCCACGGGATCCTCGCCATGTCGCTCGATCGAATTCTCGAACAGGACTTCATCCGGGTCACCGAGCAGGCGGCGATCGCCGCCGCCCACACCATGGGCCTGGGCGACCGCAAGCGCTCCGACCACGTCGCCGTCGAGGCGATGCGCCAGGAGCTCAACACCCTGCCGATGGCCGGCCGCATCGTGATCGGCGAGGGCGAGCGCGACGAGGCGCCGATGCTGTACGTCGGCGAAGCGGTCGGCGCGCTGCCCAACGACCCCGGCACGCGGGTGGACATCGCGGTCGATCCGCTCGAGGGCACCAACCTGTGCGCCACCGGAGCGCCGGACGCCACCGCGGTGCTCGCCGCCGCCGAGCACGGCGGCCTGCTGCACGCGCCGGACGTGTACATGGAGAAGATCATCGTCGGCCCGACCGCACGCGGCAGCGTGCACCTCGACGCTCCGGTCGGCGAGAACCTGCGCGCGATCGCCAAGGCCTTCGAGCGCGACGTCGAGGACCTCACCGTGGTGGTGCTCGACCGCGAGCGCCACCGGCAGCTGATCGCCGACATCCGCACCGCCGGGGCGCGCATCCGGCTGATCGGCGACGGCGATCTGTCGGCGGGCATCGCCGCGGCGGTGCGCGGCACCGGCGTGCACGCGGTGATGGGCATCGGCGGCGCCCCCGAAGGCGTGATCACCGCCGCCGCCATGCGCTGTCTGGGCGGCGAGATCCAGGGGCGCCTGGTGGCGCTGAACGACAGTCAGCGCTCCCGCCTGAAGGAGATCGGCGTCGCCGACCCCGACCGCCTGTACTCGACCGAGGAGCTGGCGCCCGGCGAGTCGATCCTCTTCGCCTGCACCGGCGTGACCGACGGCGGCCTGCTGCGCGGGGTGCGCTTCTTCGGTGGCGGCGCCAGAACCTCGACGCTGTTCATGTCGCTGCCGCGCAACATCATCCGTTTCGTCGACACCATCTATCGCGAGGACGGCGCCGAGCCGGTGCAGTTCAACTGAGCCGGCCGCCCACGAGCGCGCCGCGATGATCAAGCCCGACCGCTGGATCCGCCAGTGGGGACACGCCGGCGGCGTCACGCCGTTCGCCGAGGACCAGGTCAACTCGGCGAGCTACGACGTCCGCGTCTCCGACCACTGGATCTGCCCGACCCGCGACCCCGAGGAGTTCCGCTCCCCGCACGTCAAGCTCTTCCCCGGCGAGGTGGTGCTCGCGTCGACCCTCGAGTACGTGCGCATCCCGCGCGACGTCGCCTGCGACCTCAAGCTGAAGTCGACCCTCGGCCGGCTGTGGATCAACCACTCGCTCGCCGGCTGGTGCGACCCCGGCTTCGAGGGCAACATCACGCTCGAGCTGCAGAACCTCGGTCCAACGCCGTTCGTGCTCGAGGCCGGACGGCGCATCGCGCAGCTCATCTTCATCGCCATGGAGAGCGCCCCCGACGTCGCCTACGGCGAGGAGGGCGCTTCCAGCCACTACCAGGGCCAGCGCGGCACCACCACGGCCAGAGACTGACAGCGGCCCTCGCCGCTGTCATCCCGAGCGAGAGCGAGGGATCTGGAGGAAGGGCGGCCTCCCGACCATTTCAGATCGAAGTTCACGCGCCGGACGGAGGCACTCCCGCTCCGCCCACTCCCCCAGGTCCCTCGCTCACACTATCCAGAAAGGGCCCGTCAACCTCGCTGACAGCGAGGAAACGTGCGCTCTCTCAGCCACTGCGCGACGTCTCACCGAGTGTGCTCTGTCATCCTGAGCGCAGCGAAGGATCCCGGCCGACCGGCCCCGTCTCATCCCCACCCGGTTCCGACTCGGGATGACAAAAAGCGGAGGACGCCCCATGGCGCGTCTCGATCACTTCGACGTCCAGCTATAATCCGCCCGCTTCGATGAGCATCGCCGGCAACCTCAAGACCATGCCGCTCGCCGAGCTGCTGCAATGGCTCTCGCAGGGCGAGAAGACCGGGACGCTGGTCATCCACAACGCCCAGGTCGAGAAGAAGATCTTCTTCGAGCGCGGCATGGTGGTCTCCTCGGCCTCCACCGATCCGCGCGAGTACCTCGGACACTTCCTCGTCAGTCACGGCTTCATCACCGAAGAGCAGCTCGCGACGGGCATGCGCCGGCAGACCGAGACCAAGGTTCTGCTCGGCAAGATCCTCAACGACATGGGCGCCATCGGCCCCGCCGAGCTCAACGCGATGCTGCGCCTGAAGTGCGAGGAAACGATCTACGAGATCTTCAGCTGGAAGGAAGGCGAGTTCCGGTTCCTGGAGGAGTTCCCGCAGCAGCCGATGGTGCGCATCGCCCTCGACGTGACGGCGCTGGTGCTCGAAGCGATGCAGCGGCTCGACGAGTGGAAGCGCATCCGCGAGGTCATCCTGTCGCCGCGCGCCATCCCGGTGCAGACCCATGAGTGGGACGGCGGCGCGCTGTCGCCAGGGGCCCAGCACGTCCTGTCGCTGGTCAACGACTCGAACAGCGTCGAGGACATCTGCCTGCAGACCCACTCGAGCGAGTTCTTCGCCTGCAAGGCGCTGTACGACCAGTATCTCGCCGGCAGGCTGAAGGTCGCCAACCCGCGCACCGCCACGAGCGGCGGCGAGCGCGCGCTGCCGCCGGTGGCGGTCGACGCCGACGCGCTGCTGCGCCTGGCCCAGACCTACCTGCAGGGCGGCGACCTCGAGCGCGCGGCGCGCCACTTCCACGCTGCCCGCACTCTCGACCCCGAGAGCAAGAAGGTCCAGGCGACGGCGCAAAAGGCGGAGGAAAAGATCCGCCAGGAGCTCGAGGCGCAAGGCGTGCTGCTGACCTCGATCCCGGTCCTCAGCCGTCGCATGGAGGAGCTCACCACGCTGCCGATCTCGCCGCAGGAGGGCTTCATGCTCTCCCGCATCAACGCTCAGTACGACATCGCCTCGATCCTCAAGATCAGCCCGATGCCGCCGCTCGAGGCGCAGATCGTCTTCTGGAAACTGCTCAAGGCCGGCCACCTGACGCTCAGGCCGGCGGCCAAGAAGTAGGTCAGCCGCGGCGCCACGGCCAGGGCCGCGACACCTCGCGACTGCCGCGCACCGCGAAGCGCAGCGGCCAGCTCGCCGCCGCGCCGGCGTATCCGACGCCGACCCGCGCCCCGCGCACGATCTCGGCCTCGCCGAGCGGCTCGCCTTCGACCAGGCGCAGCTCGCCGCGCTGCAGCGCCACGCGGTCCAGCCGGCGATCGACCGCCAGCCCCTGGCACAGGCGGCCGGGGCCGGAGAGCAGCAGGCCCGGCCGCGCCGGCAGCTCGACCCCGCGCCGCCGGGCGATCGCCGCCTCGCCCTCCACCGCCTCGGCCGCACGAAGCAGCACCGCGCCGCCCTCTCCCGCCGCGCCGGTGACCGCGTTCAGACAGAAGTGCATGCCGTAGATGAAGTACACGTAGGCATGGCCGCCGGAAAGATAGAGCGCTTCGTTGCGCGCCGTGCGCCGCCCGCCCCAGGCATGGCTGGCGCGGTCCGGCGCCCCGAGGTAGGCCTCGACCTCGACCAGGCGGGCGACCAGGCGCTCGCCGCCGACGTCGCGCACCAGGTAGCGCCCCAGCAGCTCCGGTGCCACCTCCTCGGCGGGACGGCGATAGAAGCTCTTCGGCAAGGCCCGCCAGCGCGACACGGCGCGGGATTATCGCACCGCGTCGCGCGGAGGCGACCCATATAATCGCGCCGATGTCCGCTCTACCGCCGCTCTTTGCCGCGCTGCCGCCGGAGCTTCTCGAGCGCTTCGATCCCCAGGCCCCGTGGACGCTGCTCGACGCGCTCGACGAGCTGTTCGAGCGCCTGCCCAGCCAGTCCCTGGCGATCCGCCTGTCGCCCGACGTGCACCTGATCGGCGACCGCATCGTGATCGGCAAGGGCACGCGGGTGGGGCCTGGAGCGGTGCTCGAGGGGCCGCTGCGGATCGGCGCGGACTGCGAGATCCGTGCCGGCTGCACGCTGCGCGGCGGGGTGTGGATCGGCGACGGCTGCGTGGTCGGCACCTCGACCGAGGTCAAGCGCGCGATCTTCCTCGACGGCGCCCGCGCGCCGCACCTCAACTACGTCGGCGACTCGATCCTCGGCGCCGGGGTGAACCTCGGGGCCGGCACCATCCTGTCGAACTTCCGCCACGACGCCGGCGAGATCCGCATCCCGCTCGCGGACGGAACGCGCCTCGCGACCGGCCGCCGCAAGCTCGGTGCGATCCTCGGCGATGGCGTGCTGACCGGCTGCAACGCGGTGCTCCACCCCGGCACGATCGTCGGCCGCGAGACCGAGATCTACCCCGGAGCGCAGCTCCGCCCCGGGGTCTACCCCGCTGCGTCCATCGTCAAGCTGCGTCAGGAGCTGGAGATCGTCGACAAGCGGACCGGCGGACCGGCTCAGGCCGGCGCCACTTCGGGGTAGCGCACCACGACCAGGGTGCGGTCGTCGGCCGGCGGGGCGTGGCCACCGAACGTCTCGACCTCGGCGAACAGCGCCGCGATCACGTCGGCGGCGCTCTTGCCGCGGTGCGCGCGGGCGGCCTCGATCAGGCGCTCGACGCCGTACTCCTCGCGACCGCCGGCGGTCGAGCGCGTGGTCTCGACGATGCCGTCGGTGTACAGCACCAGCATGTCGCCGGGCTGCAGGCGCACGAACCCGCGCTCGTACGTGGCGTCGGCGAGCGGGCCGAGCACGGCGCCGCCCTCCTCGAGCATCCTCACGGTGCCGTCGGCGGCGAGGTGGAACGGCGGCGGATGCCCGGCGTTGACGTAGATGAACACGCCGTTCAGCTCGAGCTCGCCGTAGAACATCGACACGAAGCGGCTGGTCAGCGTCGAGCGGTGGATGATGTTGTTCAACCGCTCGACCGTGCGCACGATCTTGAAGTCGCG
>Ga0316628_100001371_pt1 | contig 17189 bp, 9 predicted proteins | sample OWC_Aug_M2_C1_D5_FD_207648 | JGI IMG/M metagenome (GOLD analysis project Ga0316628, IMG submission 207648) | Wetland soil microbial communities from Old Woman Creek delta, Ohio, United States - OWC_Aug_M2_C1_D5_C | ecosystem: Environmental > Terrestrial > Soil > Wetlands | place: USA: Ohio... | reverse complement strand
CCTTACTATCAGTTGTTCGACTGGGACGCGTATTTCATGGGCGTCGCGCTCGCCTACGACAAGCAGGCACGCTACCTCGCCAGCTCCGTGCGCAATTTTCTCGAATACGCAGGTCCGCCGACCAGCGGTTCCAACGGCTACACACCGCGAATCATCGCACCGGAAGGCTTCTGGTCACTCCCGGAGATGACCAAGCCGTTCCTCGCGCAGATGTCGCTGCTCGCTTCGCAGTCGATGCGCAACTACTGGTGGCTGCGCGGCGACAACTACGCCAGGCTCGAACGGACGCTGTTCTTCTGGGAGACCGTCCGGCGGACGCCGGACGGCCTGTTCGTGTGGTTCAACGGCGACGAGAGCGGCGTCGACAACAACCCGGCCGTGTCGTGGGAACCGGCGGAGGTCAGCGAGAGCGTCGATCTCGTCTGCTACCTGGTTCGCGAGTATCGCGCGATGGCGCTCATCGCGCGCGCGCTCGAGAAGAAAGACGACGAAGCGAAGTACTGGAAGAAGGCGGAAGCACTCGCAGGGCTGCTGAACGAGAAGATGTGGTCGGACGCCGACGCGATGTACTTCAACATCGACCGGCGGACCGGCCTAATGGTGAAGATCAAGACCTGGACGAACTTCGTGCCGCTGTGGGCGGAACTGGCGCCGGCGGATCGGGCGAGAAACGCGATCACGCGCCACCTGCTGAACCCCAACGAGTTCTGGGGCGCGCGCGGACTGCGCACGCTGGCGGCGACCGAGCCGCTCTACAACCCGAAGAGCGGATACTGGCGCGGCCCGACGTGGGTGATCTCCAGTTACATGATGACGCACGGCCTCGCGAAGTACGGCTACCAGGGCAGGGCGCTCGAAGAAGCGACGCGGGTGACGCGGGTGCTGGTCGACGACATCGAGGCGAGCGGCGGCATGAACGAGAACTACAACCCCGATACCGGGGCGCCGGCCGCAAACACGAACTTCCTGAGCTGGAACCTGTTGGCTGAACACTGGATCGACGAGATTCGATCGAGACGGGACCCGATTGGTATCCCGGCGAAGTAGTAGCGAGTAGTGAGTAGTGAGTGGCGAGTAGGAAGTAGAGAGCAGTCAGCACACCGAAGCTCTGAGTATGCCGATGCACATAACTACTCGACGGCACTTGGTCGCGGCGCTTTTCGTGATCGCCGGGATCGCAGTCGCCAACCGAGCGAATTTGGCGAAAGCCGGATCCGACGCGGCGACGAGCGCCGCCCAGGCGACGAGGAGCGACAGCGGCGTCATTGCCCGCTTCCCGCGCGAGGCAAACCCGATTGCCCTCACCGGACCGGCTCGTCCCGCTCGCTACATGGAGGCCTCCGGGCAGCAGGCAGCGTTCCTCGGCCGCGAAGACGGCAGCTTCGAAGCGTGGGTCTACCCGCTGAAGGTGCTGCACGACTTCAATCTCTCGTTCGCCGTGGCCGCATACGCCGACCCGATCCCTGGGACCTCGCTCGCCTCGGACGTCGACATCCGGCCCGAGACGAGCACCGTCCGCTATGCGCACGCGTCCTTCACGGTCGACGCGACCTGGCTCGTCCCGATCGACATGCCCGGCGGTCTTGTCCTGCTCGACGTCAACACGTCCGAGCCGCTCACCATCATCGTCAAGTTCAGGCCCGACCTGAAACCGATGTGGCCGGCAGCGCTCGGCGGGCAGTACAGCTATTGGGATGACGGCGTCAAAGCGTATGTGATCGGGGAAGGCAGCGGAAGGAACACCGCCCTCATCGGCTGTCCGCTGGCGATGACCCCGCCCGAACAGCCAGCGCACAACCTTCCCGACGCGCCGTCGCAGTTCTCGATTCGGGTGACACCCGAGATCGCCGCCCGCGGGCTGGTTCCGATTGTCATCACGGCAGCGAACGAGCGGCTGGACGCGGTCCGGAAGAAGTACGAGGCGCTGCTGTCGTCGGCGGAAGGCGGGTACCGCAAGTCATTCGATCATTACCGGCGCTTGCGAGAAGAACTGACATCGATGCGCTCGCCGGACACCCGCATGGACCTCGCGCTCGAGTGGGCGAAGGTCGCGCTGGACAAGGGGTTCGTCTGCAACCCGCAGCTCGGGTGCGGCCTCATCGCCGGCCTCGGTCCGTCGGGCACGACCGAGCGCCCGGGCTTCGGTTGGTTCTTCGGCGGCGACGCATTCATCAACTCGTGGGCAATGACCGCGTATGGGGACTTCGAGACGGTCAAGCAGGCGCTCGAGTTCCTGCGCAAGCGCCAACGGGCCGACGGCAAGATGATGCACGAGCTGTCGCAGGCCGCCGGCTACATCCGCTGGTTCGAAGATTACCCGTACGGGTACTACCACGCGGACACCACTGCGCTCTACATCATCGGCGTCAGCGACTACGTGAACGCCAGCGGCGATACCGCCCTCGCGAGAGACTTCTGGCCGTCGATCCGCAAGGCGTACGACTACTGCGTCTCGACCGACGAGGACGGCGACGGCCTGATGGACAACACCAGGGCCGGCCTCGCCGCAGCGGAGACGGGCTCGCTTCGCAGCCGCGACGTGCTGACCGACGTCTTCCTGGCGAGCGCATGGACGGAAGCGGCTGGTGCAGCCACGACCCTCGCCCGGATTGCCGATCCCGCGTTCGCACCGACCGCACAGGCGGCGTATGACAAGGCGCGCGCGTCGCTGAACCGGCGCTTCCTGGACGACGCAGGCCGCCGGATCTACTACGCCGTGATGAAAGACGGGCAGGGACACGCCGAACAGACAGTGTGGCCGGCTTTCGGCATCTGGCGCGGCGTGTTCGATACGAACCGGCCGGCCGTCGAAGGCATGCTCGACGAACTGGCGCGCGCGGGCATCGGCGCGGACTGGGGCGCACGCATGCTGTCGCGCGAAAGCAAGCTCTACGAGCCGCTCGGCTACAACACGGGCGCCGCGTGGCCATTCCTCACTGGGTTCGCGGGACTTGCCGAGTACGTCGCGAGACGTGGCCCAGTCGGCTGGCAATACCTCGACGGCACCGCGGACCTGACGTTCCTCGAAGCGCGCGGCTACATTCCCGAGCTGTTCTCCGGCGACCGGCTGCGCAGCATCGATGCGGCCGTGCCGCACCAGTTGTTCGCGACGACGGGCTTCGCATCCATGCTGCTGCGAGGCATGCTGGGAATTCGGGAAGAGGCGGGTCGGGCAGGTACGGCGGGCAAGGGGGCTCGGGACGCGCTTCCCGCGATGCATCTCGCCCCGCAGCTTCCCCGGGACTGGTCGTTCCTGTACCTCAAGAACGTCCGGTGGCAGACGGTCGTCTTCGATCTCGATCTCGAACGGCAGGCCGACTCGATTTCCGTGACCATCACGCCGCGAAAGGGCACCGTGCCGCTGCACCTCGAACTGCCGCTGCCGCCGGGCGCTGAATGGCAGGCCTCGGCCGCATCGCCTTTCCAGAAGGTCGCCGGGATCGACCAGTCGCGCGGCGTGTGGTTGCGAGCGTCGATTGTGACCGGCAAGCCGGAGACGGTAGTGGCGCGGTATCGCTCCGGAATTGACGTCGTGCCGTTACGCGAGGCCATGAGGACGGGCGACGAGTCGCAGCGACTGCGTGTCATCGACGCCCGGTTCGCCAATGGTGCCTACAGCGTGCGTGTACAGGGATTGCGAGGACGCACCTACAAGCTGCTGGTGGACACCGCAATGCAGGTGACGTCGGTGGAGGGCGCGCGCGAGGCAGGGCGGCAGGACGGCCGGCTGGTGATTGAAGTCGCGTTTCCCGCGGCGGACACCAAAACCGCCGAATGGCAGGAACGGGAACTCACGGTCCGCGCTGTCGCCCGTCCGAAGGCGAGCAGCCCGACGCGTTGACAGTCACATCACGATGCGCAATCCGACGTGAAGGGTGCGGTCGCCGCCCATATCGGTGTTGAGAACGTCGCGATACTGATAGTAGGGGTCGTCGCGGCCGAGAACCAACAGCGGATAGGCGTCGAAGAAGCCGGCGGGATGGAGGTGCACTGAGCCAAACGCCTCGACCCGGCCGAGCAGGCGCAGCGTCAGCTGTGCGCCCATCGACCTATACCGATCGAGCGTTTCCGACGAATCGGTCCGCTTCACCAGCATCATTCCGCCGTAGGCCGTCGCCTGCAGCCAGCGCCAGATGCCTGTTGTCGCCTGCACCCGCCATCGCCATACAGCCGGCACGAACACGTCGCCCCGATACCCGAGATGATCGACCAAGGCGTCCAGCTTGATCTGTGTCGGCTCGACGAACGGGTGATACAGCCCGACCAGGTCGGCGTCCAGCGGAACGCTCCTGGCTGGCTTGCGCGACAGCCACGTGCCTCCAAACTTGACCGTCGACGTGCGATAAGTCTCGACTGTGCCGACGCGCGAGGCGTAGTCGTGGGCGACGCCCTGCTGCTCCCGGGTTCCGTCGAGGAACATCTCCGCGTGGTCGTTCACGCGCCACCTTCCCGCCAGTCGCCACCCGAACACACCCTCGTACCGTGTTGACGAATCGGTCGTCGACGAGTACGTCTTGCCGTAGTAGGTCCACTCGAGATGAGAACGGCCGGCGGCCCTGAAAGCCGGATGCCAGTAGATGTCGGCGCCCACCTGCAGGTGGTCAGTGATCCCGTTTGCCACACCGACCCGGATACGCGTGTCTCTCGATCGCAGTCGATCATCGATCGACTCCGGCTGGCTGGCGAGATAGGTGAGGTCGTACCAACGCCGCATCACCTCCCCGTCGATCCTGACGCGCCGCGCCTTCAGCAGCGGATGTTGGAGACCGTCCAGATCGGGCAGCACCGGCTGGTTGTCCCGGTCAACGGTGGAAAGCCACGTGCCGCCTGCGGATATCACGTGGGTGATCGCGGTGTGAGATTCGTGGCTGTCGGTCACCGGATCGACCGAGTAATCGAGGGTGTCCTGCGTGCGTCCCCAGCGGTAGAAAGTGCGTAGTTCGAGATTTCCCGCAGGCCGGAACACCACGTTGGCCGCCGCTGATCTGATCGTCGTCTCGTAAAGCGCATGGCCGCCGCGGCTCCATGCGGCGAAACCGGGGTCGGCAAAGAGCGTCGGGAACTGGTTGGTGCCGTCGAGTCCGAGTTCGAGGTTCTTCGCCAGGCCGATGCGCAACTGCGGAAACAGCACGTTTTCCGGCCTGGAAAAGCTCATGGTGAACGTGCCGGCGTAGTCTCCAACGGTGTGGTCCACCGCGTAGTATTCGTATTCCCCGGCCGCGACGATCCTCCCTTTCGTCACGAGCGGGTGCTGCAACTCGTCGAGCGTCTGCGCGTGGACGAGCGATGGCGCGAAGAGGACGAGCCAGGACAACAGCAGCGGCGATGATCTTCTCATGCGGAACCTGGGGCGGCGGGGCTGGCGGGCGACGCAAGTATGGCCCGGTCGTCGTGGCCGTGCAAGCGTCGCGGCCGGGGTCACACCTGCATCCAGCAGGGGTCGCATCTGAAGACGTGCAAAACGCGAGGTTTGTAGATGAGCGACCACGATTCGGAGTCGCCTTCGGCGACTGCGCCTGCGGGGCCTGTCAGCGAACAGCCCCACTCAACGGCACCCCACCGCGGCTGCCGCGCTGGGGGCCCCGCCGCTCGGCCCGAAAAGCGCTTGTCACGGGACACGGGCCTGCGACCTTCGACTGGCGCTCAGGTCGTGGTGAGCGAAGTCGAACCACGGCGCGAGCGGGGCGGCCCCGTTCGCTGCCACCCCCACGCGGCTCGCTTCGCGATCCCGAATCGTGGTCTCTCATATTAATGTGGCCCCGTGCTAGGGCTGATGTGACCCAGGTCAGCGCTGCGATTCGTCGCGCAGTGCCGCCGCGTCCGACAGGCCGGCGGCGATTGGGGGAAGGATGCCGCGTTCGACGTAGATAGGTGTCACGAGCTCGCGCAGGCGCGGCAGACGGGAACCGAAGACCAGGCCGCCGAGAATGCACGTCCCGCCGCCGACGAGTATGGTGTTCGGCACGCCGATGCGCGACGCCAGGGCACCGGCCAGCAGGCTCCCGAAAGGCGCCGTGCCCATGAACGCCATCGTGTAGAAGGACATGACCCGGCCGCGCATCTGCTCGCGCACGATCGTCTGGACCACGGTGTTGCTCGAGGCCATCTGCACCATGAAGCCGACGCCTGTCACGACCATGAGGCCGAGCGACAGCGGCAGGCTGCGTGAGCGTGAGAAGGCGATCAGCCCGCACCCGAAGAGGACCGCGGCCAAGGGGATGAGGCGGCCGAGGCCGAGCACGCTGCGACGTGATGCCAGGTAGACCGCTCCGCACAGCGCGCCGATGCCGGTCGCGCCCATCAGGAAACCGAGCGCGTGCGGCCCGCCGTGCAAGACGTCCGCCGCCATGACGGGCATCAGGACCGTGTACGGCATCCCCATGAGGCTGACCAGCGCGAGCAGCAGAAGAACGGATCGAATCGGCGCAAAGCCGAACGCGTATCGAAAACCCTCGCCCAGCTCCTCGTGCACCCGCTTCGCAGCCGGGCGCGGGCCGGCCGGCCGCAGCCGCATGGCCAGCAGCGAGCCGATGACCGCCAGATACGAAAACCCGTCGAGCGTGAAGCACCATCCCTCGCCGGCCGCAGCGATGAGGATCCCGGCGACGGATGGACCGACCAGCCGCGCCCCGTTGACCATCGACGAATTCAGGGCAATCGCGTTCGGCAGGTCGGCCCGATCCTCGACCATCTCGACGACGAACGACTGGCGGGCCGGCGTGTCGAAGGCGTTGATGACACCCTGCAGGGCGCTCAGAAGAAGAATGTGGGTGACGGTGATGGTGCCGGCGAGCGCCAGCCAGGCGAGCGCGAAGGACTGGACCATCGAGAGCACCTGGGTCGCAACGAGCACCCGGTAGCGGCTCGTTCGATCGACCCAGACGCCCGCGAACGGCGCAAGCACGAAGGTGGGCACCTGCCCGGCAAAGCCCACGATACCGAGAACGGCCGCGGAGCCCGTCAGACGGTACACCAGCCAGCTCGTCGCCACCCGGGTAATCCAGGTGCCGACGAGCGACGTGCCCTGACCGGCGAAGAACAGCCGGTAATTGCGGTGCGCGAGGGCGCGCAGCATGAACGGCAGCGATTGCGGGGACGCCGGTGGCATGTCCGCACGCTACCGCAAGCCTGCTGCCATGGTTACCGGCTACCGGCGCTCGGCTCCGTGACGGTGAACGTTCCGTGGCCCATGTTCATGCCGCAGACGATCTCGATCTTGCCCGTCTTCGTCGGCGTGAATTCGATCGTCGTGTCCCCTTCCTTGACGGTCTTCTTCACGTTGAAGGCGCTGATGACGACCGTGCGCATGCAGCCCTTCACTGTGGTCAGATCGACGTCCATCTTGACGGGCACGTCCTTGACAACGGTCGGCGGCGTCACGACATAGCCTTTGTCGTCGAAGGTGAGCTTGACGTTCTGCACCTTCTTGTCCTGGGCCGCTCCCACGATGACGGCGAGGCACACCAACACGACGGCAAGGATCGCTTTGGTCCTCATCTGGTAATCTCCCGCTCGAGAAAGCTGCCGCCGGGGGCATGGCAGGGCAAGCAGCGGTTGTCGGATCGGTTCATTCTCGCACAATTCGCGGCTGTCGGACGAGACCGGCGAGGCCCTCGTGCTGGGCACCCGTCACCGCCAGAATGCCACACCGCCGGTGCCTGAGGTCCCGCTCACAGCAGCCAGGCGTACCCGACCTTGACGAAAAACGTGCGGTTCGTCTGGCCGATGGGGACCGCCTCGAGGCCCTGGTAGGTGTCGGAGTAGCCGACGAGCAGCACGCTCTGGGGGTTCAGCTTGTACGAGAACAAATACTGGGAAAAGAGGCGGCGGCTGCGGGCGTCGATCGGCTCGACAAAAAGCGAGGCATCGCGCGCGATGTCGGTGTACTGAAGGATCGCACGCACAAAGGTGCGCACGCCGAAGTGGTAGACGACGCGCGCCTGGGCGAGATTCGCGGTGAACAACCGGCCCCGGGCGACCGAAAGCCGCTCGAGGCTGTGCGAGAACTGAATGTTCAGGGGGGAGCTGACCTTGTACTCGATCGACGGGCCGACCGCAACGCGCCTCGCCGGCTGTGCGTTGGCAAAGTCGATCGCGTCGCCTGCCTGAAGGTCCAGCGCCAGGCTGAGGGCGCTCCCCGGCTTGAGGCTGAAGGTCATCTTTCCCCGCGTCACCCGGTCGTAGGTGAGGCCCGCGAATCGTTCCTTGTCCTGCGTTACCGTCACATAAAGCAGCGACTGCTGCGGACCGGTGTACTGAACGTACGGACCAACCGACTGGTCCGTCAGGACGCCGTTGTGATCGTGGGTCTCGGAAGCCGTGAGGCCGACGTCGAACGTCGTGAACCGGCGGTTGGCGTCGCCCCAGAAGCGGCGCTGGAACGTACCGGTCAGCGCGCGAACATCTACCCTCGGAATGAATCCGCTGTCGGCTCTGAACGCCCTCCCCCGGTCGTCGTAGGTAACGTCCCAGAACCAGTCGCGGCCCTGGTGCTGGTAGTCGGCGTATGCATCGCCGCCGTTTTCCGTCGGCTGTCGGACCGTGCCGTCCTGCACGAGCGAGCCCGGGTAGCGCGTCGCCGAGTACAGCAACTGGATGCGGACGGTGTCCGTGCGCGACAGGCGCAGGAACGCGTCGGGACCGAAGACGTGGTTGTGATAATCGCTCGCCTCGCGGCCCGCGTAGATCACGCCCACCGTCGACCCCCGTGCGACGTCCCGGCGGTACCGCAGCACCGTCCCCGTGACGGGTTCGTCGACCGTCGCGAACTGCGAATCCTGGTTGGACGGGATGATCAGGTTGTTGAGGCGGTCCCGGGTTACGAACACCCCCGCCGCGTTCGGGCCGCTCTTGCTCGTCAGCTTCAGACCTCCAGACGGATCCGCGACGGTGCGCGTGAACACTGCCTGCTCGGGCGTCGCGAAGAAATCGGCGCCTTCGAGAAAGAACGGGCGCTTCTCCGGAAAGAAGAGCGCGAAGCGGGTGTTGACGTCGAGTTGTGCGACGTCCGCCTCCACCTGTGAGAAGTCGGGGTTCGCGGTCGCGTTGACGATGGCGCTCGGCGTCACGCTCCAACGCGCGGTCACACCAGGGTCGCCCTGCACGGGTCCGGAAACCATCGAACCGGCGGCGAGATCCGGCCTGGCGTCGGAGCGGTGTACCGTCAGCGTCGGGTCGATCTCGATGTTACGACCGGGTGTCACGCGGGCGATCCCGGTGAGCTTGTTCATCTGGCACAGGCCGCAGCTTCTGTTGCGATCGGTCGGATGCGATGCCATGCGGTGTCGCACGCTCCGCGGATAGGAGCGCAATGCCTCGAATCCCCATGTCTGCGGCCCGGGCGTCGACGGAAACCGGATCTGGTTCAGGGGAATCGCGATCTCCACGACATAGCCGCGCTCGTCGACGCGCGCCGCCGAACGCCAGATGGCGTCCCACGACCAGTCCTCACTGCCGTCCACTTCGCTGTTGATGGCATCGGCCTGCACGCCGACCGGGTTCACGCGGAATTGAAAGGCGCGGCGCTCGTCGTTGAACGGATCGATCAGGAAGCCGACGTGATCGTCCTCGACGAAGGTGTCCATGTCGTCACGCGCCATCAAGTGAGAGCGGATGCGCGAGGGCTGTGGATCTTCGGCACGGAACGCCACGTAGAGCGTGTGAACGTCGTACGTGACGAGACATTCTGTCTTCACCGGGGGCATGATGTTGTCGCCCGGCTGGTATTCGTACGGCAACGGAATGGAGGTCGCCATCGCCCAGGCTGGTTCGTTCAGCACGCCGTCGATCACGATCGCCGAGTGGGTCTCGGTTACCTGGAAGGTTGGCGTAGGGGGCAGGCCGGCGAACGCAGTGAGCGAAAGAAGGGAAATGACCGACGACACGCCAGCCGTGACCGGCCACCTCGAGCACCGGAGGCGGCCACCGGGGGGAGCCATACAGCGTTAGACGTAGCGCAAGGCCGCGAAGGTAGCTCGGGCGTTCGATCTCAGCAGTAGTGAGCAGCGAGTAGTGAGTAGAACGGCTGCCTACCCCCCGCTCATCCGGTCCAGGAGCCGGCCGATGCGTTCGAGGCCCGCCTCGAGCGTGTCCCTTGGACCGCCGAAGGCCAACCGGAAGTGCGCGGGGGACTGAAAGAACCGTCCAGGCACGACACCCACCTGCTCCTCTTCGAACAGCCGCTCGACCAACGCGGACGCGTCCGGCTGCTCCCGGAACCGCGGGAACACGACCGTTCCGCCGGCCGGCGGAACGTACTCGAGATCGCTTCGCGCGTCGAGGAACGCGCGGACGAGCGCGAAGTTCGGTTCGAGGATCGAGTGCGCACGGGCGGCTAGACGATCAAGGTGCTCGAACGCCACGACGGACATGCGTTCGGATGGGAACACGCCGGTTCCGTCGACGATGTCACGCGCGCGCCGGATCCGTTCGGCGACATCGGGTGAAGCGAGCGCCCAGCCGCATCGGAGCCCTGCCAGCCCGTACGACTTGGTCAGGCTGTTCGTCGCGACGAACCGATCCCCGAGAAGTGCCGCGCTGCGAGGCCCGGACTCCGGGGGCCTGAGTCCGGAGTCAAATGCGCTGTCCAGATAGACCTCGTCAACGAGCACGTACGCGCCGGCGCGCTCCGCCAGGCGGCCAATCTCGGCCAGCGCGTCTTCCGACGCACGCACGCCGGATGGATTGTGCAGGTTCGTTACGACGATGAGGCGCGTACGATCCGTCAGCGCCCGGGCCACGCCCTCGGGATCGAGCGCGTAGCCGTCTTCGAACCGGCGTGGGTAGAGAACGACGTGCGCGCCGAGCATCCGCGGTGCTGCAAAGAGCGGATCGTAGCCGGGCGTCTCGACCAGCACGTCGTCGCCGGCGTCGAGAAGTGCCGCGCACGCGAGGAAATTGACGCCCGACGTGCCGGTTCCGGTCGCAACCTGACGTGCCGCGACGCCGTAGCGCTGCGCGATCGCGTCGACGAGCGGCCGATAGCCTTCGTCGTTCGGCCCATTCAACTGCAAGGCGGCCGCGGCCTCCGGCAGATCCTCGAGCGAGCAGGCGAGCAGGTTGCTGCCGCATAGATCCCAGCGGGCGTGCTCGTGCTGCTTCGCCCACTGCATGTATTCGGCGCGGATCTTCTTCATGACGTTTCAATTGGCCTTTGGCCTTGGGCTTGGGACCCCGGGCGACCTTCAGTACCGAAGGCCTCAGGTCCAGGCTAACCTAAGGCCTTCGTGCGGTCCCCAACGCTGGCACGGTGGCGGCGGCGGTGATAGTAGAAGACCGGGATACCGAGCCCGAGCAGGATTGCCCCGCGCGCGGCCTGTTCCGGGCTCGACGAGACGACGCTGAACACGACCACGATCGCCACCAGCACGAACACCCCGGGAAGCACGGGATAGCCGGGCACCGCGAAAGCGCCGCCGCGCGTGGCAAGCGGGACACGGCGCCGGAAGACGAACAGGCTGGCGGCCGTCAGGCCGAAGAAGATCCAGTCGGCGAACACCACGTAGTCGAGGAGTCTCGCGTACGCACCAGCTTGCTCCCACCTGATCGTCCCGTGCAGCAACGCGCCCCAGCTCAGGGGCAGCACCAGGACCACCGACCACGTGGATTGCAGGATGATCGCCACCGACGGCGTTCCGAACCGCGGATGCAGGCGGGCGACCGACGGAAGGAAGAGGCCGTCGGCCGCCATCGCGTAGTAGACGCGCGTGGGCGCCAGGATGGCGAGATCGAGGAAACCAAAGGTGGAAATCGCGATTGCCGCCGCGATGAACCGGTCGCCGCCGTGGCCGAGCAGTGCCGAGACCGTGTCGGCGGCGGGGGTGGCAGTGCCGGCGAGTCCCGCCCGCCCGAGTACCCTCAGGTACACGACGTTGATCAGCACGTACACCGCGACGACCGCGACGGTCCCCGCGAGGAGGCTGACCGGCATGTCGCGTTTCGGATCGCGCATCTCCTCGGCGACGTAGTTCAGGTTCTGCCAGCCGCCGTAGGCGAAGAAGATCGGGATGAGCGAGGCGCCGAACGCGAGGGCGAGGCTCCAGGCGCCGTGCGGCACGACACGCGCACTTGTCGAAGGCGCGGGCGCCGGACCGGCGACGACGACGAACGCCGCGACGATCAGAAACGCGAGCGCGGCGACCTTCAGCACGACGAAGACGTTCAGCAGCCGGCTTCCCGGCTTCACGCCCACGTAGTTGACCACCGACAGCACGAGGATGGCCGCGATCGCGAGGGGCACGGCACCGGCGTCGGACCGCCCGGCCAGGCGGAGCGTGTACTGCGCGAAGGTGATTGCCACGGCCGCGACCGCGCCGCTCTCGATGACGGCGAGCAGGCCCCACCCGTAGAGGAACCCGACGAGCGGGTGCCACCCGTCGCGGAGGTACGCGTACTGCCCGCCGACGCGGGGAAATACGGCGCCCAGTTCCGCGTAGATCAGCGCCCCGATCAGCGCAACGGCGCCACCGGCAATCCATGCCGACAGCACCAGCGTCCCCGTGGGAAGGCGCTGGGCGACGATGTACGGATTGATGAAGATGCCGGAACCGATGATCGCGCCGATGACCACCATCGTGGCGTCGAACGGCCCGAGCGCGCGGCGGAAGGTCACGGGGGGAGGGTATCACATGAGGCCTTGGGCCTCAGGCCTTAACGCCGGCTTGAGCCATAGGTCTTAAGTCTTAAGTCTTAGGTCTTAAGTCTCGAGCCTTCGTGTAATATCCCCCCCTATGCAGCTGCACACGATCGACTACGCGATCATCGTGCTCTACTTCGTGTTCGTCCTCGGCATCGGCGTCGCGCTGAAGCGGTTCGTGCGCACCGGGCTGGACTTCTTCCTGTCCGGCCGCAGCCTCGCCACCTGGATTACCGCGCTCGCGTTCATCTCCGCGAACCTCGGCGCGCAGGAGGTGATCGGGATGGCGGCGAGCGGTGCGAAGTACGGCATCCTCACCAGCCACTTCTACTGGGTGGGCGCGATCCCGGCGATGGTGTTCGTCGGCGTGTTCATGATGCCGTTCTACTACGGCAGCCGGGCGCGCTCGGTCCCCGAGTACCTGCGGCTGCGGTTCGACGAGAAGACGCGCGGCCTCAACGCGATCTCCTTTGCGGTCATGACGCTGTTCTCCTCGGGCATCAGCATGTACGCCATGGGGCGGCTGTTCCAGATGTTCCTGGGCTGGGACATCAACTTCAGCATCCTCATCGCGGCGCTGGTCGTGCTGGTCTACACGTTCCTCGGCGGGTTGACGAGTTCCATCTACAACGAGGTGGTGCAGTTCTTCCTGATCGTCTTCGGCTTCCTGCCCCTGGCGGTCCTGGGCCTGATGGCGGTCGGCGGCTGGACCGGCCTCGAGACGCGGCTGGCCGAGGTGTCGGTGTCGCGCGGTTTCGCGCCCGGCGCGATGACGAGTTCGTGGGCCCACCTCGGCAACGCGGGGGCCAACCCGATGGGCGTCGAGTGGTTCGGGATGGTGATGGGCCTCGGCTTCGTCCTGTCGTTCGGCTACTGGTGCACCGACTTCCTCGTCATCCAGCGAGCGATGGCCGCGCGGTCGATGAACGCCGCGCGCCGCACGCCGATCGTCGCGGCGATGCCCAAGATGGTTTTCCCGCTCCTCGTCATCCTGCCCGGCATGGTCGCCATCTCGCTCCTGCCGGCACAGGCGTTCGTCTTCAACGGCCGCACCGACTACAACATGGCGCTGCCGCTGATGCTGCAGCGCTTCTACCCTGCCGGCCTGCTGGGTCTCGGTCTTACCGCGCTGCTCGCCAGCTTCATGTCCGGCATGGCGGGCAACGTGACGGCGTTCAACACGGTGTGGACGTACGACATCTACCAGGCGTACATCAACCGCCGCGCGAGCGACGCGCACTACGTGTGGATGGGCCGGATGGCGACGGTGTTCGGGACGGCCCTCAGCATCGCCACCGCCTACGTGGCCATGATGTTCGGCAACATCATGGACCTGCTGCAACTCGTCTTCTCGTTCATCAACGCGCCGCTCTTCGCGACGTTCCTGCTCGGGATGTTCTGGGCGCGCGCAACCCCCCACGGCGCGTTCTTCGGGCTGATCGCCGGCACGCTCGGCGCGGCGGTTCATTACGCGCTGACAGGTGTGGGCGCCGCCAGCACGGGGCTGCACGCCTACCCGAGCGACATGGCGCAGAACTTCTGGGGCGCGATCGTCGCGTGGACCACGTGCTTCGTGGTGACGATCGTCGTCAGCCTGTTCACGCGGCCGAGACCGCTCGAAGACTTGAAGGGCCTGGTCTATTCGATGACGCCGCGCATCACCGAGCCGGGGGTGCCGTGGTATCGGCGGCCCGCGGCGCTCGGCGTCGTCGTGCTGGTGGTGGCAGTGCTGCTGAACCTGTACTTCAGGTGATCGACCAGGTGTCAGGGATCAGGGGCCGCAGAACGGGAACAACGGCGGGATGAAGGGATCAGGGTCAACCTGACGCGTTGATCCGGGGATGAGAAGTGCACATGGCTTTGGACTTGCGAATTCCGATTGGACTGCTGTTCGGCCTGCTCGGCCTGCTGCTCGCGGTGTACGGCTTCGCCACGGGACCCGAGGTCTATCAGAAGTCGCTGGGGATCAACGTGAACGCGTGGTGGGGCCTGGCGATGCTCGCCTTCGGCGCCGTGATGCTCGCGCTCGCCTGGCGCGCGTCGCCGGGGGCCGGGCGGCACGTGGACGCGAAGCGCCGCGCGGCGTAGAACCGCCGAGCGGTTTCACAACCGCCCTGGCGCTGCCCGGTGTGTCCCCGAACAGCCCCACGCCCCGGTTGTGAAACCGCCCGTCTGCTGTCTACTGCCCGCTACTGTCTAGCCGCTACTTCTTCTCGCTCCTCAGCACTCGCCACTGCACTACTTGAAGCTCACGTTGTCGAAGGTGGCTGTATTCAGCGCCCGCGTGTCGTGACTGCACACGGCGAGGCCGACGTACACGTTGGCGGCCATCGGCACCGACCTGCTTGCCACGGTTGTCCACGTCACGCCGTCCCTGGAGATCGACCCCGTCACCGTCGTCCCCGCGCGTACGATCTTCAACCACACCGGCGTGGTTGTGGTCCCGCCCGCGACAAATGACGTCGACGACCCTGCAGCGGTCCGTGCGAGCGCCTCCACTCCTCCGGCCGGCCTCACGTCGAGCAGGAGGTTCGCCGCGTTCGCGTTCAGCGATTCCCGGACCATGATGCCAGCCTTGGCGTAGGAGTTGGTGTTCTGCATCGACGTGAGACGGGCGACGAGCTGTCCGTCGCCGTTGAGCGGCTGATAGGTGAAGTGGAAAGAGTCCGCGATCCCCCACACGTCTGCTCCGGCACCTTTCAACGTGTAGACGCCGCCCGACAGGCTGCTGCTGCCCTTCAAGCCGACCGCCCCGATGTCCGCATCCGCGTATGTCGGCGTCACCGCCGTCGCCCCGATCGTGACGTTGTCGAACGTCGACGTGTTCAGCACGGTAGCGTTGTGGCTGCACACCGCGAGACCGACGTACACGGTGGCCGTCATCGACACCGTCGCCTTCCCGACGGTCGTCCACAGACTGCCATTGCTGGACGAGGAAGCCGTGATGGTCGTTCCCGACCGGACCAGCTTCAACCACATCGGTGCCGCGCCCGAACCGCCCGCGATGTAGGACGTCGCCCCGCCGTTTGACGTCCGCGCCAGCAGTTCTGTGCCCCCACCCGGCTTGACGTCGAGCAGCACGTGCGGCGAGCCGACCGTCATCGACTGGCGGATCATCACACCCGCCTTCGCGTACGCATTCGTGTTCTGCATCGAGCTGACGCGCGCAACGACCTGGCCGTCGCCGTTCAAGGCCTGGTACGCGAGATTGAACGAGTCGGCCGTCCCCCAGACGTCCGCCCCGGCGCCCTTGATCGTGTAGGTTCCGCCGGAGTACGAGAGGCTGCCCGGCATCCCGACGCTGCCGATGTCCCGATCGGCCAGGGGAGACACCGTCGATGGCGGCGGAGGCGCCGCCACGGATGCCGAGACGTTGTCGAAGGTGGCGGTGTTCAGGGCGGCGGTGTTGTGACTGCAAACCGCGAGCCCCGCAACGATGCTGGTCGCCATCGTCACCGTCGCGGTGCCGACCGTCGTCCACGTCGTGCCGTCTGTCGACGTGTAGCCGGTGACCTTCGTGCCGGTGCGCACCAACTTCAGCCAGACGGGGATGCCGGCGGAATTGCCGGCGAGATACGTCGTAGAACCTCCCGTGGACGTGCGCACGAGCATCTCGACGCCACCGCCCGGCTTGGCATCGAGCAGCACGTGGATGGACCCGGCATTGCCGGTCTCCCGCAGCATCACGCCGCCCTTCGCGTAGGCGTTCGTATTCTGCAAGGCGGTGACCCGGGCGACGATCTGGCCGTCGCCGCTCAAGGCCTGGTGAGCGTAGTTGAACGAATCGGCAGTGCCCCACACGTCGGCGCCCGCGCCCTTCACCGTGAACGTCCCGCTGGCGTACGAGGCGCTGCCTGCCATGCCGGTGGCTCCCACGTCGTCGTCGATCCAGCCGGTCGGCAACGCGGTCGTTCCGCCACCCGTCGAAGCCGCGACCGTGATCGCGACCGAAGCCGAAGTGGTGCGCAACCCGGCGGTGTCGGTCGCCACGGCCACCAACGAATACGTGCCTGCAGGCGCGTTCGAGAGGACCACGGTGTAGGGACTGCTCGTCGCCGTCGCCGCAAGGGTGCCGTTCGAGTAGAACTCGACCTTTGCCACCGGGCTGGCGTCGCCATCGGTCGCCGTCGCCACGATCGTGATCGTCGCCGGAGCCGTGAACGATGTTCCGGCCGTGGGACTCGCGATCGAGACCGTTGGCGCGTAGTCGCTCGGCGGCGGCGGCAGGGGTGGGGGTGCCGGCGTGCCTTGTGCCGCGTTCAGCGCGTCGATGTCTGCGCCCGGATCCGTTCCGTCGGTTCCCGCGCCCTTGTACTCGCACGTCGTCGCAAGGCGATAGTCGCCGCCGGCGAGATCGCTGAAGCCGACGGCGCTGTAGCCGGATGGGAAGTAGTTCCCGGCCGGGTACGTGGACTGCGAGCCGCACGACACGAACAGGTTGTCCGCGAAATAGCCGTCGGGGAAGTACTTCGCCACTGCCGTCGCCGCGGAGCCTCCGACCGAGTCCCCGGTGATGCCGTAAACGGCGGTGTTGACGATGTTGTTCGTCATCACG
>Ga0316628_100001370_pt1 | contig 17190 bp, 14 predicted proteins | sample OWC_Aug_M2_C1_D5_FD_207648 | JGI IMG/M metagenome (GOLD analysis project Ga0316628, IMG submission 207648) | Wetland soil microbial communities from Old Woman Creek delta, Ohio, United States - OWC_Aug_M2_C1_D5_C | ecosystem: Environmental > Terrestrial > Soil > Wetlands | place: USA: Ohio... | reverse complement strand
CGCCGGATTTGAAAACAATCCGCACCTCGCGGTTTTCAAACAACACCTGATTGGCCAACTCCTCGCCTTCGTCAATCTGGCGCCGGCCGAGGCGGTCGGAATCGAGGTCGATAGTAGAAATCTCCGCCCCGAGATGGAATGAAACCGTCTTGAATTTCCCAACCCTCTCGAACGCCGCCGAAAGGATGTGCTGGCCGGTGTGTTGCTGCATGTGATCAAAGCGCCGGGCCCAATCGATCTGGCCGGTCACGCGTTCGCCATCGGGCTTCCGCTCGACGATATGCGCGACGGAATCGCCCTCATCAATGACATCCAGGACTGGCATCCCATTGAGCGTCCCGCGGTCCGACGGCTGCCCGCCGGATTCGGGATAGAACGCACTGCGGTCGAGGTAAACCCTGAACCCCTGCGCCTCAGGCTTCGCGGCGAGCATTTGAGCATCGAAATCCCGCCGATAGCAGTCGGAGTAGTACAGTCGTTCGGTCTTGGGCATGGAGGTCTAATTCCTTTTCGATGAGGCCAACTCCTGGAGCACCTCGAGGTATTTATATCCGCTGGCGGTGAGAAACAGCACGACCGTTTCGAGTCCTGAAAGGAATTGGTCGTTGATGAGCCGCTTGAACGCCGCGAGCGTCGCGCCACCCTCAGGCGAAGTAACAATCCCTTCCGTCTCGGCGAGTTCGCGAACCCCCTCCAGCATCAGCCTATCGTCCACCGCCAATGCGGCACCGCGACTCTCGCGCAAGGCGCGCAGCATCAAGAAATCACCGATCGCAGACGGCACGCGCAATCCGGAAGCAAGAGTCTGCGGCTCCAGCCACTCTTCGGCCTTTTCAGCCTCGCTGGCGAAGGCGCGAACGATGGGCGCGCACCCCGTCGATTGCACGGCGAACATCTGCGGGCGCTTGTTGCCAATCCACCCCAGTTCCTGCATTTCGTCGAAGGCTTTCCACATGCCAATCAGCCCCGTGCCGCCGCCGGTGGGATAGATCATGGCGTCCGGAACACGCCACTCGAGCTGTTCGACCACCTCATACGCCATGGTCTTTTTTCCTTCCAAGCGATAGGGCTCGCGCAGGGTCGAGCAATCAAACCAACCTTCTGCGCTTCGCTCGCGTAGGGCACGCGCGCAATCCTTGATGCTTCCCGGCACCAGGACGACCTCCGCCCCCAGCAATTCGCACTCAAGACGGTTGGCGAGCGGAGTTTCCTTCGGCATGATGACCAGAGCCTCCATGCCGGCGCGCGCCGCGTAAGCTGCCAGCGCTCCACCGGCGTTGCCCGCCGAAGGAATTCCAAGTTTCTCGATGCCCAGTTCACGCGCCATGCTGACCGCCAGCGCCAAGCCGCGCGCCTTGAAAGACCCGGTGGGATTGAGAGATTCGTCTTTCAGGTAGAGTTTCGAGATTCCGAGCTTTTCTCCCAGGCGCCTCGCGTGAAGTAGCGGTGTGAATCCCTCGCCCAGGGAAACGATCGACGAATCCTGCGTTACCGGAAGGACTTCGCGGTAGCGCCACAAGGAGGCGGGCCGCTCGCCGAGGAGAGCGCGCCATTTCTCGCCGTCCAATTGGCCGAGGTCATAACGAACCAGGAGAGGCGAGCCGCATTCACACAGGTTATGGACCTTCCCTGGCTCATATTTTCGCGCGCAGCGCGCGCACTCGAGATGCGACACAAAAGACATGCGGGCAGAAGTCTATCCGACCGTATGACACAGGGTCAATCGGGCGTGTCTCCCGCAATGGGCTTTCCACTCTTTGTGTTAGAATTTTCTGCTCATGCCGATTCGTCTTATTGCACTCGACCTTGACGGCACGCTCCTCGATCCCCGGTCGGAGATCTCTCCCGCCAACCTTCAGGCGCTGGTTGACGCCACTGCGCGCGGCGTCCACGTGGCCGTGGCTACCGGCCGAAGGTCGCACTCGGCTTTCAAGTATGTGGAACGGATTCCCTGCCCCGTGACCTTGGTTTCTTCGAATGGCGCGATGATTACAACCTCCGCGGGCGAGATCCTGCACCGGGACTTCCTCCCGCTTCGGGTGGCGCACCAAGTCCTCGAAATCACGCGCCCGTTTCGTCCCTACGTAGCGGCGCTCTTCGACCAACCGGGCCGCGGCCAGGTCACGATGCAGGAGAGCGCAATCCCCGAGGGCCCGCTCGGTTGGTACCTCGCGCAGAGCGCCGATTTTCTCGAACTCGTCCCGGACCTGGAAACAGTTGTCTCCTGTGATCCCATCCAGGTTTTATTCGGAGGCCCTCCGGCAAGCATCGAGCCCATTGAGATGCTGCTGCGAGAGTCGTCCGTCGCCGGAGACATTCACCTGACCTGGACAAAGTACCTCACGCGCAATGTATCCTTGCTCGATGTGATGAACCGCGGCTGCACCAAAGGGGCGGCGCTGGACTTTCTCGCGCGGCATCTGGCGATTGAACCTGGTGAGGTGATGGCGATCGGCGACAACTTCAACGACCTGGAGATGCTGCAATTCGCAGGCGTCCCCGTGGTGATGGGGAATTGCAGCCCCGGACTCTCGCGCGACGACTGGCGCGTGACCCTCTCCAACGACCGTGACGGCGTGGCGGCAGCGATTCGGTCATACGTGTTGACCTGAGATGCGCGCTCATTTTCCGTCGGGACGAACCAGCATTACCGCTGTTCGATGATTTCGACGCCGGGCGGCGGAACAAATCGAAACAGCGCAGGATTGAGGGCCACATTGCGCTCGATTCGTTCAAAGGCAAACTCCATGCGGCTGCGGTCGGCGTAGACCACTACCAGGCGCCGGATATCAAACGTTGGCGCGACTTCCATCAAAACCTCACTGTACGCCTCATCGATGTCCCCCTTGGGGAAGGCGCGGAGGACGCGGCAGCCAGGTTGCGGCTTCAGCGCATCGTCGGCAAATTTGATTTTCGAGAACACCTTTCGCAAGTTCAGGCGGGAGAGCAGCAAGCGGAAAGGGACTCGTACATCCTCACTGGACTTCACTGGCGACCGCGTCAACTGATTTTCCGCGGGCACATAAAGCATGAGCTGCTTCCCCGTGGCGAGGAAGAGCTTCGGCGAAGGCTCGCGGTAGTCCCAGCGCATCAGGCCGCCGCGCGCGAAATAGACCGTGCCCGATTCGACCCGCGTTCTAGCCCCCCATGTGTGGGTCTGGGTGAATTCGGCGCGAAGTGACTGAACGCCCCGGTAGCTGGATTCGAGCGCGCGCACGTACTCCTCGAGCGGCGGATTGGTGTCCCGGGATTCGCCGCGACCTACGGATGCCAGGCCCAACAGAAGAAAGAGCGCGTAGCGCATGACGCTGCCGAATCTCGCCAGTTGAAATCTCCTCTCAGGGATTTGGTGTTTGATGCACACCCAGCTTCAGCTTCTCTAAAGTCGCATGGGCTTCCGAGTTGGCTGGGTCAGTCTCGAGCCCCGCCTGATATTCGCGAATGGCCTCCGCGCGCCGTGCGCCAGCAGCGTAAAACGCTCCCAGGCTGAAGTGCACGCGGCTTTCATAGGGCTGCAGTTCCAGTGCCCGGCGATACGACTGCTCGGCCCGCGCGCCGTCGTTCCACTGAACATAGATATCGCCCAGCCCGGCGTACGCTGTCCAATTTGGCTCGCTCGCAACGGAGCGTCGGAATTGCTCCTCCGCCTCAGGGAGACGCCCGGAATCCAGATAGAGTCTTCCCAGCTTGTTGCGCGCGTCGACGCGGAGAGGCGAAAGCGCCACCGCGGCGCGAAACTGCAATTCCGCGTCGGCGTGCTGCCCGAGTTCCTCATACACGTTTCCGAGATTCAAGTGTGGGTCCGTGTAGTTGGGCTTGTACCTCATCGCGCGCAAGAAATACGCGGTCGCGTCGTCATATTGCTTCCGGTAAGAGAAGACCATGCCCAGGTTATTGATGAAGATCACGTTGCGCGGCGAAAGTTCCAACGCCTTCCGCCATTCCTGTTCAGCGGCGTCGATATTCCCCTGCTTCCAGTAGACCGTCCCCAGATTGTTGCGGATGTGATAGGAACTCGGGGAGGAAGCAAGGGTAGCGGTGTAGAGTCTCACGTCATCGTGCCAATCAGGATTCCGCTTCACGATTCGAATCGTGTACAGGACGGCGACGAGGCTCAGCGCTGCAACCAGCGCCTGGCGTTTGATTGGCGGTTGTTGCGCCGTGCGCTCCCAGAGCTTGACCCAGCCCCAGGCGGCAAGCCAGCAGAATCCCACCGAAGGCAGGTAGAGGTACCGCTCGGTAAAGACGTTTGCGGCCATCCAGCGCGGATTTAAGACCGGTCCCAGGGTGACCAGAAACCATAGGAACGCAAATGAAACGACGCGTGCTCGCTGCCAGAGAACGGCGAACAGGACTGCGCTGACGATCATTGCGCCGAGGCCGGCAAGGAATCGGGGATCGAGGATAGTCGTGCTTCGCTGGAATACGTAGAACGCGCAGAGGTGCACGGGCCAGAGCAGCTTGGCGCAATACTGCCCGACGAGCGCCACGGCGGAGAGAATCGTCTGATACCAGGTCAGGTCGGAGATTTGCAATACAGGCGCGAGCGCGCCGAAAAAGCGGACTCGAAAAAGGAGGTAAGCCGCGCCCAGCATCCAGAGGAAAGCATATCGCCAGAACTTCTGTGTGAGAGTCGTCTCCGCGCGATCGTCGCGATAGAAGTGCTCGTAGACAGTGGCCAAAACTGGAAGCGTCAGCGCCTGTTCCTTGGAAACCAGCGCCAGAACAAAGCTTCCGGCCATGGCCAGTTGCGCCCGGTCGGACCGCCCGCCGCCCGGCTGCGCGACACGTAGGAAACACAGGAAGGTGAGCAAATAGAAAAGCGTGAGTTCCAAGTCCGTGACTGCCGCAATCCAGGCGATGGATTCCGAGTGGATTGGGTGGAGTGCGAACAACCCCGCTGCCACGAAGGCCAACGGTCGGTTACGGAAAATCTCCTTCGTGACCACGAAAAGCGAGCAGACCACCGCGGCGTCGAGCAGCACGCTTGCCAGATGAAATCCGTAGGCGAGCGGTCCGAAGATCTGGTAGCAGAGCAGATACCCAAAGGTCATCATCGGACGGTAGTAGTTGGAAACGCCCTGCACGCCGATATACGACCAGACGGTGGTTGAGAAAATCTCCCGCAGGTGCCGGAAGTTTTGAATGTAGGGATTGTTCAGGACCTGCGTGTTGTCGTCGTAAACGAAAGCGTTGAACAAGATGTTGAGGTAAGGCAGGACGGCGAGCAGGCACAGTATCAAAAGCAGCGTACGGTCGGACGCCCCTTCCAGACTCCCCGCCCTCCGAGCAGGAGCGGCAGGCGCCGGAGTGGCGGTTGATAATTCGGCCCGCAGAGCGCTCATGGGCGCTCCTCGATCTTGTCCGGGACCGGGACGGTTTGTCGTGGCCAGCCCCAGCGGTGAAGCGCGTCTGCCCAGGTCGGCGGCAAATCCAGCGACAGTTGAAGGTCACCAGCTCGTTTGAACAACCAGTTGGCGAGCAGAAAGGCCAGCGGAGCAAGAACCAGCCCCGCGACCACGTCAATTAAATAGTGATAGCGCAGGTAGATCGTGGAAACGAACAGGCTGAGAATAAACGGCGAGAGAATCCAGAACAATCGTCGCGAATTCCGGTAGGCGTATAGCCAGACGACGAAGGATATCCCCACGTGCAAACTGGGAAAGACGTCGCGTTGAATCCGGGCGTAATCCATGAACTCGATCTGGCGATTAAAGAGCCAACTCCCGGCCCGCAGCGGAACGGTGTACTGGTCACGCAGGGTGAACATCGGCCCCACGGCGGGCACCAGGAGATATCCGATGAGTCCGATGAAAGTTATAACCAGCACTCCGACCATCATCTCGCGATAGCGGTGGCGCGGCCGGCGGAGGTAAACAAAGCAGCCGACAATGGGGATATTGAGGATATGGAACGTGTACGCGAAGTCCATCCAGTCGGTGAGCGGTTGGCTGATGAAGCGTTGCATGGCCACGCTGGCCTGGAAGCCAAACAGTTTTTGGTCCAGGGCAATCAATTCCGCGTCGCGGTCTTTAGGAACCAGCAGGTGGGTCGCGTCGCCCCAGAGCGAGTAGTACATCAGAAGGATTACCAGGAACGGGAACCAGTCGCGCACAATCTCCCAGTAAGGCCGCACGAAGTCCCCAAGGCCGCCGGCTTGCGCTGCGGGCTTCCGGTCGGCCGCCCAGAAGTAATGCACAAACTCCTTGGCGAGAAGCAGGGTCACAGCGGGAATAATCACTAGCACGTCGGCGGGGCTCAGGTTGGTGTAACGGAACCCTTGCACGAGAAGGCGCAAACCGAAGGTGAAAACAAAAAAAGTGAGGGCAACCGCGTCCTCGAGCCGAAGGCGCAGCGAGATCCGGCTGTCACTGGGCATAGAGGGCCTTCAACGATTCGAAGCGTTGGCGCGCTTCCTCGGGGTATGCGAGCTTGGCGGTGTCATTCAGAACGCCCAAGGCACCGGATTTATTTCCGGTCAGGAAGTAGACGTGGGCCAACCCTTCCACTGCCGCCCGCTGGTCAGGATATTTTTGGAGGACGGCGAGAAAGATACGTTCGGCCTCAGGGAACTTCTTCTGCGCGAGCCGCGAATAGCCCTGGAGGACGTAAGGCGCCGCATACCACGGGTTGGACTTGATCATTTGATCGGTCAGTGGAATCACTTTGTCGTACTGGGCCAGAAGGAAGTAGGAGGATGCCAGCCGAAAACCGAACCCGTCACTCAGCCTCCCGGCGCCCAGCGTCAGGAAAACCGGCAGGTCAGCGGCGAGCGAGGCGAATTGGTGCTGGGCAAACTTCGCGTCGGAGAGAATCTCCCAGTACTGGGTGATCCCGGGACGAAGTTCCACCGCGAGCAGGGCGTTCGTGTACGCCTTCCCAGGTTGGGCCTGGGCAAGATTCGTTTGGCTTGTCCAGGCATAATTCGCCGCGGCGACGTCATTCCCCAGATTGTAGGCGTTCAAAACCGCCAGGCCCATGATGAGGGCATAGCAGGCACGCTGTAACCACGTGAGCTGTCTTCCCTCGCGCCCACCGCTCAGGTTGGAAACTGCCTTCGCGGCCAGCAGGCCGAGGAATATCAAACCAAGCGTCTTCAAGACCGTCAGGAAAATAAACCGTACGATTTCCATCTCTTTTCTCTCCGTGCGCTGCGGAAAACCCGTTACTGCAAAAGGCGAAGGTCGACCTTACTTCCCTGGGACAAGCCCGCGCTGCCTTCAGGGGCAAGCCTGTATGGCGCTCCCGAAGGGTCGCGTGGAATGGCGGGAAGATAACCCCCGGCCACCAGGTCCTGAAGTGAGCCGGGCGCGCGACCTTGCTTCTGGCGATATTGCCCCAGCAGCTTGTTGATCTCCTCCAGGTCTTCCTGGGCCCGAAGAGCCTGCAAATGTTCGAACGCGCTCCTGCGGATTTGATCGTCGTCCGCCTGGCGGTAAATCTCCGACCACAACAATCGCGAGCTGGCAATATTCCCACCTTCCGCAGCCACGGTTGCGGCAAGGACCCTCATCCATAAGTGCGCGCCGGGCCGCTCGCTTCCCGTCTGGAACGCGCGCGCCGCACTGGCGTAATCCTTTAAGTCCCAATAGTAGATGAATCCCACGTCCTGCCACAGGCGCCAGTAGTTCGGGTTGGCAACGATGCCGCGGCGCAAAAGCTGGAGAGCTACTTGCGGCTGGCCGGCCCCTCCGGGCGGCTTCTCGGCGAGGAAGATGGCGCCGAATCGGTAGGCGATGACAAGCTGGGGGTCCAGCTCGGTCGTGATCTGAAGCAAGCGGCCCAGGAGATCGAATCGAGCCGAGTGCGCCAGTTTCTTTCTCCCGAAATACTGCACGACGCGTGTCCAGTAGATGTTAGCCAACAGGCCTTCGTGGCCCATGGCAAGTCGGCGGAGGATTTTCCCGGAAGGAAGATAGAGTGATTCCTCAAGTTTCCTCTGCGCCGTCAGTTGACGGTCGACCCCGCGCTGCAACGGCACAAGAGCCAGGAAGCACGCGATGAGAACTGCCCAGGCGGTCTTCCGGCCGCCGAGTTGCAGAAAAGTTGGCAGGGCGCCGGCTCTCATCGAAATTCCTTTTCCTCAAAAATCATGATGGACGCCGAGAGAAGAATCGCGACATAGAGGAGCGCGTAGAGTGAATTCGAGATGAGAAGATAGCCGGGAATACCTTCACCGTGGGAGACCTGGCTGATAGCGTTGAAATTGCCAAAATTCGGCAGGAGGTAATAGAGGACCGCGGTTCCATTCTCGACCAGTGCATTCCCGGTCTCCTGTCCGAACCAGCGGATGTCGCCCAGCAGGTTTCCGATGATGTAGAGACACAAGGTGAAGACCGCGGAAAGTACCGGCGTCGAGATGCAGGAAAACAAGAGAGCCAGTCCGACTACTAAAGCGAATTGGAGAAGAATGAAATAAACGGCCTCCAGCACGAGCAGATCAGCGAGGCGCAGGGTCCGCTTCTGGTAGAGGAGGGCGACATAGAAGCCCGCGGTCATGATGGCGGTGTTGATGACGAGCGTGAGGAGAAGGCCCAGGTATTTGCCGACGATGAATTCCGCCCGGTGCACAGGTTTGGAAAGGATGCTGAAGATGGTCCGCCGTTCGATCTCTTTTGAGACCAGACCGATTCCGATGAAGATCGCCATCAACAGGCCGAACACCGAAATCGAGCTAAGTCCCAGATTGACCAGGATGATCTCCTCAACGCCCACGGAAATGCTTCCGAACAGAATGGCCGCGCCGATCAGGAGCAGCGCGAAGGCGATCAGGTTGTAGAGGACCCGCTCCCGCACCGACTCCTTGAAGGTGTGAAGCGCGATGCTCGCCACGCGGCTCATCGTTTAACTTCCTTCTCCTGGGCAACTGCTTTCAAGTCCTGATCCAGGGGGGTGTGCGAAAACTCCTCGATTCGCGCCATAAAGTAGTCTTCCAGCGACATCTTCACGGGGTTGAGTGAGACGATCCGGACGCCGAGGCGGAGCGCGGTGCTGAGGGCTTTGGGAACATCCGCCTCGTCGGCGATTTCGAGCCGTGCCCGTTCTCCCGTCCACACCACCGAACGGTTGAAAGGACTCAATTCTTTCAGGGCTTCCGGGGGAGGGTTCTCAAGAACTATCTCCGTCGCCGCGACTCCCAAACGCAGGATCTCCCGCAGGTCGCCACACCCTTGCAGGCGGCCGCGATTCAAAATCGCGACGCGGTCGCAAAGCATTTCCGCATCCGAAAGGATGTGGGTGGAAAAGAAAACGGTTTTGCCCTGCCTTTTCAAATCCAGGATGAGATCGCGGACCTCCCGGCGCCCGAGTGGATCCAAACCCGACATCGGTTCGTCGAGGAAGATCAATTCCGGGTCGTTGATGAGCGCCTGGGCGAGTCCCACGCGCTGCACCATGCCTTTGGAGAATTTGCGCAGTGCGACGTCTCGCGAAGACGCCAGCCCCAGACGATCGAGGAGCCGGTCCACGCGCTGGCGCCTCTCGGTTGCCCCCAGACCAAACAACTCCCCGACGTAATTGAGGAATTCGCGCGCCGTCAGATGGTCGTAGAAATACGGGTTTTCCGGGAGATATCCGATGCGCGCGTGCATCGAGACGTCATTGAGTTCGCGCCCGAGAATCCGCGCAGTGCCGGATGTTGGAAAGATAAGGCGAAGAAGGATCTTCAGGGTCGTGCTCTTTCCCGCCCCGTTCGGTCCCAGCAAGCCGAAGACCTCGCCCGGTTCGACCCGGAGGCTCAAGCCGTCCAGCGCCCGCTTGGGGCGCTTGCGAAAGAAGCCAATCGAATAGTCTTTAGTGAGGTCACATGTCTCAACAGCCAGCATAGTCCATCACCGCGCCAACGCTGGACCACCAACTTCCGGAGACGCTCCGGCATCGGCAGTCAACGTCGAGCGTCCTCCTAATATAGCTCAGGGCGCGGGGGTTAGGAATGGTTGGAGATACGCAATCGGAGTCGCCCATTAACCATCTGCGGGGTAACCTGCTGAAGCCCCAATCGAGGAGGTACTCAATCGCTGCGCGCCTGGAGCGGGAGGCACAAAAATAGATGGGGAGCCCGAAGGCTCCCCGAAAGTTCACACGCAACGGACTTGAACCACTTGCCCAACTAGCCGGCGAGCGGCGAGTCGCTGGCGGAAGCAGTGCCCGTTGAATTCTGACGAATCACGCCCGACTGGTCGGTGAAGTAGAAGTTGGTTCCAGTCGTACCCGGTGTAGTCGGAGCGGCGTTGAGGGTGTAAGTATCGATTCTGCCCCCCACGGCCGCACCTGGCGCGTAAGTGAACGTGTACCCGCTCTTCGACCCGCTGGCCAGAACGCTGTCGACCAAGCCAGCCGCCGCAGCGGTCGGGTTGGCGCCAGCAGCCGGTGGTTGCAGCGCCGACAAAACGGTGCTGTAACCCGCGTTGTAGGTCGAAGCATAGGTAATCTCAGCCGTGTTGATGGTTCGCATCGACCCGACAGCCGAGGCCTGGTTGGCGGCAATCCGCGAACGCAATAGGTTCGGGATGGCGATCGCCGCGATGATCAGAATGATCGCCACGACGATGAGCAGCTCAATCAGTGAAAATCCGCGTGAATCCTTTCTCATTAATTCCTCCTTTTTCGTGCCATTCCCAGGTGTTCAAGAATGGCCAACTTGGATGGAGCAAACCGTTTGCCAAATGCGTCCGTAATCGTGCTTCTCGAAATCAGGTGAAGTGTCGTGGTTTCATTGAGTTACCTCACAAGGGCTAATCGCAGCAAAGGGGGAATCAAAGCGGTTGCCGGTTTTTGACAAACCAAGTTGACAGTTTCTGTCACCCGGGCTTCGAGGGTCCCGGGAGACACCGTTCCCTAGAGCCCGTATTTCTTGGCGTAGTGCCGGAACGAGCGGTACGACATTCTGAGAAGTTCTGCCGCCCGCGTCCGAACTCCGCCGGAGGCGCGCAAGGCTTCGACCAGGTATTGCTTTTCGACCTTTGAGATGTGCGCTTCGAAGTCCAAGCCTCCGTCGGGGATCTGGACAATCCGCTCGCCGAGTTCCGTCATTCCGGAAACCGACTCTGGGAGGTCCTCTAGCCGCAGCAAGCCATCGCGCTCGCCGCTCACAGCGACGGCCCGCTCGATCGCATTCTCGAGTTCCCGCACGTTCCCCGGCCACGAGTAGCGCGTGATCGCAGCCAGGCTCGGCGCATCCAAATCCCGGACGGGCTTGCCCATCTGCAAGCAGAACTTCCGAAGGAAATGGCGGGCTAGCGGCTCGATATCTTCCTTCCGCTCGCGCAGAGGCGCGACGTGGATGGGAATCACGCTGACGCGATAGAAGAAATCCTCACGGAACTGCCCTGCCGTCACCATCGCCTTCAGGTCACGGTTGGTCGAAGCGATCAACCGGACGTCCACTGAGACATCCACGGTCCCACCCAGCGGGCGGACCTTCCGTTCCTGGAGCACACGCAGCAATTTGACCTGCATGGTCAGGCTGGTCTCGCCGATCTCGTCGAGGAAGAGCGTTCCACCGTTGGCCGACTCAATGATGCCTTTCTTATTGGAGTCGGCTCCCGTAAAGGCGCCCTTGAAGTAGCCGAAGAGCTCGCTCTCCAGGAGCGTCTCGGGAAAAGCTCCGCAGTTGATGGAGACGAAGGGTTTCTCGCGACGCGTGCTCGCTTCGTGGATGGCGCGGGCGACCAGTTCCTTTCCCGTGCCGCTGTCGCCGGTGATGAGAACGGTGCTGGTGGTCGGCGCGACGGTCCTCACCATTTCCAGGATGGCCTGAATCTTCTGACTGTGCCCGACGATGTTGTTTTGCGCGAAGACACGGAGCAGCTCGCGGCGCAGGCGGACATTTTCCTCGCGCAGGGCCAGCTCCTCCAGGGCGCGAGAGACCACCAGGCGGAGTTCCTCGACGAGCTTGTCCGTCTTGATGACGTAGCGGTACGCTCCCAGGTTCAACGCCTGAATCGCGGAGGAGACAGTTGGAACGGCGGTAATCAAGATGAAGCCCGTGGGGTTACGGCTGGCTTGGGCTTGCTCCAGGAGTTCGATGCCCGTGAGGTCAGGCATGCGGATATCGGAGATGATCAGGTCGTAGACCTGGGTGGCCAGCTTGGTCAGTGCGGCTTTTCCGCTGGAGACTGTCTCGACCGCGTGCCCGTCTTTCCGGAACGCGATCTCCAGCAATTGGCAGAGAGATTTCTCGTCGTCGACGACTAGCAAACGGGCCATCTGATTCCTAAATCATGAATGATGAATTCATTTCGGCGCCTTGCGCGGCAGCTCGATAATGAAGCGCGTTCCCTTGCCAACCGCCGACCTGACCTGGATGTGGCCGTGGTGGGCCTGGACGATTTGATAGACGATCGCCAGACCAAGTCCCGTCCCATTGCTGAAACCCGCCTGGAAAGGCTCGAAGAGTTTTTCCAATTGGACTTCGCTCAATCCCACGCCATTATCCGCCAGAGTAACCCGGATGCTGGGAGCCACGCCATCTTCGACCTCGGCCGTCAGCATCCCTCCCTCGGGCATGGCTTTAAGAGAATTATCGCAAATGTTCCAGAAGACCTGCCGGAGCTTATCCGGGTCCGCCCAGGCGATCACCGGGCGCTGCGGCAACTTCCGCTGGATCCGGTACCCCGGGCTGAAAGAAGGGTGATGCTCGATGAGCACCAGCGTTTCCTCCAGAAGGTTAAGAACATCCACATCGCGGAATTCGAAGGGCTGGTCGCGCGAGTAGACGAGGAAATCCGAGACCAGTTTGTTGAGCCGTTCGGATTCGCGGCTGACGATGTCGATCAGCTTGGCCTGGTCGTCGTCGAGCTGGGCCAGGCTTTGCAGCAACTTCACCGACCCGGCCATCGAAGCCAGCGGATTCCGGATTTCGTGGGCGATGCCGGCGGACAATCGCCCCAGCGACGCCATGCGGTCCTTGGCGCGGTATTCGGCTTCCAGGCGTTTCTCCTCCGTCAGATCCTGGAAGCTGTACACGTGTCCGAGGTCGCCCACTTCCGGCACCACGAGCGGCGACGCGGCGATGGCGAGTATCCGCTGTTCGGCGCGCGGGTGCTGATAGGTGATCTCCTGGCGCACACTGGAACTCACATATTTTCCCGCCCCACTGCTCTCCGAAGGGAGGGTGGGGAAGATTTCCGTGATGGGGCGCCCCTTGACGGCCTCCGGCTCGATGCCCAGGATGGCGGCCCCAGCGGGGTTCAGGTCTCGAATGGTCCGGTCCAGGTCGGTGGTAATCAGTCCATCGCGCATGCTTTGAATGATGTTCTCGTTGATGGCCTGCAGGCTGGCAACCTGCCCGCTTTTGTCGCGCAGTTCCGCGCCCGTCTTGCGCACGGTCTCCGCCAGGTAGCTTGCCAAGTAGGCGACCGCGAAGAAACCGAAAAGGCTCGCAAAGATCTTGATTTGAACATCGCTCAAGCCCACTGGGATCGTGGAGGTCGTCTGCAGGAAACCCAGCGTTGGGTGCCGCACTACAAGCTGCGGGTAGAGATTGGGCAAATAGGCCAGTTCGAGCAGAAATCCCATGAAGACGAAGCTCACAGCCGCCACAAGGAACACCCGCCCGCGCGGCAGCAGCATGCTGGCCAGGATAATCGCCACCAGATAGAGCGACAGGTAGTTGCTGTCCAGGTCGCCGGTCACGTGGACGACGGCCGTGATGATGCACACGTCCGAGAGAATCTGCAGGTAGGCCTGCTGCAGGTAGTCGCGGCTCATCTGATTGTAGATCAGGAAGAAGAGGTTGAACGTGTACCAGAGGATGGCAATGAAGCCCAGGTACTTGACCGTGTCGGGCCGCGCCGGATCGGGAACCAGTTGCCGGATGGAGTATTCGATGGCGAAGACAAAGCTGATGATGACGAACCGGATCTTGATGACGTAGGGGAGCCAGGACTGGAGTTCACCTGTGGATTTCATGGAAACGCCAGGCGGAATTATAGAGGGCGCGGGGCTTCAAGGCCAGCGATGATTGCGCGAAGAAATTCCCCGGTGGAAGCCCGGACGTTTCTTCTCCAGTCCTCCAGGGGCCCGGAAGCGAGTTCCGGGGCCCGTGCAGGAGGCCCCGGAACGAAGCTCGAATGACCTGCGACGCTCAGCCAGCCAGCTTGCCGATCAAGCTGAACAGCGGCAGGTACATGGAGATGACCACGCCGCCCACGACGATTCCCAGGAAGAGGATCATCATGGGTTCCATGGCGGTCAGCAAGTCGCCGACGGCCGCGTCCACCTCGTCTTCGTAGAAATCGGCGATTTTCTGAAGCATGGCGTCCAGGGCGCCTGTCTGCTCGCCCACGCCGATCATCTGTACCACCATGTTCGGGAACACCCCGGTTTCGCGCAAGGGGTCCACGATCGTGCGCCCGCCTTCGATGGCCTTGCGCACGCTCATGATGGCCTTCTCGATCACCGCGTTGCCGGCGGTGCGCGCCGTAATCTCCATCGCTTCGAGCATGGGGACGCCGCTGGTGATCAGGGTCCCGAGGGTACGCGTGAACATCGCCACGCCGATCTTTCTCATCAGCGAGCCCAGCACGGGGACCTTCAGGATGATCGTGTCAATCACCATTCTGCCGGCGGGTGTCTCGTAGTAGCGCTTCAACCCGTACCCACCGCCGATCAGCAGGAGGATGAAGGGTACCGCGAAAGTCCCAACCGCCGTGCTCAGGCCGATGACGATGCGCGTCGGCAGAGGCAGGTCCACTTGCAGGCCGGCGAAGAGAGACCCAAAGATCGGCACCACCTTCCACAGCAGCAGGAAGATAACGCCGCCGGCGATGCCCAAAACGGCCACGGGATAAATCAAAGCGGACGTAACGGCCCGCCTTAATTTCACCGCCTTTTCGATGTGGCCGGAGAGGCGCTGGAGGATGGTATCGAGAATACCGCCCGTCTCGCCCGCCTCCACCATGTTGCAGTAAAGGTCGTCGAAGATTTTCGGGAACTGTCGCAGTGCGTTGGCCAGCGTCGAACCGCTTTCAACCGAGGCGCGGACGGCCGAAAGGGCCTTGGCAAAGCCCTTGTTCTCCTGTTGCGTGGCCAGGATTTCCAGGCACTGCACCAGCGGAAGTCCGGCATCGATCATCACCGAGAACTGGCGCGTGAAGATGGCCAGTTCCTTGGCATTGACCTTGCCCACGACTTTGGGCTTGGGGATGGCGATTTCCCGTCCCTTTTCGACGATTCGTGTGGGGGTAATGTTTTCGCGCCGAAGGACGGCGTCTAAAGCTTCGCGGCTGGGGGCGGCACGGCTTCCGCTAACCTGCTCCCCCGTCCGGGACGTGCCACGAAATTCGAATTGCGGCATCGTTAGGTCACCTCGCTAATTGGCGTTGGTTTCCCCCTCCGATTCCTAATCAGTTCCCGCCCCTGGGAAACTCGCGGAACGAGTTCTGGCGCCCCAGGCGCTAACGCTTGGCGGGAGTGTAAGCCGGTGCACGTTGCGCACCGCCGCCGGCGGGTGCACCGCGATTGATCATGTCCTGCAATTCCTCGGCGTTGCTGGAACGCGCCAAGGCCGTCTCCAAGGTAATCTGTCTCTGCATGAAAAGCGAACAGAGGGACTGGTTGAAAGTCTGCATCCCGAACTTGTCCTGGCCGGACTGCATGGATGAGTAAATCTGGTGAATCTTGTCTTCACGGATCAGGTTGCGGATGGCGGCGTTAGGGACCAGGATCTCCATGGCCATGGCCCGCCCGCGCCCGTCAACACGAGGCAGCAGCGCCTGGCACATGATCCCTTCCAGAACCAGCGAGAGCTGGGCGCGAATCTGCGACTGCTGGTGCGAAGGGAAAACGTCGATGATGCGGTTGATGGTCGAGGAGGCCGAGTTGGTGTGCAGCGTCCCGAACGTCAAGTGGCCGGTCTCCGCGATGCGCAGCGCCGACTCAATGGTTTCCAGGTCGCGCATTTCGCCGATCAGAACGACGTCGGGGTCCTCGCGCAGGGCGGCGCGCAGGGAATTGGAAAAAGAGTGAGTGTCCGAGTGTACCTCGCGCTGGTTGACCAGGCATTTCTTGTGCGGGTGGATGAACTCGATGGGGTCCTCGATGGTGATCATGTGCTCGTAACGCGTCTGGTTGATGAGGTCGAGCATCGTGGCGAGCGTCGTGGACTTGCCGCTGCCCGTGGGGCCGGTCACCAGAATCAGCCCGCGCGGCTTCTCGCACAGCTTGCGCACCACCTGAGCCAGGCCCAGCTGGTCGAAGGATTTTATCTCGAAAGGTATGACACGAAAGACGCCGGCGGTGGCGCCGCGCTGGTTGAACAGGTTGCCGCGGAAGCGGGCGATGTTCTTGATGCCGAAGGAAAAGTCCAGTTCCAGATTTTCCTCGAAGCGATGCTTCTGCGCGTCGGTCAGAATACTGTAGGCCAGTTGCTTGGTATCCGCCGGGCCCAGCACCGGCAGGTCCTCGCAGGGTTTGAGCTCGCCGTGAACGCGGATGCGGGGAGGCGAGTTGGTGGTGATGTGCAGGTCCGATCCTCCCGCATCCACCATCCGTTTCAGCAGTTCGCTCAAGCTCGGTATCGCCATCGCTCTTCCTTTCGTGTTCTTCGATCCGCGCTTCGCCCCGGCGGACGGCAGGGAGAATTACAGCACTGTCTCGCGAAAGACTTCTTCCAGGGTCGTCGCGCCCGCCATGGCTTTGATCAGCCCGCTCCGGCGCAATGAAATCATGCCCTGCTCGATCGCCTTCTTCTTGATCTCCAGCGCCGAAGCCCCCACCAGAATCAGCTCCCGGAGCTCGTCGGTAATCTCCAGAACCTCGTACAATCCTACGCGCCCCTTGTAGCCCTTATTACCACAGGTGGAACAGCCCGCGCCCTTGTACACCTTGACGGTCTTGGCTTCCTCCGGAGTGAACCCCGCGTCGATCAGCACCTGCGGGCTTAGGTCCTCCGGAGCCTTACAGTCCTGGCAGACACGCCGCGCCAGCCGCTGCGCGCAAATCAGGTGCACCGAGGTGGCCACCAGGAAGGGCTCAATGCCCATGTTCATCAAACGCGAGATGGTTGACGGCGCGTCATTAGTGTGCAGGGTCGAGAGCACCAAGTGCCCGGTGAGCGCGGCCTTGATGGCAATCTCCGCCGTCTCGAAGTCGCGGATCTCGCCCACCAGGATGATGTTGGGGTCCTGCCGCAGGAAGGAGCGCAGAGCGGCGGCGAAGTTCAATCCGATCTGCTCCTTCATCTGGACC
>Ga0316628_100001369_pt1 | contig 17193 bp, 11 predicted proteins | sample OWC_Aug_M2_C1_D5_FD_207648 | JGI IMG/M metagenome (GOLD analysis project Ga0316628, IMG submission 207648) | Wetland soil microbial communities from Old Woman Creek delta, Ohio, United States - OWC_Aug_M2_C1_D5_C | ecosystem: Environmental > Terrestrial > Soil > Wetlands | place: USA: Ohio... | reverse complement strand
GAGCAGCTCAAGTCCGCCCCCGACGTCATGGCCCGCGCCGAGGCGCTCAAGGCGGAGCTGCTGGACTCGGATGCCGTCGAGGACTTCGCGTCGTCGCTGTGGGACCGCGCCCGCGGCGTGGCCGTCCGCTTCTCCACCAAGCCCGACGAGGAGGCGCTGGAGCCGCTGGAGAAGGGGATGACGGCCATCGGCGAGTCGCTGCTGGCGAACGAGGCGAGGCTCGCGGAGCTGGACGACTTCATCATCAACTTCATCGCGTCCCTGCTCGAGCAGAACCGCCAGGAGGTTTCGGACCTCATCGCCGAGACCGTGCGGCAGTGGGACGCCGAGCTGGCCTCGCGGCGCATCGAGCTGGCGGTCGGCCGCGACCTCCAGTTCATCCGCCTCAACGGCACCATCGTCGGCGGCCTCGCGGGCCTGGCCATCTACCTGGCGTCGCTGCTGCTACGGTAGGAGGGGCGAAGCCGACCCGCCGGCGCTCCCGGTGCTGAGCGGGGCCGGACGTCGCGCGGGCGACGGGCCCGGCGGCCTACACCAGCCGGGAGAAGCGCACGCTCAGCCGGGGGAAGTCCATCCCGTAGGCGGCGTACACGAGCAGTGAGAACCCGCTGACGGCGGCGAGGGAGCCGAGCGACGGCAGCGACAGCGGCGGGGCGGCCGCGCCGGGCACGACCGTCACCGCCGCGCCGGCGACGACGAAGCCGACGGCGAGCCACTGGTACAGCCGCAGCCCGCCGAACACCGGCGTCTGCGGCTCGCCGCGCAGATGCTCCTCCACGAACCGCCCCAGTCCCACCAGCACGAAGTACCATCCCACGACGAACGGCAGCGGCGCGCGCAGCGTCCACAGCCGCAGCAGCGCGGCGGCCACGAGCAGCATCCACAGCATCGAGTAGAGCTGGGTCGCGTGGATCGGCGTCCCGCCGAGGTCGGAGAGACGGGTGACCCGGGAGCGCGGATGGCTGAAGCGGATGCCGAGCCACGCCGGGCACGGCGCGCCGTGGCAGCACCCCTGCACCAGGCAGCGCCCGCGGCCGATGGCCTGCGTCACGGAGCCCCCCACCGCGAACCCGCCGGCCAACAGCCACCCGTCGTGGCCGAGCAGGCCGGCCACGACGAACCCCGCCACCGCGAACAGCGCCGAGCCGTAGTACCCGTACGGGCGCAGCAGCTGCGGCGAGCCCTCCACGACCTGCGCCCACAGCGCCGCGCCCACGATGCTGGCGGCGGTGAGCGCCAAAGCGGCGCCGAGGTTGCCCGCTCCCGCCACGACGACGAACAGCGCCAGGCCCAGCCACGCCCCGGCCACCGCCCACACGCTGTGTGAGAGGAACCGCACCGGCCCCACCGTCGCCTCGTGCCAGCTGTTGGCCACGCGCTCCGCCAGGCGCCGCAGGCGCTCCCACAGCACCTCGGCGCGGGCCACCGCCACGGCCACGGCCACCCCGGCGACGACGTCCACCGCCGCGTGCATCCCCGTCGTCACGCAGCTCATCGCGATCGCCGCGGCGAGCGACCACCACAGCCACGCGACGGCGCGCCAGCGCCGCGCGCACACCGCCGCCGCCAGCAACACCCAGGTCACGTGGAACGAGGGGAACGCGGTGACGGGCCGGTCCCACGCCCGCTCCCAGCTCATCAGCAGGCCCAGCACCCCGTCCCCGGGCACCGGCTTCGCCGTGGCGACGGCAGGCAGCAGCAGCCACAGCGGCACGATGCACGCCATGGCGAGCCAGCCGCGCGTGACGAGCCAGCGCAGGTCCCGCCGCGACCGCGCGACGAGGGGCGCGACGGCCACGAGCGGATAGGCGAGCGCGTACACCACCTCGGTCCACGGCAGCACGGGGAGCGCAGCGTCCCAGCGCCTCCACATCTCGACTCCGTCGGGCGGCGCGCCGAGGAACTCGACGGCGTAGTACACGACGAGCCACGGCAGCAGCAGGTGCGTGAAGGCGAAGGCGCGCTCGCCGGCGCCGGGGGCTTCGTCGCTCTCAGCCGCGAGGCGCAGTGGCAGCGGCCGCATCTCGTCGCCGAACCGCTCGCGCGTGCGGCCGCCCTCGTAGCCGAGCACCCACACCGCGGCCAGCGCGGCGACGAACGGCGTCACGAGGAACAGCCCGGCGCCGGAACCGGCCGCGAGAGCCACGCCGCCGCAGACGAGCACCGCACCCACGTAGATCGGGTGCCGCAGCACGCGGTACGGCCCCCGCGCCACCCAGCGCGCCGGCGGGTACGGGCTCATCGGCAGGCCGCGACCGTGCAGCCGGAGCGCGAGCGTGGCCCACGCCGTCAGCGCCAGCCCGAGGGCGACGACGACCGCCCCACCGAGCGGGGCCCTGTAGGCAGGCAGCCGCACCGTGGCGTCCAGACCCATCGCCCACCAGCCGAGCGCGGCCGGCAGGACGACGACGCAGAGCAGCGCGTAGAGCGTCTTGCCGAGCGTCGGACTCAGCCCCATCGAACCACTTCGCGAATGGTCCAGCCGGCGAGGGCCGGCGCGCCGGGGACGGTGAGGCTCCCCCGCGAGAGCCAGCGGGTCTGATGGCTGTGGGCCACCCGGTCGATCAGCGCACTCAGCGAAGTGAGCGACGTGAGCTGCTCGCCGACGCTCGCGTCGGTAATGGTCGTGCGCTCGCCGAAGGCCAGGTGGCCGGCATCGCCCAGCGACACGCCCTCGTCGCCGACCCGCGGGTCGGCCACGGGCACGCCGTCGAGCCAGGCGAGCCGCAGCGGGTGCTCGCCCTCCCACACGATCCAGATCGCCGACCGCGACCCGCCGATCCACCTCCCCCAGTGGAGCGTCCGCAGTGGGATCGCCCACGGCACGATGGTCAGGTCGAGCCGCTCAGCGTAACCCTCGCCCGCGAGCACCTCGTCGCCGATGGTCAGCCGCACGTCGGCTGCCGGGGCCCACGCGGTCCAGTCCACGGCGCCTTCGGGGGAGTCCAGGAGCCGCCGCGAGACGTCCGGCTGCAGCCGCAGCAGCGACGCGTCGAGCGCGAGCGACGGCGCGCGCCACAGCAGGCGGTCTCCGACCATCCGCGGCCCGTGGGCCGCCCGCAGCGAGAACGTCGACGAGGGGGTGCCGGCGCCGGCACGCTGCAGGCCGCACACCGCGTAGTGGGCGCCCCCCGCGCGCCCCACCGCCCAGTAGGCGAGGGCCACCCGCCCGTCGCCGGTCACTACGTCCACGTACCACTTCGACAGCGTGAAAGGCATCCGTCAAACCTCCGTCGCGGCGCGCGCTATGTCGAGCGGTTCACCCGCCAGTACACGCCGTACCGCTCGTCGAACAGCCGGCACAGCGGCACCATCGTGACGTCGGTGGCCTGGCCCGCGGTGCGGAACTCCAGCAGCCGCCCGGTGGGCCGGATCCACGCGGCCGGATCGTCGCTCGGCGCCGTGAACGAAGGCGCCGGCACCGGATCGAGCCTGTACTCGGGCACGGTACGGGGCCGCGTCGGCTCCGCGCGCAGCGTGGCCGGCGTGAGCCCCTCGGTCCCCAGCCGTCCCGCCAGCACCAGCGGGCCGTACAGCACCCCCTGGAGCCCGGGGTCGTCGGGCATCGGCGCCGCGGTGAGCCGCATGGGCAGCCGCAGCGCCACCCGGTCGCCGTCGCGCCAGGCGCGGTTCAGCACGTAGTAGCCGCCCGGCGCGGCGCAGCCCTCCAGCTCGCGGCCGTTCAGCGTGGCGACGTTGGCCCCGGTCGCCCACCACGGCACCCGCACCCGCAGAGCGAAACGCGAGGGCCGCGCGGCCCGGATCGTGAGGGTGACCGTGTCCTCGTCGGGGAAGCGCGTCTCCTGCACCACGCGCACGCCCTGCTCCGCCCAATCCAGCTCCGAGGCGACGAACAGGTTCACCCACAGCCCGGAGTCGTCGTGGAAGTAGATGCCCTCGCCAAGCTGCGCGAACGACTCGCTCATCGTCCCGGTGCAGCACCAGTAGTCATGGTAGGGCGTGCCGAACAGCTTCCACAGCCCCGAGGCCAGCGAGACATAGTACAGCTTGTTGCCGTCGCCGGGGTGTTGGCTGCCGATGATCCCGTTCCACAGCGCGCGCTCGAAGTAGTCGGCGCACGAGGGGTCGGCGGTCCAGCCGAAGATGTGCCGCGTCAGCTTCAGCATGTTGTAGGTGACGCAATCCTCCTGCGTGTAGCCGCTGAGCTGCGTCGAGAGCACGCCCGGGTCCGTCTCCCACCCCTCGCCGTTGCTGGTGCCGCCGGTGCAGTAGGCGCGCTGCGTCGTCACCTGGCGCCAGAAGTACTCCGCCAGCCGCCGGTAGCGCAGCTCGCCGGTCAGCTCGTAGCGCCGCGCGGCGCCCACGACCTTGGGGACGTTGGTGTTGGCGTGCAGGCCCTTCAGCTCGTCCCTTCCCTGGGCCAGCGGCGCGAAGAACCGCTCGTGGTCGAAGCGGTGCGCCAGCTCGCGCCAGCCCTCCTCTCCGGTCGCGGCCGAGAAGTCGTACAGCATCGCGTTCATCCCGCCGTACTCGCGCTCCAGGACCCGCGCCATCTCGTAGTCGCCGAGGGGCTGCGCCCAGCGCGCGGTCCACCGCGCCATCCCGCGCAGCACGCCGAGCGCCTCGGCGTTGCCGGCGAGCGTGTGCTGGTCGAGGAGGCCGGCCATGATCTTGTGCAGGGTGTAGAAGGGCGCCCACACCGGCCGGCCGGCGCGCAGCCGGTCGAAGAACTCCTCCGGGAAGGCGCTCAGGTATCCGTTGGACTGCTGGCACCGCGCCAGCTCCGCGACGAGCCGGTCGCCGCGCGCCTTGATCTCCGTGTCGCCGGCGCCCGCCGCCTGGAGCGCGCAGGCCGACAGGTAGTGGCCGGTGTAGTGCCCGCGCAGCTCGTTCTCCGGAGCCTCCCACCCGCCGAGCGGCTCGGCGGACGTCGGCAGACCCGCCGTGAGCCGGAAGGCGTGCAGGAGGCGGTCGGGGTCCTGGGCCATCAGGAAGCGCCGGTTCACCTGCATGGCGTCGAGGAACGGTCCCGGCAGGAGCCGCACCCGCGAGAGGCCGAAGGGGAGCGCCACCGGGCGCGGCGGCCCGTCGACGGCCCGGCTCAGGAGGCGGCGCCGCGGCAGCACGGCTGCGGCGGCGGCGGCGGCGAGGAAGTCGCGGCGCTTCACGGCGTGGTCCCTCCGGTCAGCTCGAGCGCCCGCGCGATGGCGGCCGCCATCAGATCCTGGTGGCGTGTGAAGGTATCGTCCACCACGGTGATCGTTGGTATCGGGCCGCGCCGCATGTTGAGCGTGGCCGCGTCGAAGGCGCCGAACCCGGACTCGTGGACTCCGCTGCTGCCGCGGCCCGGAGCGGGGCTGCTGAGGTGGGAGAAGAAGCGGGCGTACCTCGTGGCGAGCGGCGAGTACACCTGGAAGAGGGGGAGAAGCGCCAGCAGCGCGTCGTAGTGCATCTCGCCGCACGCCAGCACCTGCGGGTAGCGCGCCCGGAGCCGTTCCACGAGGAGGCGCGTCCCCTCGTGCATGTCGGCGCGCGGGTTGTTGATCCACCCGCCGGCGATGTCGAGGAAGTACGCGTCCACGCCGTACCGCTCGATGACGTCGGCGATGCGCTGCCCCAGCCACTCGCGCCAGGACGCCACGCCGAGATTCATGTAGGCGACCCACCCCTCCTGGTGCCGGTCGTTGTCCCAGTCCACCCAATCGAGGTCGAACCGGTCGCCGTCGACGCGCGAGGTCGTCGCGTCCGCCACGTGCTCGAACTCGGGCAGCCGCCGGTTCGCGGTGTTCATCCCGAACATCGGCATGAAGCGGAAGCCGAGCCGGTGACCCTCTTCCACCAGCCGCCGCAACCCGGCCTCGCCCCCCAACCGCTCGTCGGCGCGGTACAGCGGGTAGTTCCAGTAGTAGCGGCCGTCCCAGGCGGGGAGGAAGACCAGCACCTTGTCGGCGGCGATGCGGGTCGCGACCCAGCGCAGGATCTCGAGCATCCGCGCGAAGTCGTTGAACACGAAGCCGGTGTAGTGCGCGCCGTGGAGAGCGAGCACCAGCCGCACCTCGCGCAGCCACGGGGGCACGTCCTCACGCGCCTCCCAAGTCGGGATGCCGTAGGCGCGCTCGAGGTGGGCGTAGTGCAGCCGGGTAGCCTCGTCCAGCGTCGCGGTGCGGACCAGCCGCCAGGTGGGGACGGTGAGCCGCGGCTGGTCGCGCCAGCCCTCCGCCTCGAAGACGGCCTCCACCCTGTAGCCGGCCTCGCCCGGCTGGAAGTAGAAGCGCTTGGCGCGCACGCGGTCGTCGAGCGAGGAGAGGGACCAGAAGTCCCGCTCTCCGCCCTGAACCGCCACCAGCGGAGTGCCCAGCCCCCACGCGGTGTTGCCGCCGAACAGATCGCCGGCGCCGAAGGGGTAGCCCCACAGGACCTCGTCGTCGTGGGGGTCGAAGGGCGCGCCGCCGCCGGCCGAGAGCCGGCCGCGCGGCAGGCCCCGGATGACCGACGTGACGCTCTTGATCGGCCGCTGCATCTCGGCGGCGACGTCCCACTCGATCGTCTGCCCGCTCCGCCGGAACCGCGCCACGAGCCGCCCCGGCGCGCGCTCCTGGCCGCCCGCCCACACCAGACCCGTGCAGGTCAGCGTCAGAGTCTCCGGGCCGGACTCGACGGTGATGCGGCTCTGATCCAGTCCGTACGCGTTCTCGCGGGTGAACACCAGGAAGGCGAAGCGCAGCCCGCCGAACTCCACCGACGGCTCGGGGAAGTCGAAGGAGAACTTCTGGAAGCCGTTGCCCCGGGGCGGGACGAACACCTCGCTGGTGGAGGTGAGCGGCAGCACGGGTGGCCCCTGAGCCGACGGAGAAAGCGCCGCGCCCATCGGGACGAGCGAGCCGGCGCCGGTGGCGCCGACCAGCCCGACGAAGTCGCGACGGGAGATGGACTCGCTCATGGGCGGCACACCTGAGGGTCGAATGGTGAACGGTCGGGCGCCTGTCCCGGCTACCCGCCCAGCGCTATCTCCAGCTTCGTGACCGACGCGGCCGGGAAGCGGTACACGAGCGGCGCGGCGCCGGCCGCCACGTCCGCCTCCGCTGGGACCACGGCGCGCGGCGCCTCGAACGTGTTGTGGTCGTGCACGTCCCGGGCGGCGAGCGTGGTGGCGCGGATCGAGCCGGCGCTCCCGCCCCGCAGCGCGATCTCGGCTTCGTGCGACTCCGCGATGTCCGGATTGGTCACGGTCAGGGTCAACACTCGCTCCCGCCGCGACGCCGATCCGTTGAGACCCCGCAGCGAGCGCGCCTCGCCCTGGGCCGCCGCCCAGCGGATCTCGGGCGAGGCCACCACCGTCCGGACGGCCTGCGCGCCCTGGTGGGCGGCGTACATCGCGAACACGTGGTAGGTCGGCGTCACCACGAACTGCTCTCCCCGGGAAAGGAACAGCGAGTGGAGGCAGTTCACGAGCTGCGCCACGTTCGCCATCGCGACCTTGTCGGCGTGGCGGTTGAACGTGTCGAGCGTCAGCCCGGCGAGCACCGCGTCGCGCACGGTGGACTGCTGGCCGAACAGGTGCGTGGGGTCCACGTTGGTCGTCATCGGGTACCACGCGCCCCATTCGTCCACCGCCAGCTTCACGCGCCGCTCGCGGTCGCGCTCGCCCATCACCTGCCAGTGGCGGGTGATGAGCGACTCCATCAGGTCGGCGCGAGAGAGCAGGCCGTACCAGGCCGGAGCGTCGAACTGGAGGGCGTCGCCGGAGGGCGGCGACGAGTAGTGGTGCAGGGCCCAGCCCCACATCCGCTCCAGGTCGCCGCGTCCCTCGAGCGCGGTGAAGAAGCGCCGCGTCCAATCCACGTCGCCGCCGCTCGGCCCCGACCCGATGAACCGGAGGCCGACGCCGAAGTCGGGGACGGCCCACGTCGCGAAGCGGCGGTACTCCGCCGCGTACTCCTCCGGGGTGAAATTGCCGCCGCACCCCCACGCCTCGTTCCCGATGCCCCAGTAGCGCACGTTGTACGGCTCCCGGTCGCCCCCCGCCGCCCGCAGTTCGGCGAGCGTCGTGGAGCCGGCCGGCGAGTTGCAGAACTCGACCCACTCCACGAAGCTCCGCGCCGGCAGCGTCCGCAGGTTGACGGCCAGGTAGGGCTGGGCGCCCACCAGACGGCAGAAGCGGAGGAACTCCTGGGTGCCGAACTGGTTCGGGTCGAACCGCTGCGGCACCACTCCGACGTCGCGGAAGTTGCGGTCGTCGGCCCAGAAGTTGGTGCGCCGGGGCCGCCGCTCGCGCGGCCCCACGCCGTCGTGCCAGTCGTAGGCGTCGGCGAAGCAGCCGCCGGGCCAGCGCACCACGGCGGGCCGGATGGCCCGCAGCGCCTCGACCAGGGCGCGGCGCACGCCGCCGATGTTGGCCACGCGGGACTGCTCGCCCACCCACACGCCGTCGTACACCACGCCGCCCAGATTCTCGACGAAGTGGCCGTAGATCTCCGGCGCGATGATGCCGATGGGCTCGTCGAGGAGGACGTCGATGCGCGCGTCGGCCCGCGGCGCGCGAGACCCGACGGTGGCGCAGCGCGCCGCCCGAGCCAGGGACGGAGAGACGAGAGCGGCGCCGCCGGCGAGGGCGGAGCCGACGAAGGCGCGACGGGTGACGGTGGACATGTGGCGAGACGCCCCGCGTCGAGGGTCCGAGACTAACATGGGGCTTGCCGCGCGCCGCCGCCACCCGCGGCGCCCCTCCGGCGCGCGCCGCGGTTCAGGCCGGCGGCACCAGGCGCTCGAACGCGTCGGCGGGGAGGTCCGCCAGCGAGGAGACGGCCACGTCCGCGACCTCGAGCTTCACCGGTCCGACGCCGACGCTGCGCATCCCGGCGCGCCGCGCGGCCTCGATGCCGGCCGCGGCGTCCTCCACCACCACCGCGCGCGCCGCCGGCACACCGAGCCGAGCCGCCGCCACCAGGAACACCTCGGGGTCCGGCTTCCCCGCCCTGACATCCTCGGCGCCCACGAGCGCGCCGAGCCGGCCGGCGACTCCGAGCGCGCGCACCATCGCCTCGACGTTGGCGCGGGGCGCCGACGACGCGATCGCCTGGCGCCAGCCCGCCAGCATCAGCCGCTCGATCCACTCGGCTGCGCCCGGCAAGGGCGCGAGACCCTCGAGGGCGACGAGCCTGCGGAAGCACGCCTCCTTGGCCTCGCCGATCCGCCGCACTCGCTCCGGGTCGGCGCCCGCGCCCAGCCACGCGCTCAGGATGGCGTCGTTGCGCTGGCCGAAGCTGGCGGCGAACTGCGCCTCCGTCACCGCGACCCCCACCCCGTCGGCCGCGAGCGCCTCGCGCCAGGCGCGCCAGTGGTACTCCCTGGAGTCGGCCAGCGTGCCGTCCAGATCCCACAGGACGGCGCGCCGCGCGGCCGTGGGGTCACGGCTGGCCGTAGTACGCGCCCTTGCCGTGCTTGCGCAGGTAGTGCTTCGCCACGAGGTAGGGATCCGGCCGCGCCGCGCCGGGAGCGACGAGCCGGGCGGTCACATCCATTCGCGCCAGCAGCTCCAGCAGCCGCGCGCGCTCCACCGCCGCGAGAGCGTCCTCGCCCCAGGTGAACGGCCCGTGGCTCGCCACCAGCACGCCCGGCACCTCCAGCGGCGCGAGGCCCAGGCTCGCGAACGCCTCCACGATGACTCGCCCCGTGTTGCGCTCGTAGTCCCCGGCGACCTCCGCCTCCGTGAGCGGCCGCGTGACCGGCACGTCGCCCCGGAAATGGTCGGCGTGCGTCGTGCCCAGGCAGCGCACCGGCATGCGCACCTGCGCCAGGGCCGTCGCGAACTCCGAGTGCGCGTGGGCGACGCCGCCGCATCCGAAGGCGCGGTACAGCTCGAGGTGCGTGGGCGTGTCGGAGGAGGGGCGCAACGCGCCCTCCAGCACCGCGCCCGTCTCGAGCGACACGGGCACCATCTTCCCCGGCGTCAGCTCCTCGTACGGCACGCCGCTCGGCTTGATCACCATCAGGCCGGCCGCGCGATCCGCCCCCGATGCGTTGCCGAAGGTCCCCAGCACCAGGCCGCTCTCGACCAGCAACTGGTTGGCCCGCAGCACCTCGCGGCGCAGCGCCCGCGCGAGACGCGCGCTCACGTCGCGCCCCGCACCGTGCGCTCGCGCAGCGACAGCAGCCGCTTCATCAGCGAAGGCAGGTCGGCCCGCGCGCCGGGCACGCCGCCGAAGACGTCGTGCATCTCGCGGTACAGGCCGTACAGCTCGTCGTACACGGGCCGGGCCGCGGGATCGGGCGTGAAGCGCTTCTCCTTGAGCGACGTCATGCGCCGCTGCGCCGCCTCGAACCCGGCGTGCGCGCCCGCCGCCACCGCCGCCGCAATCGCCGCGCCGAGCGCCGGCGCCTGGGGCGATCCCGCGATCAGCATCGGATGGCCGAGCACGTCCGCGTACACCTGCATGAACAGGTCGTTCTTCTCCGCGATCCCGCCGCAGCACACCACCCGCTCGATCGGAACCCCGTGCTCGACGAGCCGCTCCACGATGGCGCGGGCGCCGAACGCCGTCGCCTCGATGAGCGCCCGGTACGCCTCGTCGCGGCCGGTGCGCAGCGTCTGCCCGACGAGCAGGCCGGTGAGCCTGGGGTCCACGAGCACGGTGCGGTTGCCGTTGTTCCAGTCGAGGGCGAGCAGTCCGCTCTCGCCCGGCGCGAGGCGCGCCGCCCGGGCCGACAGCTCGGCGTGCAGACCCTCGTCACCGTGGCAGATCTCCGCCACCCACCACTGGAGCAGATCGCCCACGGCGGACTGCCCGGCCTCGAGGCCGTAGTAGCCCGGCATGATGGAGCCGGGGACGATCCCGCAGATGCCGGGTATCCGGGGCAGCGGCGCCTCGGCTGGCGCGATGGCGCAGTCGCAGGTGGAGGTGCCGATGATCTTGACGAGCGTGCCCGTGCGGATCCCGGCGCCGACGGCGCCGTAGTGCGCGTCGAAGCCGCCCATGGCGATCGGGATTCCCTCGCGGAGGCCCAGCGCCTCGGCCCACGGCCCGCACAGCCGGCCCGCGGGCGGCCCGCCCGGATGGGCGCGGTCGTACAGGCGCTCGCGCAGCCCGGCGAGTCGCGGATCCAGCCGGGCCAGGAAGGCCGCGGCGGGGAGACCGCCCCACGCGTCGGAGTACATGGCCTTGTGGCCCGCGGCGCAGATGCAGCGCCGCACGCCCCGCACCTCGGTGACGCCCGCGAGCACCGCCGGGATGTAGTCGGCCAGCTCCACCCAGCTCGCCGCGGCCCCGAACACGTCCGGAGCCACCTTCAGGCAGCGCCAGATCTTGGACCAGAACCACTCCGACGAGTAGGTGCCCCCGATGGGCGCCAGATACTCCGGGGCGTGCCGCCGCGCCAAGTCGGTGATCGCCGCCGCCTCCTCCGCCGCGGTATGGTCCTTCCAGAGCCACGCCTGCGCCGAGGGGTTGTCGCGCCAGCGGGGGTCCAGCGCCAGCGGGCGGCACGCGGCGTCCACCGGCAGGGGAGTCGAGCCGGTCGTGTCCGCGCCGACGCCGACCACGCTCCCGCGGGAGAAGCCGGGCTCGCGCTCCGCCAACTCGAGCGCCGCCCGCACCGCGGTCCGCAGGCCGTCCAGGTAGTCGCCGGGGTGCTGGCGCGCCAGGTGCGCGTCGCGGGCGTCCAGGATCACGCCGCGCTCGCCCGACGCGTACTCGGAGACCGCGCCGCCCAGAGCGCGACCGTCGGCGCAGTCCACGACCACGGCGCGCACCGAGTTCGTGCCGAAGTCCACGCCGATGGTGAAGGCCGGCTCCATGGCGCGTCAGCCGAGAATGATGGGGCTCACGACGTCGAGCACGTCCGGGCCCGTGCCGGCCGCTCGGGCGGCGGCCAGATCGTCCTGTCTCGCGTAGACCCTCACGGCCTTGAGCGCGAGGTTGGCGAAGTTCACCATGCTCCGCTCCATCGCCCGCGTGGGGTCGTCGCGGTAGGTGAACTGGTCCTGGCTGTAGTACCCGCGGTAGTCGCGCACGAACGTGGTGAACAGGTACTCCACGGCCTCGGGGATCGAGATCGTCCCGAAGATGTAGTCCTGGTCGTTACGCCCCTGGCGCGCATCGTTGACGTCGAACTTGTGGATCGGGACGCCCGCGTAGCCGGCCAGGTCGCACGCCGTCGAGGCCGTGGTGCCCTCCATCTTCTGGTGGCCGTAGTCCACGGTGAGGCCGCAGTTCGCGCCGCCCGTCGCCTGGTTCACGCGCTGCGCCACCAGGATCGCCGCCGCCGCGGTGGGGACGATCATGTAGAGCTCGCGCGGCTCGTACGGCTTGGGCTCGATGGCGAGCTTGATGCCGGCGCCGAGGCACTCCCGGTTCGCCGCCACGAGCGCCTCGGTGAACCACTCCAGCGACTGCCGGTAGTCGATCTGGAAGTGGTAGTCGGCCCCGTCCGAGCCCGGCCACACGCTCAGCACGGGAATCCGCATCGCCTTGCAGATCTCGACCGCCTTCAGGATCTCCTCGAGAGCGGCGCGGCGCAGCTCGGGCCTGGGGTTGCACGGACCGCCCAGCTGGAACTTGGGGTGGGTCCAGGTGTTGATGTTGCAGGCCGCGACCGTCAGGCCCAGCTCGGCGAGGTAGCCGGACCGCGCCCGCTCCAGGGCGGGCCAGTCGAGGTCGCCGTTGAGCGTCTTCTCGAACAGGTGCTGGTGGATCTCGATGGCGTCGATCCCCGCGGCCCTGGTCCGCCGGCACTGCGCCTCGAGATCGCTCCGGAACGAGGCGTCGTCCGAATGGTAGCCGGGCGGGGCGAAGCGGTCGCAGAAGTCGCCGGCCGACCAATGGCCGACGCTCATCCGGATGTCGAGCGCCTTCAGGAACTCGATGGATTCGGCTCGGTCCATCGCCCTGGTCTTGGAGAGCGCCAGGCGGACCTGGTCGGCGGTGAAGCGCGGCATTGCGGTGGCTCCTCGTTCGGCGGTCGCGCAAAGGTGCCCACGCGCGGACCCTTCCCGCAAGCGGCCGCTCATTGACGCCGCGCCCCGAAGGCGTAATCTCGATGCTCGACTTGTCGCTCACCGGCGGAGGGGGAACGCATGGCGACGCTGGACTGGCTGGTCATCCTGGTCTACTTCGTCGGGTTGCTGGGCCTTGCCTGGTGGGTGTTCCGCCGCGGCAAGGACACCGCCGACGACTACTTCCTGGCGAATCGCAACCTCGGCTGGTTCATCGTCGGCGCCTCGATCTTCGCCTCGAATATCGGCTCGGAGCACTTGGTCGGACTGGCGGGCTCCGGCGCCACCAGCGGCGTGGCGATGGCCCACTACGAGCTGCACGCCTGGTGCCTCCTCGTGCTGGGGTGGATGTTCGTGCCGTTCTACATGCGCTCCCGCGTGTACACGATGCCCGAGTTCCTGGAGCGCCGCTTCTCCCCGACGGCGCGCGTCGTTCTCTCCATCACGTCGCTCCTGACGCACGTCCTCACCAAGTTCGCCGTCAGCATCTTCGCCGGCGGGGTCGTCTTCCGCACGCTCCTGCCCGAGCTCCACATCCACCTCCTTGGGACGACCTGGAACGCTTTCTGGATCGGCTCCGTCACCATCGTGCTGCTCACCGGCGTCTACACGGTCCTGGGCGGGATGCGGGCGGTGGCGTACACCGAGGCGTTGCAGACCTTCGTCCTGGTCTTCGGCTCCGCCCTGCTCACCGTCTTCGGGCTCATCAAGATCGGTGGGTGGCACGAGTTCCGCGCCGCCCTCGATCCCGACCTGTTCAACCTGTGGAAGCCGCTGATCCCGCACGGGGTGGAGGGCACCTGGGCGCCGGTGAAGGAGGCGGGCCGCATGGCCTGGTACTTCAACACCAACTACCCATGGCTGGGGATGCTGTTCTGCGCCCCGATCATCGGGCTGTGGTACTGGTGCACCGACCAGTACATCGTCCAGCGCGCGCTCGGGGCGCCCGACCAGAAGACCGCCCGCCGCGGCTCGATCTTCGCCAGCTTCATCAAGCTGCTCCCCGTCTTCATCTTCATCATCCCGGGAATGATCGCGCTCGCGCTCGCCAAGTCGGGCAAGATGCCGGGGCTCGAGTCGATGGTGGGCCCCGACGGCAAGCCGATCCCGCTCGTCGCCCAGGCGGCGTACCCGATGCTGGTGATGACGGTCCTCCCCGCCGGCGTCCGCGGGATCGTCGTGGCCGGGCTGATCGCGGCGCTGATGAGCTCGATGGCCGGCGCGTTCAACGCGTCGAGCACGCTGTTCACGATGGACCTCTACCAGAAGCTCCGGCCGAACTCCTCCCAGCACGAGCTGGTCTGGATGGGACGGGTCGCGACCGCCGTGATGGTGCTGGTGGCCCTGCTGTGGATCCCGGTGATCGAGGGGGCGCGGGGGCTGTACGAGTACCTCCAGAGCGTGCAGGGATACCTCGCGCCGCCCATCTTCACCGTCTTCTTCTTCGGCATCTTCAACAAGCGGCTGAACGCGAAGGGGTGCCTCGCAGCGATCATCGTCGGGTGCCTGTTGGGAACGTTCCGTCTCGCGGTGGACACGCCGGTGGCGCTCCACTTGGCCGGCTACGAGAGCGGCTACGCGACGGGCTCGTTCCTGTGGATCGTGAACAACATCTACTTCCAGTACTTCAGCCTGCTCGTGTTCGTGGTGTCCGTGCTGGTGATGGTGGGCGTGAGCTACCTGACGGCGGCGCCGGCGCCGGAGAAGATCGCGGGCCTGACCTTCGCGACGGTCACCGACGAGCACCGCCGCGAGTCGCGCGGCAGCTGGGACTGGCACGACGTGGTGGCCTCCGGCGCGGTCCTCTTCCTGATCGTGTGCGCCTACCTGTACTTCCGGGGCTGAGGGGCCGCCGACGCCCGGAGGCAGTTCGGCGTTCTGGGACTCCGGTGCGACGGCGCCCGCCGCGGCGCCGGGAAACCGCCGGGCACGGCCCGGCGCACATCCTCTCGAATGGACCCGGACCCGGGACTCGGGCCCGGGCAACGCGGCTCACAGCCCGGACAAGGAGCGCGCCCGTGACCAAGGGACAACGAGCTGTACTGTTGGCGGCCGGACTGGCGGCTGCGGCGACGGTCCTGTTCCCGCCCTACTTCGCCATGGACGTCGCCTCAGGGGGCCGCAGTCACGCCTTCGTCGGACGGTATCCCCTCTGGAGCCCGCCGTCGCCTGAGCTGGCCCGGCAGGCGCTGGCGCAGCGCGGCGCCGCCGGCGCCGACTCGACCCGCCCGGCACAGGTGGTCGTCCGGCTGAACGTGGTGCGGCTTTCCCAGAGCATGGCGGTCCTGGTGCTGCTGGCCGGCGTTGCCTTCGTGGCGTTCAGGGACAGGCGGCCGCGAGCGGTTGCGCCCTGACCCGCGCGGGCCCCGGTTGAGGGCGGGCTGCCCGAGCGAGGCGCTGCGGGTCGCCGCGGAACACCTGGGACTGATCCACCTGCTGGTCACCGACGTGGTGATGCCGGCGATGAGCGGGCGCGATCTGGCCGAGCTGCCGCGATCGAATGCCCGGGCCTCAAGCGCCTGTTCGTGTCCGGCTACCCGGCCGACGCCATCGCGCAACGCCGCATTCTCGACGAAGGCGTGCCGTTCGTCCAGAAGCCTTTCTCCGGCGAGGAGCTGGCGCGCGAGGTCCGCGGGGCGCTGGACGCTGACTAGGGGCAGCTTCCCCGGGATTCCGCGGCTTGCGCCGCCAGCTCCCGCCGCAGCATGAACGGATCCTCTCCCTCCAACCCCCTGATACGCCGGCTGACCGCCCGGAACAGCCGCCTCAGCCTCTCGTAGGTTCCGCGGTGCTCCCAGCTCGGCAGGCAACGCCGCGACTCGTCCAGCACCGCGAGCCGCGCCGCTATCTCCGCCAGCGGCCGCTCCACGCCGGCCTCGCGGTACCACACCCACGCCGCGTGGATCGCCGCTCCCAGCGCCGCCCCCTCGCCCTTCACCGGCACGACCTCGAGGCCGAAGACGTCCGCGATCACCTGGCGCCACGCCGCGGAGGCGGACAGCCCCCCGGTGAGACGGATCTCCCGCGGCACCGCCGGCATCCGGGCGAACCCGTCCCACAGGTTCAGCACGTGCCCCTCGAGCACGGCGCGGCACAGGACCTCAGGCCGCGCCTCCCCCGCCGTCCCGGCCGCCAAGTCGGCCACGTCGAACCCGAACGCCACCGGCGCCGCAACCGGCAGGTCGGGCGTCCGCTCGCCGACGTACCACGGCACGAGGAGCCGGCCGCCGTTCCCGGGCGGCGAGCGCTTGACCAGTTCCGCGAACGCGCGGTGCGACAGCCCGAGCCGCTGGAGCAGGGCGTCGTACCCGTTCGAGAGGTTGGACACGCACAGGAGCGGGAGGTACCGGCCGGTGCTGTCGCAGTACGACGCGATCTCGCCGGTGGGATCCACGTACGGCTCGTCCAGCACCGTGCAGGCCGTCCCGCTGGTGCCGAGACTCACCGTGACGATGCCGGGCTCGAAGTTCCCCGTGCCGAGGGCGCCGTACATGTTGTCGCCGCTCCCGGCGTCCACCCGGCAAGCCGGCGAGAGCCCGAAGCGCGCGGCCAGACTCGCGCCGACCGCCCCGATGCTCCGGTCCGCCGGGCCGAGTGGCGGGAGCCTGCCCGCAAGGTCCGGGTCTATCGCGTCCATCACCCGCTTCGACCAGCGCCCGGTGCCGGGATGCCACAGCGCCATCCCCGACGTGTCGCCCGGCTCCAGCGCCGCCACGCCGCCGTCGGGGCCGCCGGTGAGGAACCAGTTGACGTAGTTGTGCACCACGAGGAGCGTGCGCACCCGGGCCCAGCACTCGGGCTCGTGCCGCTTGAGATGGAGGATCTTGCCGGCGGTGTAGCCGGTACGCTGGCTGTTCCCCACCTCCTCGATCATCGCGTCGCGGCCGCCCACGGCCTCGGTCAGGAGCCGGCACTCCTCCGCCGTCGAGAAGTCGTTCCACAGCTTGGCCCGTGGGCGGGCGAGGCTGCCGTCCTCCGCCAGCGCCACCAGGCCGTGCTGCTGCCCCGAGACCGAGATGCAGCGGATGCGCGGCGCCAGGCCGCCCCTGCCCCCGCGCCCCCGCGTCCCGGCGCCCGCCAGCCTGCCGAGCAGCACCTCCACCGCCTCGATCCACATTCGCGGGTCGGACTCCGACACGCCCTCGCCCAGACCCCGCACCGCCCCCTCGCGCGTCCCGTAGTGCGGCAGGTCGGAATCGAAGTCCACGCGATCCACGAGGACCGCCGCACCGGCGTCCGCG
>Ga0316628_100001368_pt1 | contig 17209 bp, 14 predicted proteins | sample OWC_Aug_M2_C1_D5_FD_207648 | JGI IMG/M metagenome (GOLD analysis project Ga0316628, IMG submission 207648) | Wetland soil microbial communities from Old Woman Creek delta, Ohio, United States - OWC_Aug_M2_C1_D5_C | ecosystem: Environmental > Terrestrial > Soil > Wetlands | place: USA: Ohio... | reverse complement strand
AATTCGCCGCCCGGCTGCGCGCCGACATGGGGCTCGGCGACGGGGCGCCCCACAACCCGCACGGCGGCGGCAACACCTATGACCTCGAGCGCGCCCTCGGCGAGGACATGCTCCTGACCTCGGTCGGCTGGGCGAATTCCTATTACCGCGGCGACAACTATGTCGACGAATGGGGCATCGGCTGGCGGGACATCGCCTACGAAACGCCCTTCGGGACCGGCAAGTACACCGAGATCGCGACCCATCCCCTGGCCGACGCGGCCGCCCTGGCGAGCTACCGCCCGCCCGACCCCGACGCCCCCGGACTCTACGAGGACGCCGCCCGGGTCGTCCGGGAGTACGGACGGGATTACTGGATCGTCGGGGTCACGGTCACGACCATCTTCGAGACGGCCTGGGCCCTGCGCGGCTTGAGCCGCCTGCTCACGGATTTTGTCGACGACCCGGACCTGGCCGAGGCCATCCTCGAGATCCCGTTCCGCTTCCACCTCGCCGCGGCCAAGAAGCTCGCCGCCCTGGGCGTCGACATGATCTGGACGGGCGACGACGTCGGCGCCCAGTCGGCCATGATCATCTCGCCCGCGATGTGGCGGCGCTTCCTTAAGCCGCGCCTGGCCCGCTTCTTCGCCGAGGTCCGGGCCGTCAACCCGCACGTCAAGCTCGCCTACCATTCGGACGGCTGCATCGAGCCCATCATCCCCGACCTCATCGAGATCGGCCTCGACGTCCTCAACCCCGTCCAGCCGGCCTCGATGGACCCGGCGAAGCTCAAGCGGCTCTACGGCGCGCGGCTCGCGTTCTGGGGGTCGATCGACGAGCAGCGGACGCTGCCGTTCGGGACGCCGGATGATGTCCGCCGTGAGATCGACATGCGGCGGCGGACGCTCGGCCACGGCGGCGGGCTCATCATCGGCCCGACCCATCACGTCCAGCTCGATACGCCGCTCGAGAACTTCTGGGCCATGGTCGACGCCGTCAAACGTCTGCCCGGCGGATAGATCGGATGCGCGCGGCGGGCGGCTGCCGGCCGCCGACGCGTTCGGGAGGTGCGGATGCCCTGGTCGCAGGTCTATGACCCGCTCCACAACGCCTGGCTATCGACCCTTCTCGCGGCCCTCCCGGTGGTCGTCCTCCTCGGCGGGCTGGCCCTCCTGCGGCTCAAAGCGCATGCCGCCGCCCTGGCGGGATTGGCGGCGGCGCTGGCCGTCTCCATCCTCATCTTCGGCATGCCGCCCGATAAGGCCGTCCGCACGACGTTCTTGGGCGCAGCCTATGGGCTCTTCCCCATCGGCTGGATCATTCTCAACGTCATCTTCCTCTACCAGCTCACGGTGGAGAAGGGATCTTTCAAGGTCATGCAGGAGAGCCTGACGGGCATCACCCGGGACCGCCGGCTTCAAGTCCTCCTCATCGCCTTCTCGTTCGGCGCGTTTTTCGAGGGCGCCGCGGGCTTCGGGACGCCGGTGGCCGTGACGGCCGCCATCCTCATCGGACTCGGGTTCACGCCGCTCGCCGCGTCCGGACTCTCGCTCATCGCGAACACGGCGCCCGTGGCCTACGGTGCGCTGGGGACGCCGATCATCGCTTTGGCCGGCGTCACCGGGCTCGATATCCATAAGCTCAGTGCCATGGTCGGCCGGCAACTGCCGTTCTTTTCGATCCTCGTCCCCTTCTGGCTCATCTGGGCCTTCGCCGGCTGGCGCAAGATGCGGGAGATCTGGCCGGCGCTCCTGGTGGCCGGAGCGGCGTTCGCGGTCCCGCAATGGCTCATCTCGAACCTCCACGGCCCCTGGCTCGTGGACGTGGCCTCGGCGGTCATTTCGCTCGCGGCCCTGATCTTGTTCCTGCTCAAATGGAAGCCGCGGACCCTCTATCTTCTCCCCGGAGAAACGGAGCCCCAGGACGGGCGCGACAACCGGCGGCCGGCCGGGCGGGAGGTCTCCCGCGCCTGGCTGCCCTGGGGCATTTTGAGCGTCCTGGTCTTCCTCTGGGGCCTGCCGAGCGTCAAGGCCTTCCTGGACGGCGTCTCATCCGTCAAGCTGCCCGTCGCCGGCCTCGACAGGCTCATTTTGCGCGTGCCTCCGGTGACGGCCGCGCCGGCGGCGGAGGCCGCGGTCTTCAGTTTCAATTGGCTGTCGTTCACGGGAACGGGCATTTTCGCCGCGGCGCTCATCTCGGCCGTCGCGATGGGCTATGGGCCGCGGGAGATCCTCCGGGTCTACGGCCGCACCCTGCGCCGCGTCCGCTTTTCGCTCCTCACCGTCTCGGCCATGCTGGCGATCGGCTACCTCACGCGCTATTCCGGCCTGGACGCGACGCTGGGCCTGGCCTTCGCCAAGACCGGCGTCCTCTATCCGTTCTTCGGGACGCTCCTCGGCTGGCTGGGCGTCGCCCTCACGGGCTCCGATACCTCCTCGAACGTCCTCTTCGGCAGCCTGCAGCGGATCTCGGCGGAGCAGCTCGGATTGAGCCCCGTGCTCATGGCGGCGGCGAACAGCTCGGGCGGGGTCATGGGCAAGATGATCGACGCCCAGAGCATCGTCGTGGCCAGCACGGCGACCCATTGGTACGGCCACGAGGGCGACATCCTGCGCTACGTCTTTTTCCACAGCCTGGCCCTCGCGGCGCTGGTGGGATTGCTGATCACGCTCCAGGCCTACGTCGCGCCCTTCACGCGGCTGGTCGTGCGCTGAAGACGCGGTCTACGCGACTCAAGGATTCTGGTCCGCGCCCTGCGCTTTGGCGCACCTGGACGATGAACGCGTCCATGCCATTTGTCAACCTCTTCGCTCGCAATCAGGAATAAAAGTCCTCCTGGGCGCCTGAAACGCCCGCCGTAGCCGCGGTCATGAACCGAAAACAAAGACATGGACTCTATCCGAGTCCGGCCGGAGTAAATGGATTGAAGGAGCGGGAGCTCCGCGGGCGAAGTGTCAGCGAAGAGACGCCGCCGGAGACGGAGCGGCTTTGAGGATCAGGAAAACCACGGACGAGGTCGCCATGTTTGATGCTTCAAGGGCAAAAGGGAGCCATTCCCTGGGATTCAGGGGCTTGAAAATAGAAATCCGCCAGGACGGGAAGCCCCGCCCTGGCGGAGGTAGCCTTCAATCTGTCCTTGAGGATTTATTGGAACTGAACAGCGACGAGGGCGGCCGGATCGTTCGTCGTGTTATTGGCCGAGGCTCCGTAACAATAGAGATAGCCGCCTCCGGATGATGGCTGAATGTACAGCCAGCAGTTGCTATACGAATATGTGGGATAGGGGACGCCGGCCTGAGCGAACGGATTGAAGGACACGAACTCATTGGGGACGAACGTCCTGGACCAGGCGGTCCCCGCGAAGCTGTTATTGGCGTCAATAATGGCAAAGGTGACAGTCAGCGAACTGCTTCCGCAGAGGAAGCCGACGGAGGTCCGATAAGTCGCGTTGCTGTCCAGGTTCTGGATCATCATATACTGAGAGGTGGTCGCCCAATTCGATGCGGTCCAGGTCAACCCCTGGAAGGTTTTGGAATAGTTCCCGTTCATCGTCCGCACGGCCGCCTGGATCTTATGGCTCGCATCCTGCGTTTGGAGCTGAAGGGTCCCCGCTCGGCCGTAGTAGGTGAATCCTGAGTCGAGGGATTGCAGAGTGGAGAGGATATTCCCATATCTGACGCTCCCATAGGCGAACGCCGGCACCGTGAGGGAGATCGGGCCCCGGTATGAACCGCCCCCGTAGTAGAAATAAGCAACGACCGTATTGCTGTCTGTCAAACACGTGACTTGCAGCTGCGAGACCCAGGTCCCGCCCCCCGTCGCTAAGGCCCAGGTGCACTCGGGGAAGATGATGATGTTGGACGGCGAGTTGTCATAGGCGAGGACGCTGCCCGTCAGAACGAAGACGGCCAGGACACAGACACTCAATCTTTTCATGAGCCCTCCTCTGATGAAATGATGGTCTATCTCTAGACCAAATCCATACTTTTGTCAACACCCGCAAGGAAAAAATACGGAGGACGACCCTCGTGGAGGTCCGGCGGACCTGCGCCAGCCAGGCGCTTGGGCAGGAAGCAGCGTTCGAAGACGCTCTCGTCGGGAGGAGAGATCGCACCTCATCCCGGACTAAACCGGACCGTGAGGAACCGGAAGGCCAAGAAAAAGCGCCTTCCCCCGCGAGGCCGGACGTCATCCGTCCCGGCCGGCCGGCGGGGGAAGGCGGCTGCGCGTCAACAGCTCGGGCCGTGAGCTGCGCTAGTTGAACATGCGCGCGATCAGCGCGTAGGTATCGTTGGAAGAGTTATTGGCCAACGAGCCGTAACACATCACGCCCCGGACATCCGACCCTCCCGCCGTCGGATTGATATAGAGCCAGCAATTGGAGTAGGTCCCGGCCGGGACTCCGGCCAGGTTGAACGGATTGAAGGTGCGGAAAGCGTAGGGGCCCAGGGTCATGGAAAAGGGCACGCCGACGGTGCTGTTGGCAGAATTGATAATGATGAACTGAATGGTATACGTCGCCGTGTTGCTCGAGTTGAAGACACCGATATTCGTCCGGTAGCTCGAATTCTGGACGAGGTCTTCGATGACCATCTGACGGCCCTGGGCCGCGGAATTCGCTTCGACGACTCCCAGTCCCGGAAAGGTCTTGCCGTAGCTGCCGTTGACGGTCCTGGCCTGGACGATGATCTTCTGGCCGACATCGGAGGTCCAGAACCAGATGGCTCCGGCCTTGCCGTAATAGACCGTGCCGCCGCTGTCGAGCGCATCGATCGTCGCCAGGATATTGCTATATCTTGCGCTATGGTAAAGGTCGAGACCGTTGTAGAGCACGAATGAGCCCGTCTCGCCCCCGTTATAGTAGAAGTAAACATTGACGGTGGCCGCGGCCGTGGTCATGCAGGTGATCTGGACCTCGGTCACCCATGTTCCGCCGCCCGTCGCCGCCGCCCATGTCGCTTCGGGAAGGACCTGCCAGTAATGCGGGGACTGGTCATAGGCCATGAGAGGCAGCCCGGCCGCCAGGACCAAGAAAGCCGCGAGACACAAAAACTTCTTCATGAACCTCCTCCTTCAAAGGGAATCGATGGCCCCAAGGTTATCGCGTCGTTTTGGGGATGTCAAGACCCAGATGGCCGAGGGGGCCGGCCGTCTAGGCTTTTTCGGCCAGGCCGCGGATCTTGTCCAGGTCGAGCTCCCCTTTCGCCCCCCACCCCCGCACACCCTCCGGGATGCTCGGCCGGAAACGCTCATAAAGCGAGAAAGCTCTGACGGCCAGCTCCGGGGGAGAAAAGGCGCGGGCCAGCTCTTCCATGGCCCGGCGGACCGTCTCCAGGGCCTCCCCGAACTTGCCGTCGAGGTATCTCTCAACGCCGGCGGCCTCAACCGGGCGGTCCCCCTCGACGGCCCTGACGCCGCGCCCGGTCTTTGTCGCCGGGATGGGCCGGCCCAGCAGCTCGACCCAAAACTGCTCGCCCCGCCGGGCTTTTTGGGGCGGCCGGCCCTCGCCCGTTTCGGCCGGCTTGTAGATCCCGAGACGACGCCCCTTGGACTGGGCGTTCAGGCAGGCCAGCGCCTTGCCCAAGGAAAGGGCGGCTTCGCGGTCGTAGCCCAGGCGCTCGGCGACGACGCTCGCCCACAGGGTCAGCACGGGGGCCCGGTTGACTTGGACGACGTGCCGCGCCATCTCTTCCCTCGAAACAGGGGATAAGGTAAGCCCCGGTCGGGAGGATGTCAAGCCGGGCCCGGCGCGGCCCTCATCTCCTCTTGAAATGCAAAGTATTGTATAATAAGCCAAAATCTAGCTTGGAGAGAGGCCCCGCGTGAGAACTGTGGACAGCCAAGCCGGCCTGATCGATTACCTGACCGCCCTGTGGACTAAGAAATGGCTCATCGCCGCCCTGACCTTGGGGCTTATGGCCGTCGTCGCCGTCATCAGCCTTCTGACCCCGCCCGTCTGGCGCGTCGAGATGATCATTCAGCCGGCCAAGTTCCTCGCCCAAAACCAGAACGGCCAGTACATCGATGTCCTGATGTCCGACCCGCGGCAGATCGCAACGGCCATCAATCAACGGTCCTATGACCCGGCCATCGCCGGGGAATCCAAAATCGACATGCGCCAAATCCGGGCCCTCCGGGCTGAGGTTTTGAGGGAAACGCGGCTCGTCAGGATCAGCGCAGAGGCCAAGGACCCCGAGCAGGCCCTCCTCGTCTTGCGGACCCTGTTCTCGGTGCTGAAGAACACCCTGGACAAGAAGATCACGATCGAGGTCAACACCATCGAGACCGAGATCAAGAAGAACGAGCTGCAGGCCGAGCTCCTGGCCAAGGGAAACGCGGTCCTGGACGACAGGCTGAGGATCCTCGGCCAGCGCGAACGGGAGATCCAGGCGGAAAAGAACGCGGCCGGGGAGAGGATCGCCCGCCTCGAAAAGGAGCAGAGCCTGGCGCTGCAGTCCGCGGGGAAGGAAGCGCTGGCCCAGCTCGTCTTCTCCAGCATCATCCAGCAGAGCTACCAGTATATCAACACCCTTGACGAACTGCTCCTCGACAAGAAATCGAAAGCGGATGATCTCATCCAGCGCCGGAGGGAAAACGAGCAGGCCATCGAGGTCCTCAAGACGACGGTCCTCAGCCTGAAGGAGAAAAAGGGGAAATACGACTATACGGAGATGCTCAAGGAGCCGACCGTCTCCGGCTCTCCCATCTCGCCCCGAAAGACGATGAACGTCCTGCTGGCGGGGATCCTGGGCCTCCTGGCCTCCGGCCTGGCCGTTCTCATCGGGGAGAGTCTCCACCAAGCAAAATCCGGCGGGCGATAGGCCGTGCCTGAGGATCATGGCCGACCTTGACCTCCTGAGCCGGGTCCTCCTGGGGCTCATCGCGGCGGCCGGTCTCGCCCTCGTCGTGTTCCTCTCCTGGAAATTTCCCCGGCAGGTCTTCTGGGCCGTCTTCCTCTTCCGCCCTCTGCTCGACATGTCCCGGCTCGTCCCGGAAGAGAACGCGCCGGCCCAGACGATCATCAACGCCGCCGGCGTCGGCGTCCCGGCGCTGCTCCTCACGGTCCTTATCCTCCGCCGCCGGGCGTTCAGCAAGGACCTCTGGATCCCCGTGGCGTTCGCGGCCGTCCTTCTGGCGAGCGCCCTTTTCCACGAGAAGGACCTTGAGACAGGGAACATCCTCGTCAGGATCCTCACGCCGATCGTCTTTCTCCTCTTCCCGTCGCTCGCCCTGACCTCCGAAAAGGACCTGCGCACGTTCCTGCGCGTCGTCGGCTGGTCGACGGTCTTCGTCCTCGTCGCCCTCTTCCTCGACCGCGGCCGGACGAACATCCATCCGCTCTACGGTTGGGTCCAGGACGCCATTCCCCTGATCGGCGGCGGGACGCAGAACCGCCTGGCCGCGGTGTTCGGCGTCCCGACGATGACGGCCTACTGGGTTTTTCAGTTCTTTGCCGTGGCCTACTTTCTGTTCGACACCGAACGGTCCGTCGCGCGCTTTCTGGCGCTGGGGCTCTGGGTCATCCTGCTCGCCCCCATCTATCTCGCTTTTTCCCGCGCGACCTGGATCGGTTGCGTCGTCATTCTCGTCGCTTACAACCTCCTCAAGGGCCGGCGCCAGATGACGACCCTCTTCCTCTCCCTGATCGTCGTCGCGGTCCTGATCGTGCTGCCGAACATCGTCTTCCGGTTGCAGAACCCGACGACCGTCGGGTACCGGTTCGCCGTGTGGTCCGGATACATCCGGTCGCTCACGGCGCGCGGGGGCCTGGCCTGGCTCACGGGCATGGGATTCGCGAACCTGCCGGAAAAAAATATCTATACCGGAAGTCTTTATTCCCCCGGCGCGACCGGGCAGGTCGAGAACAGCATCGTCTATCTCCTGGCCGGCGCGGGCCTCGTGGCGGCGATCCTGTTCATTTGGCTGGCCTGGAGCCTTGTCCGCCGCGCCTGGTGGCTCAGGACGAACGGAACGACCCCCTTCGTCCGGGACTTCGGGGCCTGGAGTCTGGCCCTCCTCGGGGTCTGGCTGGTGATGGGCATGGTGGGCGATATGGTCACCTATGTCGTCATCAACTGGTACTGGTACGCGTTTTTCGGCTGCCTTCTGGCCCTCTGGAGGCTGCAGCGGGACGCGGCCGCCGCAGGAGAAAGCCCCCCGCCCGCCCCGGGAGCGGCCTGAGATGAAGTTCCCCTGGCGCCGGCTGCTGACCTTCGGCAAGACGTTCCATCTGGGCGCGCTGCGGACACTGGGCCGGCCGGCCCGGTTCATCCAACAGCTCCGCGACGTGAACACCGTCGATTTCTCTCACGCTCTCCCGCCCCTCCGGCCCCTGACGCTCTCGGACCTGCTGGGCGAGGACTTCCGCGCCCCGATCGACCTTCCCTTCGGCCGGGTGAAGGTGGGTTCCTGCCCGCTGGCCGACCTCGCCTGCCTGGCCGCCGTGGCCAAGAATAAGGGCCCGAAACGCGTCTTCGAGATCGGGACGTTCGAAGGCCTCACGGCGGTCGTCTTCGCCCGGCATAGCGACCCCGCGGTCAGGATCTTTTCGCTGGACCTGCCGCCCGAGAAGGACGTGCCCCGGACCGAGCGGTCCTTCGCGGCCCAGTCGATCAAAGGCCCCTATCGCTCCGGGTACTTGATCGACGCCTTGGGCTGCGGCCCGCAGGTCGAGCGCCTCTACGGCGACTCCGCCCTCTTCGATTTCCGGCCTTATGAGAATTCGATCGACCTGTTCTTCATCGACGGGTCCCACGCGGCCGAGTACGTCGCCCGGGACACCCTGACCGCCTTCCGGGCCGTCACGCCCGGCGGCTGGATCCTCTGGCATGATTGCTTCGTCCCCGACGTCTTCCGGATCCTCAAACGGGTGGCCCGGCATCATCCCGTGGAGCAGATCACGGGGACCACCCTGGCCCTGTCCCGGCAAAAGCCCGGGCCCTCTTTTCCTTTCGCCAGGCTGGAGTTCCGGATCCGTTGAGCCGAGAGATGAGCAGCTCGCCGCCGCCTCCCGGGAAAGGGCCGGAGGACCCGGACGAAGGCGCCCAGCCGGTCGATGAAACGCTCCACCTCCTCCTCGTCGGGGGGACCTGGAACACCATCTCGGTCGTCCTCAGCCGTTTCCTGCCGAATCTTCTCGTCGTCATCCTGGCCCTGTTCGTCGAGCCTGCGGAACTGGGCGTCTACTCTTACATTCTCGCCTGCTATACGGTTCTTTCCCTCTTCGCCGACCTGGGGATCGCCTTTTCGCTGCAAAAGTTCATCCAGGAGAACGTGGCCGAAACGCCCCGCATGGCCACGACGGCCCTCACCGTGCGGCTCCTTTCCTCCATGGCCCTCGGCGCCGCCTGCCTGGCCGCGGACCATTTCTGGGGGGCCCTGAAGGGCCAGGGGCTGTACATCGGCCTGCTCCTCGTGAGCTCGGCCTTCGGCACGACCGTTTACGTCCTCAACGCCCGGCTGAAATACAAGAAGGCCAGCCTTCTGACCATGGCCCGCACGGTCCTCTGGTTCGGGCTGGCGATCGTCCTCGTCTCAGCCGGGTGGCATATCACGGGTCCCGTCTGGTCCCTGGTCCTGGCCTTCGTCCTCATCGGCCTGCTGACTATTTTCCTGGAACGCCCCTTGTTCGCCACGCGCCTCGACTGGTCGTTCGCCCGGCAGGCGGTCCTCTTCGGCGTGCCGATGACCGCCGCCTCGGGCTTCAGCGTCCTCGCCTCGCAGGCGGGGGTCCTGGGAATCGCCTATTTGCTGACGGAAAGCGAGGTCGGGGTCTACAAATTGGCGACGATCCTGGGGACGATCCCCATGCTGCTCGGAGACGGCCTCGTCATCCCCCTGCTTCCCCTGGTGAAGAAGAAGATCGTCGAACGGTCCGCGGAGACGGCGGGTCTCATCCTCTGGCTGACCCGTTTCCTTGTCGCGGTGGGCCTCTTCGCGCTGGGCGCCGGCCTCGTCCTGGTCGGACCGTTGGCCGGCCTGCTCTTCGGAGCCACATACATCGGCGCCGTTGCGCCGGCGAGGATCCTCCTGGGAGCGAGCGTCTTGGGGCTCCTGTTCACGGTGCTCCTGTCGATCCTCTACATGAGCGATGACCTGAGGACGGCGGTCCGGACGACGGGTCTCGTCGCCGCTCTCAGCGTCGTGGGCAGCCTGGCCCTCATTCCCCTCTGGGGAGCCCGCGGCGCCGCCTGGTCCCTCGTCGCCGCCTTCGGAAGCGGTCTGGCCCTCGTCGGCGTCCGGCTGCGCCGCCGGTTCGGTCTGGCGTTCGAAGGCCGGACATACGGTCTTTTTCTTCTCGCGGCGGCGGAAACGGCCGTCCTCCTGGCGCTCGTCGTCCGCGCGGTGCCGGGCCGGCTGGCCGGCCTCCTCGGAGGGATCATCCTCGCTCCCTGCCTCTATATCGCAGCCCTCATGCTCCAGGGGGGATTGACCGGGGCGGACATCTCCCGCTTCAGGCAGATCATCCGGACGCGATCGGCCTAGGACCGGCCATGGAGGAGTGGAGGGGACGATGAAGATCGGCGTCGAATTCCTGGCCGACCGCCTCGGGGAGAGCGGGACCGTCGGCTTCCACCGGAATTTCATCCGCTGGATGTCCCGCTACGCGGAAGAAGAAACCTATCACGTCTTCGTTTATGACCCGGAATACGAGGATTATAAAAGATACGTCGACCGGGAACGGTCCGTCCAGTTGATCTCCCTCGGCGGAGGCCCGGCGTCCCTCCGCCAGAGGCTCTATGACCAGCACGTCCGCATCCCGGGTCGTTACCGGCGTCTCGGGATCGAGCGCGCGTTCGCCGACAATATCGTTCCCCTCTGGCGGTCCGGCGGCATCCGCTGGATCTTCCGCGTCCTCATGACCCAGCAGTTCCATAAGGAATTCGACCCCCATCCGGCGCGACGGATCTACCGCTCCTTCACGACGCGGTTCGCGGTCAAACGGGCCTTCAAGATCCTGCCCAATTCCCGGTTCACCCTGGAGGAACTCCGCCGTTACTGCTCCCTGCGGGACCAGCGGGTCGCGGTCATCGGGGACGCCTTTGACCACGAGGCCTTCGCGCCGCTCGACCCGGCGGGCGCCCGTTCGGCCCTGGAGAGGGAATTCGGTCTGAAGCACCCCTTCCTTCTTCAAGTGGCCAACTATCTCGACCACAAGAACCCGGTCGTCTCGCTGAAGACCCTGGCTGAGCTCCGCCGGACCGGGTTGGACCTCGAGCTCGTCATCACCGGCAGCGACCCGCAGGGGAACCGGGAGCGCTACCTCTCGATCGCCCGGGGGCTGGGGATCGGGGAGCGGGTCCACCTCCTGCCCTTCCAGCTCCCCGAGAAGCTCCGCCTGTTCTACAACGCCGCGGCCTGCCTCCTTTACCCCTCGACCTGGGAAACGTTCGGCATCCCGCCTCTCGAGGCCATGGCCTGCGGGCTGCCGGTCGTCGCCTCGAACCGCTCGGCGGTGCCGGAGGTCGTCGGCGATGCGGCCCTTCAGGTCGACCCGAGCGATATCGCGGGCTACGCGGCCGCCGTGAAGAGCGTCCTCCTGGACGCCGGCCTGAGGGAACGCCTGGTCGCCGCGGGCTTGGCGCGGGCCGAGGACTTCCACTGGGACAGGGTCATCGCCAGGATGAGAGAGGAGATCCTCGCCTGAGTTCGCCCGGCGGAAGCGGCGTCCCGGCATCCGCCGGAGCCGGCTTCACTTCACGGCTTCCAGATTCAGACTGATCTCCCAGTCCCGGCCGTAAAGGTGCTTCCGCCGCCGGGACCAGTCCTCGAAATCGTGGAACGACGCCGTCTCCGGATCCCAGCGTCTGACCTCCAAGAACCCGGCCCGGCGGAGGGCCGCCGTGAGATGCTCCTCGTCGAAAACGGAGAGGTGGACGTTGCCCGGATAGTCCTGTCCGCCGAGGAGCAGGCCGGCGATGTCGGGGATCGCGTGCCGCTCCTCATAGATCTTGACGATCGCCCGGAAATCCGGCACGGACAGCCGCAGGACGCCGCCCTTCTTGAGGCAGCCATAGAGCCCCTCGAGCGTCCTGGAGACCTCGAGATGGGAAACGTGCTCCAGCACATGGCAGGCGTAGATGAGGTCCGCGTAGTCGGGGCCGAACACGCGCGGGCAGTTCTCGATGGACTCGACATGGTCGATATGCCAGCCGGGCCGGGTGTCCACATTGATAAACCGTTTGTCGTTGAAGACACCGCACCCGATATGGATCAGGACCCGGTCTGCGGAGCGGGGAGGCCTTTTTCTCCAGCGCCTCAGGCGTCCTCCCAGCCGGAAGAGGAAAAAGCTCCGGACGATCTCGCCGGATTTCCTCCTGGCTCGGCTGAGGACGCTGGTGGATTTCATGGGGGACAGGCCCGGCGACGGGACGGGCCGCGGTCATTATAGGCGGGTCGCCTCGCGAATTCAATATCCCCGCCGCCGCGGCCGGAACAGGCCGAGGTCCGGGACGGCCGGGCCGCCCCTGCCTTGCCGGAAAACGCCCGGATAAGATATAATGAGCCGGTTTCGTATCGCCGAACGAACAGGAGTCGAGGGGCCCAGGAAGAGCCTCGGCAAGGTCAACGGCATGATTTGGGTCACTCCCCACGACCGGCATCTCGCCCAGCTCGCGGACGGCCTGACCGCCGCCGCGAGTTTTGTGTTGGCCTATTGGGCCTGGAACTATTTCCGCCTCCTGACGGGAATTTCCAATCCTCTTGAAGTCTCCGGGGACCTCGTTTGGGTCGTCCTGGGCTTTGCCGTCCTGGAAGTCTTCCTCCTGGCGAAGCTGGAGGCCTATTCGTATCGGCGCTTCACCTCGCTCGTGAAGGAGATCGGCCGGGTCGTCAAGACCGTCCTCGCCGCCGTAGCCCTTCTTCTGGCCTTCCTGTTCGTCGTGCGCTACGGTTATGTCCCGCGCTCATTCCTGCTCATCTTCGGCGGCGTCAACTTCCTCGCCCTCTCCTTGGAAAAGACGGCCTTTTTCTACGCCGTAAACAGTTTCCGCCGCCGTCGCAAGTCCAGGCAGAAGGTCCTTATCGTCGGGACCGGGACCCGAGCCCAGAGGCTCATCGCCACGATCGACGAACACCTCGGCTGGCAGCTGGAGATCATCGGCCTCCTGACCGGCGATCCGGCCAAGGCCGGAACGGAGGTCGCCGGCCGGCCCGTCCTCGGGCTGAACAGCGACATCGAACGGGTCCTCCACGAGAATCCGGTCGACGAGGTCGTCATCTGCGTTTCGACGAAGCGGTTCAACGAGATCCGCGAGATCCTCGACGTCTGTGAGCGGGAAGGGGTGCAGGTCCGCCTGAACTCGGACTTTTTCGGCCGGCTGGCCAAGAAGGTCCGGGTGGACCACGTTTATGGCTTGCCGATCATCAGCTTCCTGACGGCCCCGGGCGACGGCTGGGCGCTCGCCGTCAAGCGCCTCATGGATCTCGTCATCTCGGCCTTCCTCCTGCTTGTCCTGTCGCCGCTGCTCCTCCTCATCGCCCTCCTGGTCAAGGCGACCTCCAAGGGTCCGGCCCTCTATCGATGGGACGTCGTCGGCCTCAATAAGAAACCGTTCCGGAGCTGGAAATTCCGGACCATGGTCCCTGGCGCGGACCGGATGAAAGCCGCGCTCGAAGACCAGAACATCATGACCGGCCCGGTCTTCAAGCTGGCCGAGGACCCCCGGGTGACGAAGATCGGGCGCGTCCTCCGCAAGTACAGCCTGGACGAGCTGCCGCAACTGTGGAGCGTCCTCAAGGGGGACATGAGCCTGGTCGGGCCGCGGCCCGTTTTCCCGCACGAGCTCGACGCCTACGAAAGCTGGCATCGGCGCAAGCTGAGCATCAAGCCGGGCATCACCTGCCTGTGGCAGGTCAGCGGCCGGAACAAGGTCCGCGATTTCGACGACTGGGTGAGGCTCGATTTCGAGTACATCGACAACTGGTCCCTGGGGCTCGACGTCCGGATCCTCCTGCGGACCGTCGGGGCCGTCCTGAAGGGCGGCGGCCTATGAGCAGGCGGGGCCCGGGGCGGCCGGCGGCCGGGCAGGGTGCGGCGTGAAGACCGTCCTCATCACGGGTGTCGCGGGCTTCATCGGCAGCAACCTCGCGGCGCGCCTCCTCAGCGAGAACAAGACGCGGGCCGCGGCCGACAGCTACCAGGTCGTCGGGGTCGACAACCTGAGCTACGGGTTGCGCGAGAATATCCCGGCGGGCGTCCGGTTCCACGAGGTCGATATCCGCGCCAAGAGCCTGGCGGAGGTTTTCCAGGGCGTGGACGTCGTCTTCCACCTGGCGGCCAAGAACTGCATCGCGGACTGCCAGGCGGACCCTGTGGAGACCTCCGACATCAACGTGACGGGCACGGTCAATGTCCTCGAGGCGGCCCGCCAGGCCGGCGTCGGCAAGGTCGTGTACGCGGAATCCGCGGCCCTCTACGAGGGCAGCCGGGTCTTCCCGACCCCGGAAGCGGATGTCCACCCGGAGAGTTTCTATGCGACGAGCAAGTTCGCCGCGCGCCACTTCGCCGACGCCTATGCCCGGTTCCACGGCCTGACCCTGACCGCCCTGCGCTATTTTTGCGTCTACGGCCCGGCCCAGGATTATCGGCGGACGATCCCGCCGGTCATGAGCGCGTTCATCATCCGGCTTCTCCAGGGCCGGCCGCCCATCATCCACGGCACCGGCCGGAAGCGGCGGGATTTCGTCTTCGTGGACGACATCAACGACTTCCACCTCCGCTCGCTCGAGGATCCGCGGACGAACGGCCGGACTTTCAATCTTGGTAGCGGCGTGAGCACGTCCGTCCTCGAGGTCCTGGAGCTCGTTTCGGGCCTCCTCGGGATCCGCATCGACCCGGTCTTCCGGCCGGACCTGCCCGGCGAAGCGGAAACGACCTGCGCGGACATCCGGGCGGCGCGGGAACTGGGCTGGGAGCCCCGGACGGACCTCCGGACGGGCCTCCGGAAGGCCATCGACTACATCCGCGGCGAATTCGCGGCCGGGCGGATCGCGACATGAAGGCCTTCCTCCTCGCGGCCGGCAAGGGAACGCGGCTCAAGCCCCTGACCGACACGATCCCAAAAGTCATGATCCCGGTCGCCGGACGGCCTGTCCTGGAGCATCACGTCCGGCAGCTCGCGGCCGCGGGGATCCGGGAGATCTATGTCAACCTCCATCACCTGCCCCGGAAGATCAAGGACTATTTCGGGGACGGCCGGAAATGGGGCGTGCGGATCACCTATTCCCACGAGCGCCGCATCCTGGGGACGGCCGGGGCCATCCGGAAGCTCGAGAAAAGCCTGGACAGCGAACCGTTCCTGGTCGTCTACAGCGACAACTATCTGCGCGTCGATTATGCGGCCTTCGCCGCCTACGGCCGGCGCAAGCCGGGGGTCGGGACGATGGCCGTCTTCAAGAAGGACGACGTCCGGGGCAGCGGGATCGTCGAGATCGGGCCCGGGCAGCGGATCCTCCGCTTCGCGGAAAAGCCGCCGGCGGAGGACGTCTTCAGCCGCTGGGTCAACGCGGGCCTCTACTATTTCCGGCCCGAGATCTTCGCCTTCATCGGGTCCGATTATTCCGATTTCGGGTTCGACGTCCTGCCGGCCGTTCTGCGGCGGGGAGGCCGCCTCTTCGCCTACAAGCTCGCCTCCGAGGTCTGGGCCATCGACAGCCCGGAGCTTCTGGACGGCGTGCGCAGCCAAGAAAGGAGGGTCCGATGATCATCACCCGGACGCCGTTCCGGTTCACCCTCGGCGGCGGAGGCACGGACCTCCCGGCCTACTATTCGAAATACGGGGGCTTCGTCTTCGCCGCGGGCATCAACAAATACATGTTCATCAGCGTCAACCGCCCGATCGTCGACAGCCTGGTCCGGGTCAAGTACACGAAGTCCGAGATCGTCCTCCACCGCGAGGAGCTCAAGCACGAGATCGCCAAGGAAGCCATGCGGATGATGGGGGTCGAGGATTCCCTGGAGATCGTCTCCATGGCCGACGTCCCGGCCGGGACGGGCCTCGGCTCCTCCAGCTGCTACGCCGTCGGCCTCCTCAACGCCCTCCACAGCCTGAAAAGGGATTTTGTCCCCCTCGAGGCCCTGGCCGAGCAGGCCTGCGAGCTCGAGATCCGGCGGCTGGGGAAACCGATCGGCAAGCAGGACCAGTACATGGCCGCCTTCGGCGGGATCAGGGTCCTGGACATCAAGACGGACGGGACGGTCCAGGTCCGGACGGCCAAGGTCGACGAGGCGACCCTGGACGACCTCAACCGGAATCTCCTCATGTTCTACACCGGCACTTACCGCAGCGCCGACGTGATCCTGGCCGAGCAGAGCCAGGGGGCCAAGGACGGAAAGCCCGAGGTCCTCGACAGCCTGCACAGGATCAAGGAGATCGGCTACAAGGTCCTCGAGGCCGTCGAGACCGGCAACCTGACGGCGCTCGGCTACTGCTTCGACGAGCACTGGGAATACAAGAAAAAGATCTCCCCGCAGATGACGAACCCCCTCTTCGACGAGATCTACGACATCGCCAAGGCCAACGGCGCCCTGGGCGGAAAGATCTCCGGCGCGGGCGGCGGCGGCTTCTTCCTCTTCTATGTCGAGGAGCACCAGGCCCGCTTCCGGGACGCCATGAAAAAACTGAACCTCCGGGAGATGAGATACCGCTTCGACCTCGAGGGGACGAAGGTCCTGGTCGACTTCATGGACGGGGTCAAATAGGCGATGGACGCGACGGTCGGGACGATCGGGCTCTGGCATCTCGGGTGCGTCATCTCCGCGGCCTGGTTCCGGCTGGGGCAGACCGTCATTGGCTTCGACCATGACCCGGCGCGGATCGAGGACCTGAAGCGGGGGACTCTCCCCCTCTACGAACCCGGCCTGTCCGAGGTCGTCCGGGCGGGCCTGCAGGCCGGGAAACTCGCTTTTTCCGCCGACGTGCGGGCCCTGGCCCCGTGCGATTTCATCTTCCTCGCCTATGACACGCCCGTCCGCGAGGACGACTCGAGCGACCTGGTCATCCTCGAGCGGGCGGTCGAGGACGTCCGGCCGGTCATGAAGGACGGGGCCGTCCTCATCGTCAGCTCCCAATCGCCGGTCGGCCTGTGCCGGGAGCTCCGGCAGCGTCTCCAGCGGGAGCGGCCGAAGCTCGAGCTCGCCTATTCCCCGGAGAACCTGCGGCTCGGCGACGCCCTGCGCTGCTATCTCGAGCCGGGACGGATCATCCTGGGCGCCGCCGACGACGGAGCG
>Ga0316628_100001367_pt1 | contig 17220 bp, 16 predicted proteins | sample OWC_Aug_M2_C1_D5_FD_207648 | JGI IMG/M metagenome (GOLD analysis project Ga0316628, IMG submission 207648) | Wetland soil microbial communities from Old Woman Creek delta, Ohio, United States - OWC_Aug_M2_C1_D5_C | ecosystem: Environmental > Terrestrial > Soil > Wetlands | place: USA: Ohio... | reverse complement strand
CGGTCAGCGCCGCCGCGTCCTCGTGGCCGAAGACGCCGAACACGGCGCATTCCTCGTGCAGGTGGTCGTCGTCGTACGGGTCGGTGGTGAACGACATGACCATTCCTTCAGGGCGGTTGCGGTTGCTGTTCCTGGCCGCGGATCAGGCGGTCCATCTCGCGGCGCTCGCGGTCGGTGTAGCCCTGCCGGTCGGGCCGTTCGGCCGGCGGGCGGGTCTCGGGCTCGACCAGCCGGCGCAGCGCCTCGTTCGAATCGATGGCGCGGTTCCTGGCGCCGCCGGCCGCCGGCGGGGCGACGCCCCAGCCCGGCGGGGCCAGCATCCGCAGCCGGTTCGCGCCCCATTCGACCAGCGGCCTGGTTCGCGCCTCGCGGATCCAGGACGGCTGGTCGGCGAGTTTCGGCGGCAGATCGATGGCCCAGGCGAGACCGAGATAGGCGAGGCAAGCCAGGACGGCGCCGAGGCCGAGACCGAACACCAGGCCGAGCGATCGGTCGAGCGCGCTCAGGCCGCTGCCGCGCACCCGGTGGCCGATGGCGTGGCTGATCATGGTCAGCACGATCAGCGTGCCGATGAAGATCGCCGCGCCGGCGGCGGCGTCGGCCAGGATCGGCACCGAGATCCAGTGGCGGGCGATGGGGCGCGCGTAGCTGAAGCCGTAGAGCGTGGCGAAGCCGGCGCCGATCCAGCCCAGCAGCGCCAGCACCACCCGCACCAGCCCGAGCGAGAACGCCATCAGCCCGGTGAACAGGACGATGCCGAAAACGGCGATGTCGGCCGCGCTCATGCGTGTTCCATCCGGACGCCGCTGCGGCCGGCGCTGCGCGACGCGGGGCGGCCGATGGAATCGACCAGGTCGCGCAGATGGGCGATCGGCGACAGCGTCATGCCGGGCTCGGCCGCGGCGCTCTTTTCCTTGCCCTTGCGCGCGCGGCGGCCGGGCGGCAGCAGCGCGGCGGAAAAGCCGAGCTTGCGCGCCTCCTTGAGCCGCAGGTCGGTCTGGCCGACCGAGCGGATGCCGCCCGACAGGCCGATTTCGCCGAACACCACCGTTTCCCCGGGGACGGGGCGGTCGGCGAGCGCCGACACCAGCGCCGCCGCGACCGCCAGATCGGCCGCCGGCTCGGTGATGCGCAAGCCCCCGGCGACGTTGAGATAGACGTCGTTGCCGGCGAACGAGACGCCGCAGCGGGCTTCGAGCACCGCCAGCACCATGGCGAGCCGGGCCGAGTCCGAGCCGACCACGGCGCGCCGCGGCGTGGCGAGCGAGGACGGCGCGACCAGCGCCTGGATTTCGACCAGCACCGGGCGGCTGCCCTCGACCCCGGCGAACACCGCGGCGCCGCTGACATTGCCCTGGCGCTCGGCGAGGAACAGCGCCGACGGATTGGCGACCTCGATCAGCCCGGCGTCGGTCATCTCGAACACGCCGATCTCGTCGGTCGGGCCGAAGCGGTTCTTGATCGCGCGCAGGATGCGGAACTGGTGGCCGCGCTCGCCTTCGAAATAGAGCACGGTGTCGACCATGTGCTCGAGCACGCGCGGGCCGGCGATGGTGCCCTCCTTGGTGACATGGCCGACCAGCACGACGCAGAAGCCGCGGCGCTTGGCCAGCCGGATCAGCCCCTCGGCGCTGGTGCGCACCTGGGCGACCGTGCCGGGAGCCGAATCGAGCGTGTCCACGTACATGGTCTGGATCGAGTCGATCACCACGATGCCGGGCGGATGGTCGACGTCCAGCGTGGCGACGAGATCGCGCACGTTGGTCGCCGAGGCGAGCCGAACGTCGGCGCCCTCGAGACCCAGCCGCCGGGCCCGGAGCCGCACCTGATCGATCGATTCCTCACCCGAGATATAGGCGCAGCCGACCGTTCCGGCCAGTCGCGCGACCACCTGGAGCAGCAGGGTGGACTTGCCGATGCCGGGATCGCCGCCGACCAGCAGGGCGCAACCGGCCACCAGCCCGCCGCCGCACACCCGGTCGAACTCGCCGATGCCGGATATCTGCCGCGGCGGGGCCGGGGTGGCGCCGGTCAGGCCGACGAGCTGGACCCGCCGGCCCTTGGCGGCGCCGAGGCCCTTCGGGGTGGCGTCGACCGGCGCCTCTTCGACGATGGTGTTCCATTCGCCGCAGGCTTCGCAGCGGCCGGCCCATTTCGGGAAGCTCGCGCCGCAGCTCTGGCAGACATACTGGGCGGCGGCCCGGGCCACCTAAGCCGCGCCTCCGCCGCTCGATCGCACGTTGAGGGAGGGGTCGCTCACGCGCTGCGCACCTCCATCTGGATCGGCCCTTCGGCGCGGCCGTGGATGAACTGGTCGACGTAAGCGTTGCCGCTGCTGTCGATGGTCTTCACGGGCCCGGCCCAGATGATCTGGCCCCTGTAGATCATGGCGACGCGGTCGGCGATCTTGCGCGCGCTCGCCATGTCGTGGGTGATCGACAGGGCGGTGGCGCCGAGCTTGCGCACGCAATCGACGATCAGGTCGTTGATGACGTCGCCCATGATCGGGTCGAGGCCGGTGGTCGGCTCGTCGAAGAACAGGATCTCGGGCTCGGCGGCGATGGCGCGGGCGAGGCCGACGCGCTTCTTCATGCCGCCGGACAGCTCGGCCGGCGACAGCTCGCCCACGTCGGCGCCGAGGCCGACGGCGGCCAGCTTCTCGATCGCCACGTCCTTCGCCGCGCGCCGCGACATGCCCCGGCCCTCGATCAGCCCGAAGGCGACATTCTCCCACACGCGCAGGCTGTCGAACAGCGCCGCGCCCTGGAACAGCATGCCGAACTTGCGCAGGACCCGCTCACGCTCGGTCCAGCCCATGCCGACGACCTCCTCGCCGTCGACCTTGATGCTGCCCTTCTCGGGCCGCAGCAGGCCGAGGATGTTCTTCAGCAGCACCGACTTGCCTGAGCCCGAGCCGCCGATCACCACCACCGACTCGGCCTTGCCGATGTCGAGGTCGATGCCGCGCAGCACGTGGTTGCGCCCGAACGACTTGTGCAGGCCGCGGATGGCGATTTTCGGCGTGTCGTCGGCCATGGTCAGCGCGCGAAGAACATTTCGGTGAGGACGTAGTTGAAGCTGAGGATCAGGATCGAGGCGGAGACCACGGCGTTTGTGGTCGCCGCGCCGACGCCCTCGGCGCCGCCGCGCGAATGATAGCCGTGGTAGCAGCCCATCAGCGCGACGATGAACCCGAACACGCCGGCCTTGACCAGGCCCGAGATCACGTCCATCGCCTTCATGAAGTCCCAGGTGTGGCGCAGATAGACCGACGGATTGAAGCCCAGCTTGTGGATGCTGATGATGTAGCCGCCGAACACGCCGATGATGTCGGCGGTCAGCACCAGCGCCGGCAGCATCATCAGCGCGGCGATCAGGCGCGGGGCGACCAGGTACTTGTACGGGTTGGTGGACAGCGTGGTGAGCGCATCGATCTGCTCGGTGACGCTCATGGTGCCGATCTCGGCCGCCATCGCGGCGCCGATGCGGCCCGCGACCATCAGCCCGGCCAGCACCGGCGCGAGCTCCCGGGTCATCGACAGCACCACGACGTTGGCGATGGCGCCCTCGGCGTTGAAGCGCGAAAAGCCGGTGTAGCTCTGCAGCGCCAGCACCATGCCGGTGAAGATCGCGGTCAGCCCTACGACCGGCAGGGAGTAGTAGCCGATCTCGACGACCTGCCGCCAGATCAGCCGCGGATAGAACGGCGGGCGGACGCAATGCGACAGCGCCGCGCCGGTGAACAGCGACAGCCGGCCGACCGCAGATAGAAAGCCGATGAACGTGCGGCCGATGGCGGCGACGAAATTCATCGGCCGGTCAGGCTCCGGCGCCGATATAGCGGCGATGGTAGCGGCGCCCGAGCGCGGTCAGGATCTCGTAGCCGATGGTGCCGGCCTCGGTCGCGAGCGCATCGACGCCGTGGCGATCGCACAGCAGGTCGATCATGGCGCCGGGACGGGTCGCGGATTCGGGCGCGTCGGTCACGTCGAATGTCACGAGGTCCATGGAAACGCGTCCCACCAGCGGCACACGAACGGCGCCGACGAATCCGGTCCCGGCATTGCCGAGAGAGCGCAGATAGCCGTCGCCGTAGCCCACCGCGACGGTCGCCAGACGAGAAGGGCGGGTGAAGCGGTGGGTCGCACCATAACCAACGGTCATACCCCTGTCAACGAACCGGATTTGCAGGATTTTCCCTTGTAATCTAACAACTTGTGCCATCGGGTTCGACTCGTCGGCGAGCGGCGCGAGGCCGTAGAGCGAGGCCCCCGGGCGGACCAGGTCGGCGTGGTAGTCGGGGCCGAGGAAGATGCCGGCCGAGTTGGCGAACGAGGCCTCGGCGGCTGGCAGAAGCGCCCGCCAGCGAACGAAGGCGGCGAGCTGTTCGGCGTTGAGCGGATTGGCCCGGTCATAGCCGCAGGCGAGATGGCTCATCACATAGGCGAGGGCGATGCCGTCCAGCCGCTCGGGTGCGCCGGCGAGCGTCTCGGCCTCGTCCGGCGGCAGGCCGAGCCGCGCCATGCCGGTATCGACGTTGAGCACGGCCGGCAGAAGCGCGCCGCGGCGCCTCGCCATCGCCGACCAGTCCTCGACCTCGCCCAGGCTGTTCAGCACCGGCACCAGGCGATGGGCGAGGTAATCGGCGGCGGCGGGCGCGACCAGGCCGTTGAGCACGTAGATCGGCGCGTCGCTGCCGGCGGCGGCCAGCACGCTGCGGAGCGCGATCGCCTCGTCCAGGTGCGCGACGAAGAAATGCCGGCAGCCCTCGCGTGCCAGCCGGGTCGCGACCGGGCCGGCGCCGAGGCCGTAGGCGTCCGCCTTGCACACGGCGGCGCAGTCGGCGCCGGCGACGCGGTCGCGCAGCATGCGCCAGTTGGCGGCGACGGCGTCGAGGTCGATGGTGAGAAGCCCGCCCGCGTGCTCGGCCTTGACCATGGTCAGGCGTAGGGCTCTTCCGGCAGGTAGTCGTCCTTGGCCAGGTTGCCGAACTTGGTGAGCATGGCGTTGAAATGCAGCATCGCCCGGCCGGTCGGGCCGTGGCGCTGCTTGGCGACGATCACTTCGGCGATGTTGTGGAACTTCTCGCCTTCCTCCTGCCACTTGGCGTGTTCCGCGGTGCCTTCGCGCGGCTCGCGGCGCGAGTGGTAATATTCTTCGCGGAAGATGAACATCACGACGTCGGCGTCCTGCTCGATCGAGCCCGATTCGCGCAGGTCCGAGAGCTGCGGCCGCTTGTCGTCGCGCTGTTCGACCTGGCGCGAGAGCTGCGACAGCGCGAGGACCGGGACGTCGAGCTCCTTGGCCAGCGTCTTCAGCCCGCGGGTGATCTCCGACACTTCCTGCACGCGGTTGTCCGACCGGGCATTGGCCGAGGACAGGAGCTGCAGGTAGTCGATCACGATCAGCCCGAGCCCGTGCTGGCGCTTGAGCCGGCGGGCGCGGGTGCGCAGCGCCGAGATGGTCAGCGCCGGCGTGTCGTCGATGAAAATCCGGGCGCTTTGCAGGTCGCGCATCGTGTGGGCGAGCTGGTCGAAGTCGCGGTCGCTGATCTGGCCCTTGCGCATCTTGTCCGAGGAGATGCCGGCCTCTTCGGACAGGATCCGGGCGGCGAGCTGTTCGGCCGACATTTCGAGCGAGAAGAAGCCGACCGCCGCGCCGTCGACGACGACCTTGTTGCCGAATTCGTCGACTTCCTCCTTGAAGTGCTTCGCCGCATGGAACGCGATGTTGGTGGCGAGCGCGGTCTTGCCCATGCTCGGCCGCCCCGCCAGGACCAGCAGATCCGAATTGTGCAGCCCGCCGAGCAAGGCGTCGAGGTCGGTGAGGCCGGTCGACAGGCCGACCAGCTTGCCATCGCGCTTGAAGGCGGCTTCGACCATCCGCACGGTTTCCGTCAGCACGCCCGGAAAGTCCCGGAAGCCGTTCTGGTAGTCGCCGACGGTCGCCAGCTCGTAGAGCCGCTGCTCGGCGCGCTCGATCTGGTCGGTGGCGCTGTCCTCGATGTCGGACGCGTAGGCTTCGTTCACCGTATCCTCGCCCAGCCCGATGAGCTGGCGGCGCAGGTACAGGTCGTGGATGGTGCGGCCGTAGTCGCGCGCGTTGATCACGGTGATCGCGCTCGCCGCCAGCCGGGCGAGATAGGTGTGGCCGCCACGCTCGGCGAGCTGCTCGTCGCGCTCGAAATAGAACTGCAGCGTGGTCGGGTTGGCCGACTGGCCGCGGTTGATCTGCTTGCCGACGGCATCGTAGATGCGGCCGTGCACCGGGTCGGCGAAGTGCTCCGGGCGCAGGTATTCGGAGACCTGCTCGTAGGCGCGGTTGTTGACCAGGATCGCGCCCAGCAGCGCCTGCTCGGCCTCGACGTTGGCCGGCGGTTTGCGGAAGGCGGGTGTATCGTCGTCCGACCGGCGGAGCGGCGTCACCGAAGCGTTGCGAGCGATGGGTTCCATGCGCGGACGTTAACGTCACGAGCGGCGAATTTATACGCCGCAGTGGCCGCGAATCGAAAATATATTTCGCGCCGCGGTTAAACGCGCGAATAGCGGGGACAACACGGTCTCGACGCCGCCTGTTCCCTGTATGACCCGAATCGCGGCGACGGGCCGGGCGGGCGGAACCCGCCGTGCTGTCAGGCGCTGGCGACCGTGCGCCTGCGGCCGGCGCGCGCCTTGCGCTCGGCTTCGGCCTGCGCGCGTTCCCAGTCGACCATGTAGTCGCGCGTCAGCGGCACCGTCTCCAGCCGGCGCGACAGCTGCATCTGGAACACCATCAGGCCGAGACGGCGGAATCCTATCTCGCAGATCACGAGATAGGCCTCCCACATGCGGCAGAACCGTTCGTCGTAGATCGCCTTCGCCTTGTCCCGGTTGCGCATGAACCGTTCGCGCCAGCAACGCAGCGTCTCGGCGTAGTGCAGCCGCAGGATCTCGACGTCGGTGACGAACAGGCCGGTCGGCTCGATCGCGCGCATCACCTCCGACAGGGCCGCGAGGTCGGCGCCGGGGAAGATGTATTTGCTGATGAACGGGTTGATCGCCGACGGCGGATCGAACCGGCCGATCGCGTGCAGCACCATCACCCCGTCCTCGGTCAGCAGGTCCTTCATCTTGCGGAAGAACGTGCCGTAGCTGCGGCGGCCGACATGCTCGAACATGCCGACCGACACGATGCGGTCGTAGGTCGCGGTCTCCGTGCGATAGTCCTGCAGCCGGAAGCGGACCCGGTCGCTCAGCCCGACCTCGCGCGCGCGCCGCTCGGAGACCGCCTGCTGCTCGACCGACAGGGTGACGCCGGTGACGTCGACGTCGGCGACGCCGCCGAGGTAGAGGCCGAGCCCGCCCCAGCCGGAGCCGATGTCGAGCACCTTCTGCCCCGGGCGCAGCAGCAGCTTGGAGGCGAGATGGCGTTTCTTGGCGAACTGGGCGCTTTCGAGATCGGGTTCCGCGTCGGTGAAATAGGCGCAGGAATACTGCCGGTCGGAGTCGAGGAACAGCGCATAGAGTTCGTCCGACAGGTCGTAGTGGTGGGCGACATTGCGCCGCGCGCGGCCGAATCCGTTGCGATGGCCGAACCGTCCCGGTTCGAGCCCACGCACGATGCGGACCAGCGGATGGCTCTCCAGGTGATGGTAGTTGCGCGCCGCGATGTCGATCAGGTCGTAGAACGTGCCGTCCTCGACCGTCAGCGTGCCGTCCATATAGGCTTCCGGCACCTTCAGAGCGGGATTGAAGGCGAGCGTGTAATCGAGGAGCCGGTCGTGCAGCCGAACGGTGCAGACCGGCCGGCTGTCGTCGCCGATGCGATGCATCCGGCCCTGCGCGTCGACGAGGCGCAGGCAGCCATCGCGAATCATGTGCTTGAGGACGCTTGCGAACATCGGTTCATCCCCTTGCGCCGTTTTTATGCCGCCTGGGATCGAGCCGGGCGCCTCCTTTCGGCTAAGCTCAACACAATCGGCGACGTTGCGGGAAAGTCTATGTAATTTTCGTCCGGAATTGAAGCCTTTAAACTGCGCCGCCCCGGGTCCTCCGGAATACCCCGCCGGCCGAGGAGTCATGGCCGGGCGAGCAAACGGGATATCCACCGCCCTCCTCGAAGATGTCCACAGCTTTTCCCCGGAACCGTCCCTAGGAACTTGTTCCACACCGTGAAATCGCTTTGCCATGTGGAGGCGAATCGGTTCTCGTACCGAATCAGAAAAGGCACTACATGGTCGGTGTCGTCGCTGCGAGAGGGTTTGGCATGTCCGAAGACGATATCGATCTCGACCGAGTGCTGATCGATCCCGAGTATCGGCGTAAGGTAATCGAATTTTTGAATGCCACCGCGCAGGTCGAACGGGAGAGGTCGTCGGCCCGCCCGCCCGCCGCCGATCCGCGGATGACGGCCTTCCCACGGACGTAACGGGCGACGCGCGCGCCACTCCGGCCGGACCGCATTCGGTCCGACGGGTCCGATAAATTTACGACAAGAAGCGGATTCGCCGTTCGGCCGACCGAGGGACTGTCCGGCGCGAGTCGGTCAGTTGCGGCCGTAATTGTCCTCGATGCGGACGATGTCGTCCTCGCCCAGATAGCTGCCGGACTGCACTTCGATCAGGTTGAGCGGCACCTTGCCGGGATTCTCGAGCCGGTGGACCGTGTTCGGCGGAATGTAGGTCGATTCGTTCTCGTTGAGCATGAACACGTCGTTGCCACGCGTGACTCTCGCGGCGCCGTTGACCACGACCCAATGCTCCGCCCGGTGATGATGGAGCTGCAGCGACAGGCAGCCGCCGACGCTGACAGTGATGCGCTTGACCTGGAACCGGCTGCCGTCGTGCAGGGTCTGATAATAGCCCCAGGGCCGGTAGACCCGCGGATGGAACGCCGGCTCCGGCCGGTTGCGGACCTTCAGCGCCTCGACCAGCATGCGCACGTCCTGGGCGCGCTCCTTGCAGGTCACCAGCACGGCGTCGTCGGTCGCGACCACCACCAGCCCCTCGATGCCGAGGGTCGCCAGCAGCTTGCCTTCGCTGCGCAGATAGTTGTCGGTGGAATCGAGCGCCAGCACGTCGCCGACGGCGACATTGCCCGCGTCGTCCTTGCGGCCGATGTCCCATAGAGCCGTCCACGAGCCGACGTCGTTCCAGCCGAACTCCGCCGGCACGACGGCGGCGCGGTCGGTGTGCTCCATAACCGCGTAGTCGATCGACTTCGACGGCGCGGCCTGGAACGGATCGGCGGCGAGGCGGATGAAATCGAGGTCGCGCCTGGCGCCGTCGATCGCCTCGCGGCAGCGCGCGACGATCTCCGGCTCCAGCCGCTCCAGCTCGTCGAGATAGGCCCGGGCGGCGAACAGGAACATGCCGCTGTTCCAGTCGTAGCCGCCGCGCGCCAGGTAGTCGTTGGCGGTCGCGAGGTCCGGCTTCTCGACGAACGCGCCGACCGAATAGCAGCCGGGCCGGCCCTTCAGCGGCGCGCCACGATGGATGTAGCCGTAGCCGGTCTCCGGCTTGGTCGGCTTGATGCCGAAGGTGACCAGCGCGCCATCCGCCGCCGCCGCCGCCGCGGTCGATACCGCGCCCTGAAAGGCGATCGCGTCGGCGATGACATGGTCGGAGGGCAGCAGCAGCAGCAGCGCATCGGCGTCTTCCTGCGCCAGCATCAGCGCCGCGACCGCCGCCGCCGGCGCGGTATTGCGGCCGGAGGGCTCGAGCACGATGCAGCGCGGCTTGACGGCGAGCTGGCGGAGCTGTTCCGCGACGATGAATCGGTGCGCGTCGTTGCACACCACGATCGGGGCGGCGAATCGGGCGGGGTTGCCGACCCGCGCGGCGGTTTCCTGCAACAGGGTACGGTCGGCGGTCAGCGCCAGAAGCTGCTTCGGATAGGTCTCGCGCGACATCGGCCACAGCCGCGTGCCGGACCCGCCGGACAGGATCACCGGATGGATTTTGGGGAGGTCCGCCATCGCCTGCTCCGTACGCCCGCGTCACCGCGGCCTTTGTTACCGTAATCCAATGAATCGACCAAATCCCTAATGCCGGCGACCGCCCGGCCGGCCTGGTCGACCGCGGATCGCTCCGTCGGAAAAGACCCGGTCGGCGAATCGGGGGGCGGCGCGACTGCGCTAATCTGTCGCATTTTCTTCCTTGCGGTGGCGATACCGCATTCTTTTCGTAATCTTAAGGATTTATTCATTTATCCTAACGCAATTATTCTGCCCTTGGGATCGTCGGGCGATTTGGCTGTTCTGCTGTAAGTCTCGGGAATCAATGACGTACTGGCGCCGGTCCCGGAATTGTTGTATGGCTAAGTCCTCGCGCTCGGTATGTCCGGCCCGTTCGGGGCCGCATATAAAGGACCTTAGGAGGTACAAGAATGACACTGGCGAAGAAGTTGATGATCATCACGTTGCCGCTCGCGCTGGTCGCGGGCTGCGCTGAAATGAGCACGCAGGACAAGGCGACGCTCGACAAGGCCAACGCATCGGCGGCGGAAGCCAAGGCCGATTCGATGAGGGCGACGGACGCGGCGAACAAGGCGGCTGCGGCCGCGCAGAGCGCCGCTCAGGCCGCCGAGCAGGCGGCCCGTGCCGCCGAGAAGGCCGCGGCCGAGGCCAAGGCCGCCGGCGACAAGGCCGACCGGGTGTTCCGTCGCGGCCTGCGCAAGTAGGTCCGTCGAAGGATTTCCAGGCAACGGGGCGGCATCAACGATCGATTGATGCCGCCCTGTTCTTCTTCAGGACCGGAACGGGCACACCGCGCCGTTCCGCAACGGTCTTGTGCACCGTATCCCAATCGACCGCATCGGCGTCGCTGCCGGCGGCGATCGTCACCAGATCGATGATCTCGGGAATCCGTTCGGGCGCGAACTTGCCGTCCTGCTCTTCGATCTGATCCGCCTGCTTCAGGCTCGGGTGCACCTCGAGCAGCAGTTCTCCGGCCTGCCGGCCAACCTTGGCCGCCTGGGCCACCACCGTCAATTTCGTGCCGATGGCGACGCGCGGGAACAGCGACGCGATGCCTTCCGGATACAGCCGGACGCAGCCGTGGCTCACCCGCCGGCCGACGCCCTCCGGCTTGTTGGTGCCGTGGATCAGGTATGACGGCCAGCCGAGATACAACGCGAACTTGCCGAGCGGGTTATCCGGCCCCGGCGGGACCACTGCCGGAAGCTCGGGTTTCTCCTTGCGGACCGACTTCGGCACGTACCATGTGGGATTGGCCGCCTTGCGGACAATCGTCGTCCGGCCGAGCGGCGTGTTCCAGGCTTCCTGGCCGGTGCCGATGGCGAAGGATTCGATCGCGCCGCCCTTCGGGAAATAGTAGAGCCGCATGTCGACGAGGTTGAGCAGGAGGCCGTCACGCGGACCGGCCGGCAGGATGTGCGCCGTCGGCAGCAGGATATCGGTGCCGTCGCCCGGCACCCACGGATCGACGCCGGGATTGGCCGCGACCAATTCGACGAAGCCGAGATTCGAGGTCCGCGCCAGATCGATCAGCGTGTCTTCGTACCTGGTCCTGTAGCGGCGCAATTCGCCGATCACGTCGGGTACGGCGGGGGCGCCGCCTCCGGTCATCTCGGCGAATGCGCCGGGCGGCAGGGCGAGCGTTGTACCCGCAGCACCGAGGCCGGCGCAGAATGCGCGACGGCTCAGCGAGACGCTGTTCATCGCAACTTCCTTTCCAGGCAGGGTCGCACGCCGGGATCGATCATGATCGGCCTCGATCGAATGGCGCCGGCGATCGACGATGCCCGAAACAGATAGCGATTCGGCTGAGCGGCTTCAATGGTGCGACACGACCGCGCGCCTTGCGGCAGGCTTTCTGAGCGCGGAGTCGGGCCTGCAGTATCATTCTAGACTTTCGAATTGCACCGGCCGGGGCGTATCGTCGGGCAATTCCGCGCGACACAGGGAAGCGACGAATGGCGGAGCCGGGAGGACAGGACACCATATTGCGGAAGGCGCCGCATCCGGCGGGGCCGGCGCCGAACATGGCCGACTACGCGACAACCTGCGCCGGCTTTTCGTGGGCGGCGGCGCGCGCGGCGCTCGACGGCCTTCCGAACGGCGGCGGGCTCAACATCGCCCATGAGGCCGTCGACCGGCATCTCGCGCACGGCCGCGGCGGGCGGCTCGCGATGCGCTGGCTCGGCGCCGACGGCGGCAGCCGCGATTACAGCTACGCCGATCTCGCCGCCGCCACCGCGCGCTTCGCCAACGTGCTGCGCTCGCTCGGCGTCGGCAAGGGCGAGCGGGTCTATGCGCTGATGGGGCGCCGGCCCGAGCTCTATGTCGCGGCGCTCGGCACGCTCAAGAACGCGAGCGTCTTCGCGCCGCTGTTCTCGGCGTTCGGGCCGGAGCCGATCCGCGCCCGCATGGAGATCGGCCAGGCGCGCGTGCTGGTGACCACCGAGGCGCTCTATCGCCGCAAGGTGGCGGGGCTGCGCGAATCGCTGCCGAACCTCGCGCACGTGCTGCTGGTGGGCGAGGGGGGCGCCCGCACGTCGGTGCCGGGAACCCAGGATCTGGCGACGCTGATGGACGCGGCGTCCGACCGCTTCGCGATTCCGCCGACCGATCCCGAGGACATGGCGCTGCTGCACTTCACCAGCGGCACGACCGGGCGGCCGAAAGGCGCGGTGCACGTCCATGCCGCGGTGATCGCGCACCACATCACCGGCATCTACGCGCTCGACCTGCACGACGACGACATCTTCTGGTGCACCGCCGATCCGGGCTGGGTGACCGGCACCTCCTACGGCATCATCTCGCCGCTGACCTGCGGCGTGACCATGATCGTCGACGAGGCCGAGTTCGACGCCGAGCGCTGGTACCGCATCCTGCAGGACCAGAAGGTGACCGTCTGGTACACCGCGCCGACGGCGATCCGCATGCTGATGAAGCTCGGCGGCGAGCCGGTGAAGAATTACGACCTGTCGCATCTGCGCCTGATGGCGAGCGTCGGCGAGCCGCTCAATCCCGAAGCGGTGCTGTGGGGCCAGCGCGCCTTCGGCATGCCGTTCCACGACAACTGGTGGCAGACCGAGACTGGCGGCATCATGATCTCCAACTATCCGGCGATGGACGTGAAGCCGGGCTCGATGGGCCGGCCGCTGCCGGGAATCGAGGCGGCGATCGTGCGCCGGGTGGACGGCGCGGTCGAGGTGGTCGAGGCGCCGGATCGGGAAGGCGAGCTCGCGCTCCGGCCCGGCTGGCCGTCGATGATGCGCGGCTATCTGAACGAGGACGAGCGCTATCGCAAATGCTTCGTCGGCGGCTGGTATCTGACCGGCGATCTCGCCAAGCGCGACCGCGACGGCTATTTCTGGTTCATGGGCCGCGCCGACGACGTGATCAAGTCGTCCGGCCATCTGATCGGCCCGTTCGAGGTGGAAAGCGCGCTGATGGAGCACCCCGCGGTGGCCGAGGCCGGCGTCATCGGCAAGCCCGATCCGATGGCGGGCGAGATCGTCAAGGCGTTCGTCGCGCTCAAGGCGGGATTCGAGCCGGGCGAGGCGCTGCGCCGCGAGCTGCTCGGCCATGCCCGCAAGCGGCTCGGGCCCGCGGTCGCGCCGCGCGAGATCGACTTCCGTGTCAACCTGCCGAAGACGCGCAGCGGCAAGATCATGCGCCGGCTGCTCAAGGCGCGCGAGCTCGGCCTGCCCGAGGGCGATATCTCCACGCTCGAGAGCGACGAAAAATGACCGCGCCGGCGCACGGCGACAAGCCGCATCTCACCCGCGAGCACCTGCTGCTCCTGCTGCGCCAGATGCTGCTGATCCGCCGCTTCGAGGAGAAATGCGCCGAGATGTACCAGGCGCAGAAGATCAAGGGCTTCCTGCACCTCTATATCGGCGAGGAGGCGGTGGCGGTCGGCTGCATGCAGGCGCTGACGCCGGACGACGCGGTCGTCGCCACCTATCGCGAGCACGGCCAGGCGCTGGCGCGCGGCGTTCCGGCGACGACGCTGATGGCCGAGATGTACGGCAAGCAGGAAGGCTGCAGCCGCGGCCGCGGCGGCTCGATGCACGTGTTCGACGCGGCGAAGCGGTTCTACGGCGGCAACGCCATCGTCGGCGGCGGCCTGCCGCTCGCCGTCGGTCTCGCGCTCGCCGACAAGATGCAGAACCGCGCCCGCGTCACCGCGTGCTTCTTCGGCGAAGGCGCCGTGGCCGAAGGCGAATTCCACGAATCGCTCAATCTCGCCGCGTTGTGGAAGCTGCCGGTGCTGTTCGTGTGCGAGAACAATCTCTACGCGATGGGCACGGCGCTGACACTGACCGAATCCGAGACCGACATTCACGCCAAGGCGGCGAGCTACCGGATTCCGTCGCGCGCAGTGGACGGGATGGACGTGGTCGCGGTCGAGGCGGCGGCGCGCGAGGCGGCGGGGGCGATCCGCGGCGGCGAGGGGCCGCAGTTTCTCGAATGCCGCACCTACCGGTTCCGGGCGCACTCGATGTTCGACGCCCAGCTCTATCGCGACAAGGCCGAGATCGAGCAATGGATCAGGAAGGGGCCGGTCGTTCGCTTCGAGACATGGCTGCGCGAGGTCGGCGTGCTGCACGATGCGGATGCGAAGCGTATCGAGGCCGAAGTGGAATCGGAAATCGACGCGGCGGTGGCCTTCGCCGAGGCCGGCACCTGGGAGCCGGTCGAGGACCTGACCCGCGACATCTACACCCCGCGGGCGGCGCGATGAACGCGGGAGCGACCGTTCGCACCACCTATCGCGAGGCGATGCGCGAGGCGATCCGCGACGCGATGACGCGCGATCCGCGCGTGTTCCTGATGGGCGAGGATGTCGGCCATTACGGCGGCTGCTTCGCGGTCAGCATGGGACTGCTGAAGGAGTTCGGGCCGGACCGCATCCGCGATACGCCGCTGTCGGAGGCCGCCTTCGTCGGCGCCGGGATCGGCGCGGCGATGGGCGGCATGCGGCCGATCGTCGAGGTGATGACGGTCAATTTCAGCCTGCTGGCGCTCGACCAGATCGTCAACAACGCGGCGACGCTGCGCCACATGTCGGGCGGCCAGCTGAGCGTGCCGGTGGTGATCCGCATGACGACCGGCGGCGGCAAGCAGGTCGCGGCGCAGCATTCGCACAGCCTCGAAGGCTGGTACGCGCACATCCCGGGCATCAAGGTGCTGGCCCCGGCGACGCTGGAGGACGCGCGCGGCATGCTGTGGACCGCGATCGAGGATCCCGATCCGGTGATCATCTTCGAGCACACGCTGCTCTACAACATGGAAGGCGATCTGGCGGCTGATGCGGGACCGGTGGCGATCGACCGCGCCGCGATCCGCCGTCCGGGCCGCGACGTGAGCCTCATCACCTACGGCGGCTCGCTCTACAAGACGCTCGATGCCGCGACCGCGCTCGCGGCCGACGGCATCGAGGCCGAGGTGATCGACCTGCGCACCCTGCGCCCGCTCGACGAGGCGACGATCCTGGAATCAGTCACGCGCACGCGACGCGCGGTGATCGTCGACGAAGGCTGGCGCAGCGTCGGGCTGTCGGCGGAGATCAGCGCCCGGATCATGGAAGGCGCCTTCTACGAGCTCGACGCGCCGGTGGCGCGCGTCTGCACCGTCGAGGTGCCGCTGCCCTATCCGAAGCATCTCGAGGACGCCGCGCTGCCGCAGACCGACGGCATCGTGCGCGCGGCGCGGCATGTGGTGGGCGGCAATGGGTGAGTTCCGCATGCCGCAGCTCGGCGCCGACATGGCCGCCGGCAAGCTCACCGAATGGCTGAAGAAGCCGGGCGAGCGGGTGAAGCGCGGCGACATCGTCGCCGTGGTGGAAACCGACAAGGGCGCGATCGAGGTCGAGATCTTCGAGAACGGCACGCTCGACCGCGTGCTGGTCGAGCCCGGCGCGAAGGTGCCGGTCGGCACCGTGCTCGCGATGGTGCGCGGCGACGGCGAAGCGCCGTCCGCCGCACCCCCAATGCCGAGGCCCATGCCGGCTGTGGCGCCTTCGGTCCCGAAGCCGCGACCGGCCGTCGCCGTCCCGGAGCGCCGGGCGCCGGCGGGCCCGACGGGGCGGCTGCGCGTGTCGCCGGCCGCCGCGCGTCTGGCGGCGGAGCGCGGCGTCGATCTCGCCGGCCTGCGCGGGACCGGACCGGACGGCGCGATCCGCATCGCCGACGTGGCAGCGGCACCGGCCGAAGTCGCGCCGGCGGCGGAACCGGTCGCGGCATTGCCGGAGCCTGCGACGCCGGCCGAGGCGATCAGGCGCGCGATCGCGGCGGCGATGAGCCGGTCGAACCGCGAGATTCCGCATTATTACCTGTCGCACGCGATCGATGTCTCGCGTGCGCTCGACTGGCTGGCGCGCGGCAACGAGCAGCGACCGGTGGCCGGCCGGCTGCTCTACGGCGTGCTGCTGGTGAAGGCGGTCGCGCTGGCGCTGCGCGATTATCCCGAGTTCAACGGCTTCTGGCGCGACGGCCGCTTCGCGCCGGGCGCCGGCATCCATGTCGGCACGGCGATCGCGCTGCGCGGCGGCGGGCTGATCGCGCCGGCGGTGCACGATGCCGATGCGATGACCCTCGATGCGCTGATGGCCAGCTTGCGCGATCTGGTCGCGCGGGCCCGGGCGATGCGGCTGCGCAGCTCCGAGCTCGCCGATTCCACCATCACCGTCACCAGCCTCGGCGACCAGGGAGTCGACGCGGTGTTCGGCGTGATCTATCCGCCGCAGGTGGCGCTGGTCGGCTTCGGCACGCCGGCCGAGCGCCCGTGGGCTGACCAGGGAACGGTCACGACCCGGCGGGTGATCCAGGCGAGCCTTGCGGCCGATCACCGCGCCAGCGACGGCCATCGCGGCGCGCTGTTCCTCGCCCGCGTCGGCCAGCTGCTGCAGGAGCCGGAGAAGCTATGAGCGAAAGTTCGCTGAAAGACTGCATCTTCGGCGCGATTTCCGAGATCGCACCGGAAGCGACCTTCGACGGCCTCAATCCCGACAAGGGCCTGCGCGAGCAGCTCGATCTCGATTCGATGGATTTTCTCAACGTGATCATCGCGCTGCACGAGAAACTGGGGGTCGACATCCCGGAAAAGGACTATCCCCGATTGTTCACGCTCAACGGCGCGATCCGCTATCTCGGCGAGCGCACGGCCGGTCGACAGGCGTAAGAATTAAAGTATAATCAACCGGTTGCGACTTAGGATCGGCGTATGAAGCGACTCATCATCGGAATTACCGGCGCCACCGGCACGGTCTAT
>Ga0316628_100001366_pt1 | contig 17227 bp, 10 predicted proteins | sample OWC_Aug_M2_C1_D5_FD_207648 | JGI IMG/M metagenome (GOLD analysis project Ga0316628, IMG submission 207648) | Wetland soil microbial communities from Old Woman Creek delta, Ohio, United States - OWC_Aug_M2_C1_D5_C | ecosystem: Environmental > Terrestrial > Soil > Wetlands | place: USA: Ohio... | reverse complement strand
TAAGAATAAGCAACTCTCCCCCGGTTTCTCGCATCTGATTAGTTCTTCCTTTTCTAAACTTATTTTCCTTTAATTTTCAACACATAAAAAAAAACATAATTTTTATATATGATTCATTGTATTTAAAATTCGTAATTCAACAAAAAAGTCTGGGGGAATTGGTAATGAGATATACAATAAGAAAACGTTATCTTTTGAAAAATGAAGAAGCAGTCTCAGAAGAATTTACAGTTCTTCCTGCAATGTCTGTTGTGATGATGGGTCTTGCGCTCTTCATCATCCTCTTAGCCCAAACCTACATGGTCTATGCAGATCGTATCGATCGGTTGCAAAGGTATCAGACAGCAGATGGTTTCTTGCAGAGATTCACAAACCCTGATTGTTTTTTCATTCGAGAAGGTGGACTTGTCAATTTATCTCTTCTGAAGAAAGATAACAACACCTTACGACACTTCTTTGACAATTATACAAAGGGAGGATTCTGCTATCTTTTGCTACTTCAATGGGACAATCAATCCTTGGTTTTTTCTGAATTTATGGCACCAAATCCAGGGAATCGTATCGCGATGTCAAAAGAGATAGGAATCTATCTCAATGAAGCACAAACGATCCCTGGGACACTGACCATATTGCTATGGAAGGGATCTTGATGAAACACAAACGCTTCTGTGATGATCTGTTAGGTGTTTCTCAGATGTATGACGCGGTTTTTTTTATCATCATGGTATCACTTGCAGGGGTCATCCTCCTCCCAGTGTTACGGACAGAGATCGCAATTGACACCTCGGTTGACAAACATCGTGAAGAAATCGTTGATGAAGCCTTGCAATCTTATCTTGTGACTCGAGTTGATTCTTTCGAGTATACGTTTTGTGGTAGTCTCATTGATGATATCGCTGGACGTATCGGAATTGACAATTCTTCCGATGGTTTGTATGGGTCAGTGACACACTGGTTGCTTGCGCATGAACAACGACATAAGACCTATGCGTCGCTCCTTGCAGAATACCTTGGTTGTCAATTTAGACTTCCTTTCACTTTTCTTGGGAATAATCAGATAAACATCTTCGTTGGGGATTTTGAAGCACAACTTCGGAGTGAAACCGAACGATTTTTCTCCTCGTTACTAGGTGAAAAATATCGGTATAATCTTTCTGCTTGGTGGCATCCTCTTAGAGAGGTGTCTTTCGGAGGTGAGTTCTGCTTCGGAGAGCATCCACCAACAAAAGATTGTTATGTTGCACAAAGCTTCTTCATGATGCCATACACCCCTGTCTTTTCTATCGGAAACCATACGATTATTTTTACGAAACATTGGTTGAAGCATCAACTCTTTGACAAGGACGTCGGGCTTGGTAGATCATCCATCCCTTCAATCGCAAATATGACCAGGGTGCTTGAGAATTATACCAATAAACAACCACCATTTGATTCGAGGGGAAATGCAACCAAGGCAACGAAGGAGAATCTCAGTGTTCTTGTCTATGGATTTCTCGTCGATGGAATAACGAATGAAACAAATGTCACGGTGTTCCCTGGAATCGTGCATATCACCCTTACCTATGGTTTTGAGAAAATAAAGAACATGACGGGGCAGTTTCTCGATACGACAGTGAACGAGTCGCTTGGAGCTTCGATTCGATCAATCGATAGGCTTTTTAGCGGTCTGAATGCGACTGTGATGAATCCCTTGTCTCAGGCGATTCTCATGCTTTTGAATGAAACACTGGGAAATTTATTCAATGTTTCGTTTGATTCGTTGGACGAAGCATTTGATGCCTGTGAATCTGCTATTAAAGACCGGATTATCCTGTTGATACATTCGTTTATTGATGCTTTGCTTGAGACCTTTGTTAATACTCTTTTTGACGTTATTGACACGATTATAGATTTTTCAGAGATGCTCATTGATTTCTTGTTCGATAGTATCTCACTGAACAGGGGGGAAGCGATGTTGACGATCTGGGTGGTGAGAGAATAATCCGACGAAAATTTCTCTCTGAGCAGCATGCTCGAATTCCTTTCTCCATCATCGGAATCTTCCTTGTCCTTGGAAGCAGTGTCACTGCAGTATATATTTCCCGATTGGAGTTGGAGAAATCAAAAGAGATAGCTCATTCTCTCGATATGGAGGAAGTAGAGAACCTGCTGTATTCTTTTGAAGCGGATCTGACGAATGCTCTGAATCTCGCCGGGATGAAAGCGGTAAAGGAAATCGGAAGACGTCCGGTCATACTCTCGTCTTATGGGACAAGTCAACAAATGAATCAGTACCGTCTGAAAGCGATCATTAAAGAAGAACTGAATGTGTATCTCACCGGTCATTATCTCTACAATATGTTCTCCAATGGTCATTATGCGATCAATATCATACTTCAGAACGAAACCCCGATACCATCGACTGAAAACATCAGCCTTCACCCTTGCACTATGAAGCTGGAGAGGTTTTCCATTCCGACCATCGGACCAGTTGGGACACAGAATTATTCCACGTACCTCGTCGTCTCACTCCCACTCAACATTGAGATACGACAATTGCAGGAGTACACCTGGGTTCTGCTTACGACACGAACCGTCCATATCTCCTCGATTCTCACGTCTCGGTATCCTCTTCTTGAATGTCTGATGAATGAGTACGATCAATCGATTAATGGTACGTTTTCTTCCTTCTGGTCGTACACAACCGTGTTGTCGAATCTGTATTCTCTGCTGAGAGGATTCAAACATTATCGCACGGGACGACCGTTAAATGTGGTGGATAATCGTCATCTTTCCGTAATTCTGAACAGTGGATTGTTACTAGAACAAAGTCTGGTGTTTGGGAGTGTCGATCCCCTTGGTCTTGTTGACCTTGCACGAGAAATTTCACACACTCTGAAACAGACGCCATCAGATGCGCTTACGACCTTCAATGATGAGATGGAAGGTGACGGATATCTTATCGAAACTGAAAACATTTCAAAAGGGAGTGCGAACGCCGATGCCGGATCACCGATTAATGAGACTATTGATGTCTCTCCATCTTTTAATCTCACAGAAATTGCGGAACGGATCCTCTTTACTATCGAAAGTGCTACTTTTCATTTCGAGAATGATAACGGGGAACTTTATGACGAAACCATCGTATTCGATGACGATGTGCAAACCAGGATAAACGCTATGATACAACACGAAGCGAATCAATCGTATTACCTCACCAGCGTCACAAAACATCTCAGTATCAATACAACAACGATGCAACACCTAGGTGCGATCATAGATGAAATATATCACGACAGGTTATCGACGACAGTCTTGGAACGTTCTATCACCGCTGAGCTGGTGGGAACTCCAGATGGAAACTGGACGGATGGAGGGTATTTATCGTGGAATGCTTCTGCTATTATCCCTACTTTCAAAGAAGAGATAAAACCAAAAAAGGGACAAGTCACGCCCAGTTGTGCTGTTTTTGAAGAGCAGTATAATGTTACCTACGAACGCATCCATATCTGGTGGAGAACTGAGGAATCCATTCTAAATGGAACATCTCTGCAGAATGTCATATGGAATAATCAGACCGATTTCCTTTTCGAAACCGTAGTTCTTCAAAGTATCCTTCAGCACTGGGCATCCTACCAAGCATCTCAAGATGATATCGTAGATGTGCTTTACCTCAATGAGACACTCAATGATCAGAATCTCGAGGATACCGTGATTACCTACCTTACAATGTACAACGATACAAACCCAGAGAAACAGGCGTTGATTTCTGCACGTAACAATACAGGCACCTTTGGTCTTGATATAGTCATCCCAGGTGTTTATGAGGATTGGGTTTTGGATGAGGCTTGGAATGCACTTCAGACTATTTTCGAATCAATCCGGCGTATCACTCTTGATTCGAACATAAATACAAAACGTTACCCTAACCCAGTCTTGCTTGTGGAGGCAGCTGAAAAGGATCTTCTATCAAAATACAATCAAAATATATCCGGATACCTTGATTTTTCTTCCTATCATCCAGGTTCACTGTTCTGTAGCGTCGGAAAAAAGGCAGTGTATTCTATCCGTGAATGGTATGTCTATCTCCTGCAAAATGTGACCGTGGCTTTTTTTTCCGCCGTTTCTCAGCAGTTGAACAATGCGATTGAGGCAGCGATACCCCTCTCTGCTGGTTTTACCGCAAAGAATCTCACAGAGACGCTCGATGATGCATCTGATGCTCTCCAAAATCAATTCACCATTCCATTTGGGTATGATATGAACCTCTCACGATATGACGTTCAAGGGGTCTTATTATGGAATGAGACGATTCGTCTCGCTGTGGATCAATACCCGAATTATCTGAATCCGTTTGAAAGGACACCATGGGAAAACGAGGAGATATGGACCTTAAAGATTCGTAATCGTTGCGTATTTGGACCAACCGGTCTTCCGCTTCTGCCGCCCTCACCTCTTACAGTCTGGATGTTGACACTGAATCTCTGGGTGATCGATGTTGAAGGTGAATATCCTCAATTCAAGATTATTGATACGAGCGATGAGACGATCTTCAATCCTTTGTTAGGACACGAACCTCAATCATATGTCCGGGAGTTAAAAGTCATATCGGCTGGGAACGTCACGCTCGGACAAAACACCCGTCTCTCGTTTGGTTTTACCACGGCCGCGTTTGGTCTTGTTCCTCCCTGGGGGATGATGCTTGGAGATATTCAGGACAGTTGGTTTGATGAGCACACCTCCGGTTTTGATGGAGGATGATTAAATGATGAGGTTCTTTGGAACGATTGCCTTGATCTGTGCACTATTATTCCTCTTTGCAGCATCAATTGGTAACGCCGCAGAATGCTCATACGGATCAGTACAGGCATGGTTCTGTTCATCTGATGGAATATGGAAGAATGCGACCGCTCATCCGGTGTTACAACGTGGTGAATCATTTGAAATAAAAATCAGGATACAGATAAAGACTGATTTGAGGGTCGTCTACCTAAAACTCCATGAATTTGGTACACCAGCCTATGAGGTTATTGCAGGTCCATCTATTATGGAACAACTTCTTGAACACTGGAGACCTAGTCTCGACAATCAATCAACGGTATATCTTTGGAAAATGCGTGTGAGAGCGAATACCTCTTGGACAAATGGAAATAGTCCCCTGGAGGTGTACGTCCAATTCACAAAAAACGATGCAGATGACGCTTCGGTCACGTTTGATGTTTTAAATGCGTTTATCCTAGATGAAGTCTGGGAGAATTATTCATCGAAAACCATCAATGATAATTTATCCAAGCAAAACAAAAACGTACACCAACTATCGCATCCATCCATTGTTGGAGTACTCTTCATATTCGTTCTCAGTGGAATTTTCCTACGAAAAAGACAGCATCGATGAACACATTTGTATCCTACAAGGAATGATGATATATCACGTAATGATCTAAATGCCATCCACTTTTTTCATACACCTGAAGAGCAGAAGTATTGTTCTGATGGGCATAAAGCCGTAGTAACGCAACTCTCTCCTGACGTGCCATTTTTATTACTTCATCGAGTAATCGGGTAAACACTCCTTTCCTTCGCCATGTTTTCTGTACGTACACACTTTGGACCCACCAGATTGGTTTATTCCTCCAATCACTCCATTCTACGGTGATCATGAGTTGTCCGATTATCATCTTGTTTTCTTCTGCAAGGAAATAGATTCCTTTCTTTTCGTCGGATAGTAATGCAGAGACTCCTTTGAAAATCGTTTCTTGGTCAAGTAGGATACCTTCGGATTCTTTTGCTAGTGCGATATTGAGCTCGCTGATTATCTTCGCATCTCCTTTTTGTGCTCGTCGTATTTTCATACGAAGGAAAAGAACGCTTCAACCTCTTTTAAGATTTCGAAAAAATATTTTCATATTTTTTTATTAAAAGGCTTCTTTTATTGAAGACGAAAGGAGGGAAAGATACGATTGTACATAGCTTAAATCATCGTTGCGGAGTGATTTTTTAAGCAGATTGATGAAAAATGATGGTCGTCCATAAAAAGAACGTTGTGCTCGCATACATTGTTCAAGAAGCTCCTCCTTTGTAAAGTTCCCTAATCCTCGGTTTTTGTCCGCAGGAATGAGATATTCATCTTCCTTGATTTTCCCTTCAGCCTTCGCCTTGTTCCAGAGTTCGGATCCGACCATGTATCGTAACGGGAGAAACGAGACGGAGTCGAGGGGGAGTGATTTTGCGAAACGAAGGGTCGTGTCGAAATGTTCTTTTGTCTCAAACGGTGCGCCAAAAATGAATGATCCGATGGTGAAGAATCCTGTGTCGTGGCTTAACTGGACTGCGTTTCGGATGGTTTCGACGGTCGTGTTCTTATGATAAAAATCAAGGATATCTTGATTACCAGATTCTAAACCAAACTGAATATGGGAGACACCAGCCTGTTTCATTTTTTTATACAAGTCCTTATCTGCAAGATCCACTCGCGTGGCAGTCACAGAAAATTTCAGGGAAAGATCTTCAGTGATGATGGTGTTGAATAAATCACTAGCTTGTTTTTTGTTGACCGGGAAGCAATCATCTGAAAATACCACATGTCGGTAGCCTTGCTCTTGGATTTCTTTCAACTCAGCGATGATATTTTCTGTTGAACGGGTTCTGTATCGTTGCATGTTAATGGAACCCCGAGAACAAAAACGACAGTGGTAGGGACAGCCTCTGCTAGTGATAATCGAAGTGAATTCTCCAGCTTTTAGACGCGGGTTGTATTCACGACCATAGATATATTGTTTTACGAGATGACGGGCCGGAAAGGGGATGCTATCAAGATCTTGGATAAGGTGAGGGGCAGGTCCTCTCTTGATACCGCTTTTTGTTTGATAGTACACCCCTGGGAGTTTTGAGAGCTCTTTTTGTTGGTTGAGTGCTTTTTTCAGATCATTGAGAATCATTTCGCCATCCCCTTGGACACAAGCATTCGCTTGTGTTTCTTCTAATGCTTTTTCTGGGAGGATGTTGCAGTGGGGGCCTCCGATGATAATAGGAATATTAGGTTCCTGTTGCCTGATCAAATGAATTACTTTCCTTGCTTCCACAAGCGATGGGCTTAAAACAGAGAGACCGACCGCATCAGCTTGATGCACTGCGATGTTGAGTTTCTGCTCATCAAAGGGTTCTGCTGAAAAATCAAGAATATTTACTTGGTCTCCATTGTTTAGAAGCTGTGTCGCAATATACATAAGACCTAAGGGTGGTGACAAGCCGTAAAACACATGAGCTTTATGGATGAAAAATGATTCGGGAGGCGGGTAGATCAGTACGAACTTCATGTCCCCCTCTTTATTTGATATCGAGTCGCTCTCGCATTCATCATATGTTCTTTAAACGATATGTCTATTATTAAATATACTTGTGATTATTACTGGATCAATGATTTTTTTCGCCGGTATGATAAATGAATTAATAGTTCAGTATTAATCGAAGCAAGGGGAACGCATGAGGGAATCGTTCCATGAATGCCCGTAGGATTTCGATGATGGTCAAATGATATTGATAGGGTGTTGCCAAGGTAACAGGTATCGTGTCAAAGTCGCTATTATTCTTACTGTTCACAATGGTTATTTGTCCGGTGAAGGTGGTGTTTCTTTTAAAAGGTGCATCGAGGGTGACAATGATGGTGACCGGCTCATCCTCAGGTGTGAGTTGAACTCCTGATGAAGGAGTAAAAGTCCATTTGCCCCAATCAGGATATTCTTTTATCTCCCAGCTGAGGTTTGAGAAAGCGGCACCGACATTTTCTACGGTGAAGCTCCCATTGATAGTTGATCTTGGTTTCACATCGACCCAGGTCAGAGATCCATTGCAGAATATTTTTTCATGGGTTTTATACCCGGTTTTTAGGGTGATAGGAATGGTTGAATAGTCACTCGTATTTTCGATGTTTTGAATTCTGAGTTCTCCAGTAAAGAGATGATTTTCCAGGTTTGGCACAACAACACTTACCATACTCGTGGTTGGTCCGTCTTCAGGATTGAGATTATAACCGTGTTTAGGGGTAAAAGTCCATTCTCCCCAGGTTGGCCATTCATTAATCTCCCAATCAAGGGAGGAACCGGATTCCCCGACATTATTGATGGTAAAACTCCCATTAACTGTTTCATTCGGTGTTACGTTATTCCACTCAAGCGTACCATCACAGGTTAAATCAGGATTCCCCATATTTTTAAGGATGTCGACGATTACTCCTTCGATGACTGTCAGTTCAATGGGGAGTTCCTCAGGGATAAGGTACCATCCATTGTAAGATCCACCCCATCCCCAATTTACATGGTAGAAATCGTCAGTGTTATAGCCATCAACGACGATGTTATGACCAGAGGTCCAGTCGTTGTTGACAATTGCGAGATGTGCAGGGAGTGCATCTTTCATATTATCGGATAATCTTTCATAGAGATCTGGGTCGTTTGCATGAAGCAATGAGACGGTCGTGCAATTGAATCGTTGATATGCCTCATAAGCTTGAGCGACACCATAGGTCCCTGAGCCACTGGCCGAGTACACCTGAGTCGCCGCTATCCCGCACGCAAAGGTGATTGCTGCTTTGTCATCGTTCGTGGGTGGTATCTGACTTTGATAATGTGATTGAAGCGTGGTCAGATACGAATTTAATTCAGGAAACGGCGGGAATCCGTATTGCAGATAGTTATTGTCAATCCAATAATTATTGCCTAGATAACTATGATAGTAATCATCGTCATTATTGAAAGAAACATTCATAGTGGTGTTATGATAGTTTAATATTTGCGCCATCGCGACCGATGGGCACCCTGCGAAACTACGTGTTCCACCATTGGCGATATCGAGCGGAACGAAGTTGTTGTAAGGAGCGGTCTGGTGCCAATTGGTGTACAACCAGCCGTCTGTCGGCGATCCTTCGGGAGGCCATTGTTCGAATCGATCATTCGAAAGGGGAATACCTTTCATGTATAAGTCCCACTGTTTGTGTCGTACGTCTAATGTTTCTTCAGGAAGGTCCTGAATCGTTTGAAGTCGGAGCGTTACATCAGCAAACAGTAAATCAAAAAGAGGATTGGTTCCAGTATTTCCTTGGAACGAACTGGTAAATGAATAGGCGATGATCGGTGGTAGGTTATACGATCCGGAGGCGATGAGGTACCCCTGCGGGTTTAAATTGAACACATAAAATAATTGTTTTCCTTTTTCATTGGTGATTTTTGTTATATCTACTATCTTGAAATCTGGTTTGTGAAGTTCTTGTAATTTTGCGATGGCAACTGTCGTCGCGATATCGATGGTTATCTCATGGTCTTTATTTGCTGTTATTTCAGCGCCATTCATGAGCGGGATAAGACTTGTCCCCAGGAATAATCCGCTTACAACTAAAATTGATATTTGTTGAATTCGATGTGACTCAAACATGATTTCGTCCCCTATGTTACTAATTGTATATAGGAAATGGTATATAAATATTGATTGAAATTTGATAGGTATCCACTTAGCATAAGTGTTTGAGTTCTTCGATGGTCTCAGAAAGGTTGTGTTGTATCTCATATTCTGAGAATTGTCTGAGTCTCCATCCTTCTGATTGGAGCTGTTTTTTGTTTATTTTGGATTGATTGTTGTGTATTTCGATGGCGTATCGAGTTCCATTTAAAAATAAAACAAAATCTACTTGGCAAGAGGTAATTCCTTTAATCGTAAAATTTGGAATAAGAGGTACATTATGTTTTTTTGCCTCTTCATAAAATATCTGTTTTGTTATTGAATCTGTCTTTAAAATCTGCGTCCGAATGTTTTTGACGTAATCATAGAGATTTCTAAGAGGTCCTGTGGTTTGTCGGCAGATTTCTTCATCACCGATGATAATGAATAAACTTCGCGCCCGTGTGACAGCAACATTTAACAATTGACTTGTTGTCTGTATCCAATGCAGGGTTCCGGGTTTTACTCCCTCAGAAACCGCTGGAGAAAAAATGATGATGTCTTTTTCGTCTCCTTGGAATCGATGAGCGGTACCGATGGTAATATGTGTTTCAAAGATTTCTTGGAATTTTTTGAACTTTTCCATAATCATCTCAGATTGTGCTCGAAAAAGTGTGACGACCCCAATCGAAGCATCCTTAGGTGAGATAAGTTCGATGATTTTTAATAGTTCTTCGATGACTTTTTCCGCTTCTTCTTCGTTATAGGGGCTTTTTGTATGAATGGTTTTTCCTTTGACGTGATGCCAAAGTATCCTTGGGTGAAATGAGGGATGTTGTAGGAGTTTTGTTTCGTCGGTTGCGATGGTGAGTTTTTGTCCATAATAATACTGGTTCGAAAAGGAGACGATATCCGAATGGCATCGGTAATGTTCATTCAATAATAGTGGCGTTTCGTTTCGAGTACGGATGAGTCGTTCACCACAATCATACAAGGAATGTGTTGTATATGAGAGACTGTTATGGATTTGTTCTGGGAGATGATTAACAGTCGCAAGGGATCGATCTTGGGCATCTGTAAGGAGTGATATGTGTTTAAGTTGATAAGGATCTCCGATAATAACGATGTGTTGCGCTCGGTAGAACAGAGGGAGGGCTGAGGCGATATCACATTGTGATGCTTCATCGATTATCAGAAGGTCGAAGAGATTGTTTTTCAAAGGAAAGCTTTGTTTTGCGGAGAGGTTCGTAACGACCCATGCGGGTAAAAATGCAAGGATTTTCTGAAATGCTCTCGTTCTTTGGTTATGGAGTCGTTTGAATTCATTTTCATCACCTCTCCACTTCTCTAGTTGCTCCGATGCTGAAAAATATTTCTCAATATGTTGTTTATCATCTTCATATGTCTGGATGAATTTGTTTGTCCAATGGTCTATTAATAATGATTGTGAGAGTGTGATGTATTCTTTCTGTAGCATCGCGTGTTTTTTACTCAATTCAGCATAAGGAGGAATACTGAACAATGTATTTTTTATTTTCTTAAGCTCATCTTGAACTAAGTCTTCCTTTTTCCAAGTGAGAATCCATCGCAGAGCCATTTCTTTTGTTGTGTGCTTATTTGTTATCATGTTTTGAAGACAGATTCGAAACGTTGGTGGAAGCGAATCGTAGTATTTTCTAAAACAGTCTTCTTGTTTTCGTTGATATCGTTTTGGGTTCAACTGACGTAATATCAGATGTGTACCAAAAAACCTTTGAAGATCGTCTTGTAATATCAGGGGATCGATCAGATCGAAAAGTCCCTGTTTGTCATGCACGGTTTGGACATCTGGGTATTGTTCATGATAGAAATCCAACAGAGACTGTGTTTTTTCTAATGATTGATTGAGGGTTGAAAGTTTGAGAATTTGACTTTGAATGAATTCGATTTCAGAGGCGATGTTCAAAAGATTTCCAACGGTTTTTTCCTTCAAATGGATTTTTTGGATGCGTTTTTTCAATAGCTGTTCGAGTGTTTCTTTTGCGTTTCTTCTATGAGCTTGATGCCCCATCCGGACGAGGAGTTTATAGGGAAGCATTGCGTTTAATTTTTCGCTGACGACGTCGACAGCTTTATTATTTTTGCTAGCGAACAGAACCGTTTTATTTTGATATATCGCATTGGCAATGATGTTAAGTACCACTTGGGATTTTCCGGTCCCTGGTGGTCCCGTGATGACTGTCAAGGAATTCTGGAGTGATTTTTGTATAGCGTTTTTTTGAGCTGGATTTAGTGAGAAGATTTCTAAAAGTGGTTTGTTCTGTTGATTGATTTTTTTTGGTTGATGGTCACCGGTAAGCAGAAGGAGTAATGAGGTGGATGCTAGTTCATCGAACGGTTTCTTTTTTAATTGACTGAGTTCCATGATTAAGTTATAGGTGATATCAGTTCGTTCACCAAAATACAGAATCGCCTTGTTAAGGAGTTTTGGTGTGATGGCTCGTCTGAATGGTTGGTTGTTGAGGGTGGGGGTACATTCAGCGGTTGAGAATTGGAGCATTTGACTTATTGATTCAAGTGCTGAAAAAAAGGTGTCTCCCTCGATTTCATGTTGGATATTTTTGATCTCTTCAAGGGAGAAATGTTGTTGTGTAAAAAGATGGTGGTTGAGTATGAGTTCGTTTGATTCGTTTTTTAGGAGGAGTACATCTTCTTTTTGTTCATATTGTAGTTCAGTGAAAAACAAAGGACTGAGAGTTCCTTGGGGATCTATGATGATAGGATACCCATAGAAGAGTGTTTTATTTTTTTGCCGAAGCAAAGAGGTCTGAAAAAACTTTTTAGCACCTTCTGTATTCTTGACCATCACCTGCTTGTTGTTGGTGTGGAACAACACTTCCGTTTGGAAGAGGGTGGACAAGAACGAGGTATTTTCCGAGGAGACGTTGAAGGTGACGGACAGCAGATCTTCTTGATCGAGGCAAGCAATGTAGTAGTCAAGAAGATTGCTGAAGGTCTTTTCAGACATTTGCTTCGGCATTGTCCTCCCAGACAACTGTGTTCATTGGGTTCTTTTTTCCCTTTGAACAAAGAGGAGTAACACATTAACCCTATATAAATCTTCTTTTTCTATTTTAATATTTAGATATTTCTTATAATATGAAAAATAGTTTTTTTGTTTTTACGCCTCTTTAAGGAGACCACCCTTGACCGCCCATTCATATAATTGACGGTTGTGGTCTCCAATTAGTATCTCTTCACCGACGGTATGTTTCTTTTTGATAGTCCAGATAGTAAATCCTTTTGTTACTATGTATTTTGTAAGTCCTGAGGAGAGATATGCAAGGTCCTGGTCGGTGAACTCTGAGCGCTCTTTGAGTCGTTGTTGACGAAACATCGTATAATTACCCGAGTAGCTTTTGATATCTGCATCGGTCATGAAAAAAATCGTGTCAGTCACAGTATCAAGAAACTTTCTATCATGGGAGACGACGATAACGGTACCTGTAAAAGTGTTCAGGGCGGTTTCAATCGCGGTTTTTGATTCAATGTCCATATGGTTTGTCGGCTCGTCTAACAAAAGGAGGTTATATGGTTCCATGATGAGTCGGAGGAATGCGAGCCGGGCACGTTCCCCTCCGGAGAGTTGATCGACTTTATTATGGATAGTAGTTCCTTTAAAATTAAACTGGCCAAGAAGTGCTTTTGCGTCTTCCTCCGATAAATCGATATGGCCTCTGAGGATTTCTTCTAGAAGTGTGTTTTCTAAGTTCAGTGAAAGATGTCCTTGGTCGAAGTACCCCCATTTTGCGCCCTGACTGAGCGTCAGTTTCCCTTGACTGTAGGGTTCCTCTTTTGTCAGCATTTTGAGGAAGGTTGTTTTCCCGCACCCGTTTGGTCCAATAAGTCCGATTTTTTGTCCAGCAAGAATCTCGAAATTCGCATTTGAGAGGATCCTTTTCTCTCCGAAATATTTTGAGAGGCCTACGCCGTCCGCGATGTTTTTCCCTGATTTTAACACGGTTTTGAAATGGAATCTGAGGAGATAATTTTTTAGAATCGGGTTTTCCACATGTTTAAGTTTCTCGAGTTGTTTCATGCGACTATTGATCTGGATATTATAGCGGTTCCTTCTGGTGATTTTTTTGATTGCCGCGAGCTGCCGTTTCATTTCGACGGCTGCTCTTTGAAATTCCTGTTTTTTGATATGTTCTCTGATCGTTTTTTGTTCTTCGTATTCTTCATAAGATGCATCATACAGTTCAAGGTGTGAGCCATGAAATTCGAAGACTCTGTCGACTAAATCACTGAGCAGGTATCGGTCATGAGAAATGATGACGACGGCGCTGGGGATATCAGCGATTTTTTGTTCAAGCCATTCGATGGTTTCGATGTCAAGATGGTTTGTTGGTTCATCAAGAAGGAATAGGTCACAGTTCTGTGGTTGGGTGAGGACTGAGGCAAGAGCGATTTTTTGTCGTTCTCCTCCAGAGAAGTTTTTCATTTGCATGTCTGTGGTTAATCCTTCGAGTCCGAGTTCTTTGAGACGTTCTCGTGCTGCTTCGAGTTGTGCGCTTCCACTGGTTTTTGAAGTCTGCGTCTGTAAGGATCTGAGATCTTCGAGGATTTCTTGATGACGATTTGATTCGTAGACTGCTGGGTCTTCTAATTGTTGTTCTAATGCTTTTATCTGCTGTTGTATATTCTCCGTTTGTGCTGTTCTAGTGAAGAAGTCGTTGATGGTGATGTCTGATCGGTGCATTGGGTCTTGTTCTAAAGACCGTATTTTCAGTCCCTCTTTTTTTTGTACATCACCATTGTTTGGTTTTAAGTTTCCTAGAAGGATATTGAAGAGTGTTGTTTTTCCGCACCCGTTTGGTCCGAGCAGTCCGATGCAGTCCTCAGGGTAGATATCAAACGTTGAGTTTTCAAATAGTTGTTTTCCGGCGATGGATTTGCTGAGGTTTTTGACTTGTACTATGGGTTCCATGGTTCTCAGGGTAATCGTGTTCTGGGGTATATGGTTTTAGGTGTTAATTTGTGTCCTATAAAAAGAGGAGAAACTCTGCAGCAAGGATCCCTAAACAAGCGAAGAGTGTCACTGGAGTAACCAATAATCCATAGGTGACAAATTCTTTGAAGGTAAGGGTGACTTTTTTATCTCGCAGAATGCTCATCCACATGATACCCGCGAGTGCCCCGATGGGGGTGATGTTCGCCCCGAGGTTTGATCCAATGGTGGTCGCAAGAACGGCAGAGAGTTGGGTTGCTTGGGAGGTGGCGGATGCGATGGGGACAAAGGCGACGGTCATCGGGATGTTGTTGAGGATGTTTGCGGTGAAAGTGGAGGAGATGCCATAGATGAAGGTCGTTAGGGTTGTAGAAGTTCCACAAAGCGAGTTGAAGAACATACCGATATCGGTCGTTATTCCATAGAGTCTTAGTGCCTCGACAGTGATGAACAAAGAAAGAACAAAGGGGATGATGCTTAACGGCATTTTTTTTATGGTCGTCTGAATCGTGAAATGTTTTTTATTCATTTTTTCTTTGGTGAAAGCAACTACGATGTCTCTGAGAATGAGGAGTATTAGGAGGGCGAGTCCGAATCCTAAGGAGATTATCCACATTTCCACTCCGATGTACGGGGCGATCGCCAGACAGATGACGCAGCCAGCCAGCATGGAGAGCCCGAGAATCATGCTTATAGGGTCTGTGATGGCAGTTCGCGGGTTTATGGTCTCAGTCTGTCTTAAGGGTTGGTTAATTTTTTTCCTGAAAATCATATACAGGAGAATCATGGTTATGAACCCTGCGGCTAAAGCGGGAAGCAGCATCCATTTTGTGTACTCATCGAACCGGAGGTTAAAAGCTGCAGCAAGCACGATATTGGTTGGATTTCCGATGTACAGCATCATGCTCCATGTGTTTGCTGCGAAGAATTCTGCGATGAGGTAGGGCTTGGGGTCGATTCCTGCGTTTTTTGAGAAGTAGTAGATGAAGGGGGTGAACGTGAGGATGATGATGTCATTTGAGGTGAAGATGGTTAGAAGGGAAACCGTGAGGTAGAGGGAGAAATAGAGTCGTCGTCCATTACCACTCGCATATTTCAAGGCAACCCGTGCACAGTATTCGAAAAATCCAGTGATGTCCAGGAAGATGCTGAGAAAGACCATGGAGAGGAACAGAACTAAAATTCCAAAAGGGTTCAGACTACCAACTCCTCCAAGGCCAGTGAAGATCTGAGAAAAGTTGAGGATTCCGAAGAGCACGATCAGTATGGGACTGAGCAGGGCACCAAAGAAGTACATATCGATTCGTATCTGTCGCATCCCCAGACGAAGGTACAGATACCTTCTACGCAGAATCAGGTAAATGGTGAGAATCGAGGAGACAAGAAAGATCACTTCGACGAGGAGTTTGGTATCCATTCTTGGTGGTTATCTAGGTTTGGATTTTAAAGCTTTAGAGAATATTTTTTTTCTAGAGAAAAATGCTTGTTTTTTTATCCCTAGGCTTTCTCCTAATAAGTTTTTATCGAAATTTATATATATATAGCAAGTATACATACTATACTCAATCCATATGATTTCCGGAGGAAAAAGATGACCATGAATGATAGAAAAATGAATAATTATTCATTAATGCGCATTAGTACCGTCTTTGTGCTGGCCGTTGCTCTGGTGACATCTACCTTAGGCATCCCCTTTGTGCCGCGCACAGGAGCAGCCCCTCTCGCTCCACCGAACGCACCTACAGATCCAAACCCGAAAAACAGCTCGACGAATATCTCGATTTATACTGATGTGAGCTGGAACCATACTGACCCTGATAATGATACCGTGTTTGATGTGTACTTCGGGACGAACACCACACCAGATAAAGTTGAGACCGGTACTTCAAACAAAACCTACAATCCTGGGGTTTTAAAACATTCTACCGAATATTTCTGGCAGATTGTAGCAGTGGATGACAATGAGTCAACCAGCGGACCACTCTGGGAGTTTACAACCAAAGCAAACTCACCACCAAACGTACCAAAAACTCCATCTCCTACAAATGGGTCATTCAATATTGCTGTTTCCACGACCCTTACCTGGGTTGGAGGTGACCCTGATGTCGGTGATAACGTCACGTACGATATGTATTTTGGAACCACAAGTAATCCACCAAAAATCCTCCCGGGAAATCTAACGACCACAAGCTACAATCCCATCGGAGATCTTGCATTTAATACAACATATTATTGGAGGATTGTTGCTTGGGACAATTATGATGCTTCCGCCGCTGGACCACTCTGGCATTTCAAAACAAGACAAGAAGGGCCTTTAACGGTGACGATCACCAAACCATTGATGGGTACTTTTTACATGAACGACGTAGAAAAAATGACATTCTCAGGGAATAACACGATTGTGTATGGAAAGATTACGATTGAAGCAAATGTCACATCGAATGCAGACGTCGCGTATGTCCTCTTCATCGTCGATGGAAAGCAGATAGGAAATGATTCTTCATCACCGTATAGTGTTATCTGGCAGCCAATCATCCAATTCAACAGTGCTCTTTCCCTAAAACGAACCATCACTGTCAAGGCCTTTGACACAGATGGCAATAACGCCTCTGCGAATATCACCATCACGAAATGGCGGTTCCATCCCCTCCCCTGGATTCTTGCAGGAGCAGCGCTTGCGTCACGACTCGTACTGCATACCACCGTGGTTGGGATCTTCTTCAATGTCCAAGAATCACGGTTCAGTGTCTCCTTCTACGCGCTTCGAGCTCACTATAAGACTGTCGGGCCGTTCCAGATGCGGAAAGGAAACATCCATTTCAAGGAATG
>Ga0316628_100001365_pt1 | contig 17227 bp, 8 predicted proteins | sample OWC_Aug_M2_C1_D5_FD_207648 | JGI IMG/M metagenome (GOLD analysis project Ga0316628, IMG submission 207648) | Wetland soil microbial communities from Old Woman Creek delta, Ohio, United States - OWC_Aug_M2_C1_D5_C | ecosystem: Environmental > Terrestrial > Soil > Wetlands | place: USA: Ohio... | reverse complement strand
TCGAGGAGACCGTCGCCGGCGTCAAGCGGCAGCACAACATCCTCGAGCAGCTCGGCATCGACACAGAGAGGCAGTTCGGCTACAAGGTGCTGGAGCCCATCATCCAGCTGCGCAAGACCGGAGTGAGGAAGGTCGCGAGGGCGCTGGACCTGCCCAAGGAGATCCACTCGCGGCCGCCGTTCCCGGGCCCGGCCCTGGCGGCAAGGGTCATCGGGGAGGTCACGCCCGAGCGCGTGGAGCTCGTGAGGAAGGCCACGGCCATCGTCGAGAAGGAGCTCGGGCGGTCGGGCGCGTTCCAGTACCTGGCGATCCTTCACGAGGACAAGGTCACGGGCCTGCGCGGCAACCGCCGGGACTTCGGCCACCAGATCGAGCTGCGGTGCTGGGACAGCACCGACGCGGTCACGGGCACCCCCACGGACCTCCCGTTCGCGAAGCTCACCAAGCTCGCGGACAGGATCACGACCGAGGTGCCGGGCGTGGTGAGCGTGACGTACAACGTCACCGCGAAGCCCCCGTCGACGATAGAGGCCGTGTGAGGGGAGGGGACCGAGGGCCGATGGGCCCCCATCTCAGCCTGGGGCGTGTCGGGGGCGGTGAACGCGTCGGCTCTGGACCATGGGGCACATCCCGACAGCACAGGCGCACGCCGTCAAAGTTCCACTGTATAAGCAAGTGAACCACGGTTCATGAACCACGGTTCACCTCGGGTGCACTGGCCAAGAACCCAATCCGTGCTTTGTTCCATTGGCAGTACCCAGGAGGAGAAACCGAATAGTTGCCCCCGTCAAACATTTCTTATACGCCCCCGCGCATGGAAGGCGCGATGGACGAGGACGACTTCGAGCGGCGGGTCGCGAGGGTGCGCCGGTTCAACCGGTTCTACACAGAGCGCATCCGCGTGCTCGACGAGTCCTTCCTGGGCAGCCCCTACAACCTGACGCAGGCGCGCGTGCTCTATGAGCTCGCGAGCCGCGGGCGCACGACCGCGACCGAAATCGCCAAGGAGCTCGAGCTCGACAAGGGCTACTTGAGCCGCATGCTGGCGGGGATGAGGCGGAAGGGCCTGGTCTCGAGGGGCGTCTCGCGCATGGACGGCCGCCAGAACATGCTGTGGCTGACCAAGAAGGGCTGGGCGGCGTTCGAGGACCTGGACGCGCGCTCCCGGGCCGACATCGGCGCCATGCTGGGCACGATGGACGCGAAGGACCAGCGCCGCGTGGTAAAGGACATGGCCGAGGTCGAGCGCCTGCTCGGCGCCAAGCGCAAGGGGGAGGACGGCGTCGCCGTCCGGCCCCACCTCCCGGGGGACCTGGGCTGGATAGTCTCGCGCCACGGCGCCCTGTACTGGGAGGAGCAGAGGTGGGACGTGCGGTTCGAGGCGCTCGTCGCCAGGGTCGTCGCGGACTTCGCGGACGCGCAGGACGCGGCGCACGAGCGGTGCTGGGTGGCCGAGCTGGGCGGCGAGCGCGTGGGCTCGGTCATGATAACCAGGGCCGAGGACGACGGCGCGGCCAAGCTGCGGCTGCTGCTCGTCGAGCCTCGCGCGCGGGGGCGCGGCATCGGCCGTCGCCTGCTGGAGGAGGCCCTCGGCTTCGCGCGCGCCGCCGGCTACGAGAGGGTCACGCTCTGGACCATCAGCAGGCTGGGGCCGGCCCAGAGGCTCTACGAGCGCGCGGGGTTCAGGAAGGTGCACGAGGAGCCGCTCGAGGCCTTCGGCCACCGGCACACGTCGGAGACGTGGGACCGCGAGCTGTAGCTGTCAGCAAGGGGGAGTAAGGCCCTCCGACAATCCCTATGCATAATGGCGAATGACCGTGGAGGGGCATCTGTCGGATGAGCGCACGCGCCTTCCTGAAGGGCAATGGCGTCGACCTGAGAAGTCTTGAATGATTAATCTATGATAATTATATTCTTTAATAACTTACATAGATTTATATATCTGGGACGACAATGGCATCGCGTGCCCAGAACGGTGTACACGAAGCAGCTCGATGCGGCCATGATGCGCCCGGTCTTCGGCGTGAGTGACCTGGTCGGGCTGGGCGTTCCGCCCGCCTACGCGAGGCTCCGCCTTCACAATCTGAACGCGTCCGGTCGGGCCCGCAGGGTCGAGCGCGGCAAGTACACGACCTCCGACGACCCCGTGCTGGTCGCGACCCACCTCACCGAGCCGTGCTACCTCGCGCTGTGGTCGGCGCTGAGCGCGAGGGGGCTCACCACCCAGATCCCGTTCACCGTCCAGGTCGTGACCTCGAGGAAGAGGTTCGAGCGCCGCATCCGGTTCGCCGGCTCCGAGGTGCGGTTCTACCACGTCAGGCCGGGGCTCATGTTCGGCTACGAGCACGTCCCGTACGGCGACGGCCGGAGGGTGCCGATGGCCAGGGTCGAGAAGGTGATAGTCGACGCCATCTACCTGGGCGAGATACCGCTGGGCGAGCTCGGCGAGGCCGTCGAGGCCGCCGACAGGGGGCTCCTCAGGGAGTACGCCGAGCTCACAGGGGACCGGCACGTCATCTCCACCGTGAGGGGGCTTCTGGGATGCTGACGACGAACGAGCTCAAGGGCTACGCCCACATGCGCAGGCTGCGGCTCGTGGACCAGATCTGGAAGGACTACCTCCAGGACCTCGCGCTGCACCTCCTCTACAGGAAGGCTCCGGGCCTCGTCTTCAGGGGCGGCACGTGCATCTGGAAGCTCTACAGGGGCGACCGGTTCTCGGAGGACCTGGACCTCTGCGCACGGTCCGTGCCAGTGGACATCGGCGACCATTTGGCACGGGAGCTTGGGTTCCTAGGCTTCGACTGCTCGGTCAAGAGGAAGAGGACCGAGAACATGGAGTTCCTGAAGCTCACGGTGGTCTCCCCGGCCCACCCCCGACCGGTGGTGCTGGGGGTCGAGGTCCTCGAATCGGGGGAGTGCGCCTCGAGGTCCCGCCCTGCGACGCTCCACTCCCCCTACCCGGACGTGCCTCCCGTCGAGCTGCAGGCGCAGGGGGCCGAGGACATCGCCGCCGACAAGGTCGCGGCGATATACGGCAGGGACAAGCCGCGCGACGTCCACGACCTCTACACGCTGCTGAGGCAGGGCGCGAGGCCGGACATGGCAGAGGTCAGGCGCAGGGTCCCCGACTTCAGCCAGGCGGGATTGCGCAAGAGGATGGAGGACAAGCGCGGCGAGTGGAGGACGCTGGAGCCGCTGGTGGTAACGAGGCTGCCCTCGCTCGACGAGGAGGTACGTTACATTATACTGGGCCTGAAGGGATAGGGCGAGGGGCCTCATCAAAGCGAGCAAGGCCACCGGTGTCGCGGTCGGCCCTACCACCTCGAGCGCGAGAAGGGGGAGTAGGTGCGAGCGGCGGGATTTGAACCCGCGTTATGAGCTTGGCAAGCTCAAGTGATAACCAGCTACACTACGCTCGCAGCCGGGGCGTATCGGGAACGGGACTCCCCCTATATAAACGCTGCGCGGCCATCGCCAGCATGGCTCACGCGCCACCGGGCGGAGGGGCCCCGCCTTCGCTCTTTCCCTCCTCTCCGGGCCCCTCGGCCATCGCATCGGCGACGTCCCCGGGGGGCGGTCCCTCGGGGGCGGTGCCCGCGGGGGAAGCGTTCTGCCCCCGCCTCCGCATGAACAGCCAAACCACGACGAGCACGACGAGCAGCACCACGACGATGGCGGCGATGACGGGCGCGCTGACGACCCCGCCACCCCCGTCGTCCCCGTCCCCGGTCGCCTCGACGACGGTGACCTTCGCGGTCCACGTGGCCTTGCCGCCGTCGCCGTCGGTGATGGTGAGGACGACGACGTACTCGCCAGGCATCGCGTACACGTACGCGCCGGTGGCGCCCAACACCCTACCGCCGTCGCCCATCGCCCACGAGTAGGTGAGGCCGTCCACGTCCCACGCGTCGTCCGTGGAGAGCGCGGCGCTCAGCTGCAGCGCCTGCCCGACGCTCGCCTTGAGCGGCGTGACGTTGCCCTGCGCCAGCGGGGGCCGGTTCGTGACGAGGACCTCCAGGCCGACGTTCGACGAGGCGCCGTCGTCGTCCACGACCTTCAGCCGCACCATCTGGAGCCCGGACTCGGTGAACGTCACCGTGACGTCGCGCGCCTCCTTGATGCCGAGCGCGCCCAGGTCCCAGATGTAGCGCAGCGTCGCCAGGTCCGAGGGCGTGTCGACCGAGCCCTCCGCCGTGAGGCGCACGGGCGCGCCCTCCGCCACCTGCAGGAGGTCGGCCTCTGGCTTGGCGATGGGCGCGACGTTGGACACGACCACGGTGTGCACCGCGTCACCGATGCTGCCCTGGTCGTCCCTGACCGAGACGACGACGTCGTACTGGCCGGAGCGCGCGAAGGTGTGCTTGGCGGATGATGCGTCCGACCACAGCGAGGAAGTGCCGTCGCCCCACTGGAATCGGAAATCGAGCGAGGAGGCGTCCGAGGGGGTGTCCGCCGCCTCCGCCGCCAGCTCAAGCTCCTCGTCCTCCAGCGACATGGTCGGGCCCGTGACGGCGACCGTGGGCGCGACGTTGAGGACCGTGACCACCACCGTCGCGGTCCCGTCGCCACCGTCGTCGTCGTAGGCGTGCAGCACGGCGGTGTAGGTGCCGTCCCGCGCGTAGGCGTGCGTCGCGGTGGGGTCGGTGAGCGTCGCCGACCAGCTGCCGTCGCCCCAGTCCCACTTGAAGACGAGCCCGCGCGCGAAGTCGCTCGGCGTGTCCTCGCCGCGCCCGCTGAAGTCGCCCTCCTCGTCCTCGTCGAGCACATCCTCGCGCGCGTGTGCCGACACGACGGGAACGAGGTTCGAGACGGGGACGGGCGCCTCCGCGGTTCCGGTCGCGCCGTCGTCGTCGATGACCGTGACCCGGACCGTGTGCACGCCCGAGGTCGTGAAGGTGTACGAGACGAGCGACGTGAACGGGAAGCGGTCAACGAGCGTGACTTCCCCGAAGTCCCATCTGGCGAGGAGGGTGCCGTTGTCCGAGGGCGTGTCGTGCGAGAGCGCCGCGGAGAACACCAGCGCCTCGTCCTCGACCGCCTGCTGCGGGGCGACGATTGCCGCCACCGGCGCCACGTTGCGCACCACCACGTCGACCTCGACGGGGGCGGCCTCGAGGCCATACCGGTCGCGGGCCACGGCACTGACGCGGTAGGTGCCGGACCTCGGGTAGGCGTGCGAGCCGACCGCGCCCCTGGTGGTGCTGTTGTTGCCATCGCCCCAGCTCCAGGCCACGCCCCACAGGTCCCCGTCGACGTCGGACGCGTCGAGCGCGACGCGCACCTCCGAGTCCTCGTCGACGGGCTGCGGCGCGACCTGGTCGAGGGCGGCCACGGGCGGGCGCGCGAGGCAGGTGCGCATGTGGATGTCCTTGTTGCCGTGGCCGGCCCCGTCGGTCTCCCACGCGACGTAGACCCGCCCGGTCGCGGCGTCGACCGCGACGCAGGGCTGCTCGTCCGATGCCGGCCCGTCCGCGACCCAGTAGGGTCCGTGCCATGAGGTGCCGTCGAACCGCATCATGATGATGTCCTTGTCGCCGTCGCGCGCGGTTTCCCACGCGACCCAGTAGCTGCCCTGGCCGTCCGAGGCCACCGAGGGCTTCATGTCGGACGCGCCGTCCGGGGAGAGCACGGTCTCGGGGCCCCACGTGGACGGGTCGGCCCCCGCCGTGCGCCACCTCACGGCGATGTCGCGGTTGCCGTTGCGGGTGGTCTCGTAGGCCACGAGCACCCGCACATCGCCGGCCGCGCTCGACGCGACCACGGGCCGGACCTCGTCCGCGCCGCCCGTGGAGGTGAGCATCACGGTGCGCACGAGCCCCGCGGCATTGCGCGCCTCCGCGACCACGTCCCACTGGGCGTTGCCCACCTCGGTCTCGTAGACGACCCAGTAGAGCGAGGCGCCCTCGGCCGCCGCCTGCGGGCCGCCCCACCAGGCCTGGCTGCCCGCCGTGGTGGCCAGGGTCACGTTGCCCGTGTCCCAGCCGCCCGCGCCGAGCGTTGCCAGGCGAACGTCGCAGCGCTGGAAGGGGATGTTGTTCATCTGGTTGCCGCCCGTGTAGAAGTCGAAGTGCGTGTTGCGGAAGACCGCGCGCATCGTGCCTGCCGCGAAGGCGACGTCCGGGGACTGGTCCGAGTCGTTGTACTCCTCCGCGAGCGTCACGCGCGCGGGCGCGGTCCACAAGCCCGCGTCCCACGAGCGCGTCCACATGTCGAACTTCTCGCCCCAGTAGTAGATGGCGGACCGGGTGCGGAAGTAGTCGTCGAGCTCCTCGATGTTGCTCGAGTAGACCAGGTGCACGGTGCCGCTCGCGGAGAGCGCGAGCGCGGGGTCGACCGCATAGTGGCTGCCCGTGACGAGCGTCTCGACCGAGCCCCACGTCCCGGCCGCGGGGTCGTAGGCCGCGCCCTCGATGTCGATCTCCTCGAGCCCCTGCACCGTCTCCCACGCGGCGTAGAGCTTCCCGTCGCCGCGCACGACCAGGTCGACCTGGTGCGAGGAGCTGAGGCCGGTAGTGGCGGCCGCGGGCCCTGACCACGGGAGCCCCACGGGCGCGACGGCGACGTCGACTGCGAGCTCGTTGTTGAACTCGTCCATCTCGGTGGCGTTGCCGTCCACGTCCACGCTCGCGACGAGCCTCAGGCCATCGAGGCCCGAGAGGCCCCACGTGTCCCACTGGAACGAGGTCGAGAACGGCTCGCCGTCGCTGGCCCGGTGGGTCCACCCGCTGAGGGTGACGTTCCTCCATTCGGCCCCGTCCCTGCATGACATGTTGAGGGCGATTGTGACGTTCTCGGTGGGCCATGGCCTGGAGAGCCGGACCTCCACCCCGACGACCTCGCCATCGACGGGCGAGGGCGGCGCGAGGGTCAGCCGTTCGATGCTCATGTCCAGCGGCGTGGCCACGGCGAGAGGGTGCTGCAGGCATTTGGCGAGCGCGTCGTACCCCGCGGGGTCCGCCTGGCGGGGGACGAGCCACATCACCTCGCGGCTGCGGTAGGTCATCGCGGTCATGGGCTGCATGACGAACCCCGAGCTCGTGCCGGTCTGCGAGATGAACGTGCCCGCGGAGATGCTGCGGTCGTAGGTGTTGGACGTTATCATCGCGCGAGTCACGTACTCGGTCGCGGCAGGGTCGTAGGGGTAGTAGGACACGTTCCCGCCCGAGTAGGGGAACCGGTCCCCCCAGTACTCCTGCTTGTAGGCGAGGCGGTCGAAGTCCGGGATGTAGCGGAGCAGCGCGTCCCCCGTGCGGGGGTTCGCGAGCGCGTACCAGCCCCAGAACTCGTAGCCGAACCCCTCGACCACGAACGGGCCGTCGTTGCCGTCCTTGTCGCGCATGAGGCGGTACGTGCCGTTGAGCAGCGGCTGCAGGTTGTAGTGCCCCTTGTAGGGCGTGGTGAGGCCGTCGTTGCGGTAGTGCTGCAGCTTGCCGTCCTGGTTGCCCATGAGGATGTCCAGGTCCCCGTCGGCGTCGAGGTCGGCCATCACGGGCGTGCTGTTGGCCGCGACCCACGCGCCCGACCACGGGCCGCCCAACCACGCGACGTCGAGGTAGGTCCACTCCGGCGCCCTGCGGTCGCCCTCGTTCCTGAAGTAGGTTATCTTGCCGTCATCGGAGCCGATGAGCAGGTCCAAGTCGCCGTCCGCGTCCACGTCCGCGAGCGAGGGGGCGGACCACCGCTCCGCGGGGCTCCTCGTGGGGCCCGCGTTGAGGTGGCGCACCCACATGTCGTCCGGGGTCCACCGCGGCGAGGCGCGTGTGCCCGTGTTTATCCAGACGTGGAGCGTGCCGTCGGCGAGGCCGGACATGAGGTCCAGGTCACCGTCGGCGTCCATGTCCGCGAGCCACGGCATGGTGCCGTCGCCGAGGTCGAGGCGGTCGAAGAAGCCCATCCAGGAGGTCCAGGCGGGCTGCGACGTGCCGCCATCGTTGCGGTAGACGCGCAGCCGCCCCTCGGCCCAGCCGACGAGGAGGTCGAGGTCGCCGTCCGCGTCGACGTCCCCGAGCGTCGGGCCCGCGCGGTCGTAGGCGGGCAGCCCCTGCTCCCAAGTGACGTTCCGCACGAGCACGGGGGACCGCGGGTCGCCAATGTTCTCGAGCACGACGAGGCCGTCCGGCGAACCGCCCACCATCGCGTCGAGGTCCCCGTCGCCGTCCAGGTCCCCGAGGGCGGGCGCCGCGTCCTCGCCGGCGTCGATGCCCTGCCAGGTCGCGCAGGCCGAGGTCCACGTGGGCGCGCGCGTGGTCGGGCGGTGCACCATGAGCTCGTTGGTCCCGTAGACGACCTCGAGCTCCCCGTCCCACTGGGCCGTGCTCCCGAGGAGCTGGCTGAACTCCATCACGAACCCGTTGTGGTTCCAGAACCGCTCGTTGACCGTGCGCGCGCTCTGGACGTCCACCATGGGCACGCCGCGCACGAAGGTGAGCTGGAGCTCGGCGCTGATGTAGTCCGCGTCGCGCACGATCTGCTGCACGGTCGCGCCGCCCGGGCCCCAGTGCACTATCTCGGGCGCGCGGTAGCCCAGGCGCAGGCGCGTGACGAGCGGCGAGCGCTGCACCTGGATGTCGGTGTGCGCGCCCCAGAACATCTGGAAGCTCGCCTGGTCGGGGTCGAGCTGGTTCCCCCCCACGCGCACGAGGATGCTGCCCGACGCGCGCACCTCGAGCTCGGGGGAGTTCACGAGGTAGATGTAGTAGACGCCCGAGTACTGGCTGAACACGGAGTCGTCGATGTGCACCTGCCACTCCGCGTTCAGGACCGGGTCCTGGAGGATGACGAACTCCCCCTGCTGCTGGTACGGCATGGGGGACATGGGCGGCGTGGGGCTCCCGCCCATGATGGCGCGGTACGAGAGCGTCTCGAGCGACCTCCAGTCGTCCAGGAAGTGGAGCTTGACCCTGTGCACCGAGCCGTCAGCGTAGCGCTCGACGTCCTCGGGCAGGATGCCGTACGTGACCTCCTGGAGGTTGGGGAGCTTGACGAGCTTGATCTTGTCGACCGACGCTAGCGCCCCGGGCGGGGCCGCGAGGTCGACCCACGCCAGGCCATCCCCCTGCGCGATGCCGTTCGGGTTCGTCACGGTGAAGTCGATGTCGAACGGCACGGTCGCGCGCGAGCCCGATGCTGCGCCGCCGTCGCGGTCCACGAGGGGAGTGCCATCGGTCGCGGGGCCCTCCGCGAGCGGCAGCAGCGCGGGGCCGGCCATCAGCAACGCGAGCGCGCACGCGACAATCCAGAGTGGGGACCTCATCGGACCGCCCGGTCGCGCTGGCAATGCGCCCGCCTTCTGATAATCTTATCCATCACGTCGGTCGTGGGGCCTTCCCGCACCCCCCGGCCTGCGGGTGACCTCCGCGCGCGGGGCGGGCATGACCATCAAGATGGCGGATTGCGGGCAGAAGGCAGCGCACCTCCCGCACCCCGAGCACATGGCCTTGACGGCGACGCGCCCGCCCCTGACCACGAGCCTGTTGGTAGGGCAGGCCTTGACGCACTCTCCGCAGGCGTTGCACAGCAGCCCGTCGACGGCGGGCCGGCGGGGGCCGGGCCGGACCGGCATCCACAGCGCGCGATGCACGCACAGGCCCATGGGCAGCACGGGCGCGTGCGCGGTCACCGCGGCCACGTAGGGGGGGCCGACCGAGACCACCACGACGGTCGACCCCGCCCTGATCGCCGCGCGCAGCTCGGCGAGCGCGGCCGCGGGCGCGACGTGCGCCGCGCTGCCCCCCTCCTCGCGCACGAGCCCGACCAGGGCGCCGAGGGCGAGCACGACGGCGCCCCGTTGCGGCCACTCTACCCTGGCCACAATGGACGCGCGCATGAGCGCCTCGGCCGCGTCGGGGGGCGTCGCGACCTCGCACAGCGCCTTGCCCGCGGCCATGCGATGGACCGCGAGCCTCGCCAGGCCCCGTATGCCGGGTGCGTCCTCGAGCCTCGCGAGGAGCCGGAGCGGAGCGGACGAGGGCCATCGCCCCTCCGCCAGCGCACCAGCCAGGCGACGGAGGCGGGTGGCCCGCCCAGGCTCCATCGCGAGGATCTCGCGATGGGCATCCCCCTCCAGATACCAGAGCGGCGGCTGTAGTCCCCCACGCGTTATTTGGCGATGAGTCGGTCGCATATCCGCCTCATCTGGCCTTTCTGTGGTGGGGGACCCTCCCCGAGGCCGTCCTCTTGGGCGGCCTCCTTATCTCCAGCACCGAGATGGCCTCGAGGTCGAACCGCTCGGTGCCCACGACGCGCGCGGCAAACCCGCGGTCGTGGACGGCGTGGCGGATGCGCCCGAGGTCCTGGAGGCTGGACACGACCATGTAGGCATGCCCGCCCCTCGCGAGATGGCGGGGCAGCCCATCGACGAACCGCAGCGCGACCGCGGTGCCGTCGAGCCCCCCGTCGAGGGCGCCGTCGAGCGGGGAGTGCGTCAGGTCCTCGGGGGCGGTCGGCAGGTAGGGCGGGTTGAGGATGACCACGTCGTAGACGCCCTTGACGGGCGCGAACATGTCACCGTGGAGCAGCTCGAGCTCGACGGCGTTCGTGGCCGCGTTCTCGCGCGCGAGGTCGACGGCGCTCGCCTGGATGTCGGTCGCGGTCACGCGGCAACCCAGCCTGGCGCAGTGGATGGCGACCACGCCGGTGCCGGTGCCGATCTCGAGCACGCGGTCGCCCTCGTGGAGGCGCAAACTGCGCACGAGAAGCTCGGTGTCCTCCGCGGGCTCGTAGACATCGCGGTCGGTCCTGATGGTTATCCTCTTGGGCTCGCCCACGGCAAAGCCATTCGCGACCCCCATGATAAGGCTTCGCCTGAGGATGACGGGCCGGTGGAATCGGGGGCCACCGTCGCGGGCGGGTGGGGGTGTCTGGCGGGCGGGCGGGCGGGCCTCCGAGGAGGGGACGGGCCCTGCGCCGTTGTGGGCTGCGGCTGGTGCTACTGGCCGCATCTCGCCGCCCTTCTGGACAATTCCAAATAACACCGAAAAGTATATCGGGGCGCGCCACCTAGAAGTGGGGCGAGCCAGGTGGCTCTATGCAGAGCCCTAGGTTCCGTGGAGGGATCGTCGCCGTCGCGACCATCCTAGCCCTGCTCATGCCGGCGGCCGCGGGCTCCCTCGGTGACGTGGATGACTCCGGGGGGGCCACGCTGGAGGGGCCGGCGGCCGGGCAGCTCCTCGGCGACGCGTCCCGGCCCGGGACGAGGGGCCCGGCCGCGACGGAGCCCGTCGACGTCGAGGACACGCACGAGACGTTCCTCGGCGGCGCGGTGGGGGAGCGCCTGGGCGAGCAGGTCGCCGGCCTCGGGGACGTGGACAACGACGGCTACGGCGACTTCGGCATGCTCTCCCCCTCCAAGAGCCTGTGCTACGTCTACATGGGCGGCATGACCATCACGTTGGCGTCCGTGCGGATGCTCGAGGGGACGGGCATCCCGCTGACCGAGGACTCCCAGGTCAGGCCCGCGGGCGACCTGGACAACGACGGCTTCGACGACGTCCTGGTGACGGCGCCCGGCATCTACCTGCCATCGATGCGCGCCGCGGGCGCGGTGTTCGTGTTCTACGGCACGCCCGGGGGCCTGCGCGCGTCCCCCGACCAGATACTGTACGGCAGCGAGGCCGACGGCCGTTTCGGCATGGACGTGGACGCGCTCGGGGACTTCAACCGCGACGGCTACGACGACATCATCGTGGGCGCGGACGGCGTCAACACCGACACGGGCCGCGTGCTCGTCTTCCTCGGCGGCCCCGCGGGGCTGCAGGACACGCCCGCGTGGCTGTGGGACGGCGAGAACCGCGGCGACAGGTTCGGCTACGCCGTCACGGGCGCGGGCGACCTCAACTCCGACGGATGGCTCGACTTCGCCGTGGGCGCGCCCTTCTCGGTGTCCGGTGACAGCCGCGGCAAGGTCTACATCTTCTACGGGGCGCCCCGCCTCGAGGACGTGTGGATGGCGCCCCCCCTCGTGGGCAAGATGCTGCGGTCCTACTTCGGGCTCAGCATCCGCCTCGCGGGCGACGTCAACAACGACGGGTTCTCGGACCTGATCGTGGCCTCGCCCGACGCGGGCATCTCCGGCGCGGGCCGCGTGGAGCTCTTCCTCGGCTCCGAGCGCGGTATCGGCGCCAACGCCTCTCGCGTAATCGAGGGCCAGGAGGACGAGTCCCACCTGGGCTTCACCATCGCCTACCTCGGGGACGTCAACCGCGACGGGTGCGACGACGTGGCCATCGGCGCGCAGCTCTACTCCACCGAGGACATGCCCGAGCGAGGCAAGGTCTACGTCTTCTTCGGCCACCGCTCCACCGGCTTCTCGATGCAGCCCAAGGTCGAGGAGCTCGGCTCCTCCGCGTTCGAGCACCTTTCGGCGGGCCTCGCGGGTGCCGGCGACGTGGACGGCGACGCCTTCATGGACATGCTCGTGGGCGCCCCGGGGTTCGACACGCCCGGCAAGCTCGACGACGTGGGCGCCGTGCTGCTGTTCAGGGGCAGGGACCTCAGCATGCCGCCCATGGACCGGCACGCGGTCTGGGTCGAGGACCTGGACGAGGGCGCGCTTTTGCTTTGCGAGGCTCGGCCCTACCACCTGGCGGTGGCGGTGACGCACCGCACGGACGCGACCCAGGTCAAGACGATTGACATCGTCCTGGACCCGTCGCGCGAGGCCGTGACCTACTCGTACAACGTGTACTACGACCGCATCGATGAGGCATCAGACCCCAAGGGCCTCGCGCGCGTCAGCTACGCCCGAATGCTCGACGACCCCGGGCACCGGGACACGTACGTGCTATGGCTCGAGCTCACGCTCGGCTGGGGCTTCCCAGTGGACCGGCCCCTCTCCGCGTCCGTCACGGCGGTGGACAAGCAGGGCCTCCGCGTCGAGGGCGCGTTCGAGGGCCTGGGGCAGGTCGTGTCCGCCCTCGCCTTCGGGGGCGAGCTGACGGTCACGGGCGAGCACCAGGGCACGCTGGCCCCGGGCGACTGGGTCCAGGGCGGCGAGACCATCCGCGTCGGCGGCGTCGCGGTCGCGTACGACCTGACGCAGGCCGGCATCCCCCCGTCGCGGGCCTACTACCCTCCCGCCGCCGCGGTAGCGGTCGTCGCGAGGGACGACATGGGCGGCTCGTGGTCGACATCCCCACCGCCTGGCGAGCCGGTGGCGCTGGACGTCAAGGCCCCCTCGGCCACGAGGACCGACCTGGTGTACACCGTCTCCATCGAGTCCCCCGACCGCGCGCGCGTGTTCCGCACGCTCGCGTTCGGGCTGCGCGTGGACTCGACGCCAGTGAAGTTCGACTCCCCCAAGCCGGACGAGGGGGAGGTGACCGCGACCCTCCGGGTGAACGCGAGCATCGTCATCGCCGACCCGATGGGCCCCGGCGTGGACGCCGGCACCCCCCACAGGATGCCGCAGTACCAAATCGCCCTCGCCTCCAGCGATGGCATCTTCGGGTCGTGGCAGGACGCATTCCTGCAGGTGGAGCCGGGCTACGTCGTCGCCTATACGGAGGAGCTCCTCACGGAGGGCACCAGCCACATCCGGTGGCGCGCCTACGACCGAGCGGGCAACGGCCCGACCGTCTCGCGGGCCTACCCCATCAGGGTCGACCTCGGCAACCTGACCTTCTCGTCCCCCGTCCCGTCCAACGACGTCTGGTTCAGCACGCACGACGTCACCGTCGGCGTCACCATCGAGAACACCAAGGGCAACGCCATCGACCTGGCCCACGTCCAGTACCGCACGTCGACCGCGCCCGGCGTGTTCTCGGAGTGGGCCACCCTCATGCTGGGGGACATCGAGGACCCGTCCAGGGTGACCGTGTCGGCCAATGTGCGCCTCGCGGAGGGCCGCGCGAACTACGTCCAGTGGCGCGCGAGGGACATGGAGCGGCGCGAGTACATCACATCGCCCCTGTACCGCGTGCAGGTGGACCTCACGGGCCCATCGTTCTCCCGCGCGGAGCCGGCGGAGGGCACCTTCGTGGTGGGGCGCAACGCCATCCCCGTGTCGGTGCTCGTGTCGGACCCGCAATCGGGCGTCATGGAGGGCTCGGTGCGCTACCAGGCCGTGGGAGACGACGTGTGGCACTATCCCACCGTGGTCCGCGTTGGCGGGGGCTACGTGTGCTCCGCGATGGTGACCCTCCCCGAGGGCGTCGACAACTACGTGCGGTGGCAGGCGTTCGACATCACGGGACACGTTGCCGCGCCCTTCCAGCAGCGCGTAATGGTCGACAACACGGCGCCATCGATGTCGGACTTCTCGCCGAGGGAGGGCGAGGTCGTCCGGCTGCAGAGGGTGGAGCTCAGCGTGCGCATCGACGACCTGGCGCCCGCGGGCGGCCACGGCTCGGGCGTGGACCTGCGCACCATCGAGTACTCCATATCGCTTCCGAGCACGCAGGGCTACACCGCATGGCAGCGCATCACGAAGTACGACGGACTCACGAACCCGGTCGTCCCGTTCTACATGGTCTCCTTCGCCATCGATGTCGACGACGGGGACCAGAACTTCATCGTCATCCGGGTCACGGACGGCACCGGCGGCAACACGGTGACCTCGGAGCCCCTGCGCATCGTCGCGCAGCTGGGCATACGCCCGCTGCCCCCGGTCATCCAGCTGCGCGAGCCGCGCACGACGACCGTGCGGTACGGCACGGCCACCTACTTCGACGCGAGCGAGAGCTACGACCCCAACGACGACGCGCTGGAGTTCCAGTGGCACAGCAGCCTGGACGGCCTGCTCTCGGACGAGATGTCCTTCTCGGCCATCCTGTCCAAGGGCCGGCACACCATCACCCTCACCGTGAGGGAGGTGGACGGCACGCAGAGCGCCCAGAGGGCCTTCGACCTCGTCGTCGAGCCGCCCGCGGAGCCGCACAGGCCCCTGAGCGCGCTGTGGGAGCAGGTCGTGATCGTGCTCATCGTCGCGTGCATCCTCGTCGCCCTGGCGATGCAGGCGTGGCGCATCAGGGTGTAATGCCAGGGAGCACCGCGTCCCCAGACGAGCGGTATCATGGGCATGCCCGAAGCAGGGGGTGCGCGTACCTGGCCGCGGCACCGTCCTCCGGTGCAAGAAGGGCCCTCATCTGGCGCTGGGGTGGTGGCGTTCGCGGGAGGCCATACGGCGCCAATGCCCTAGTGTCCGGCGCCCCGTATGCCAGGGACGTGCGCCCCTGCACAGAGGGCCCATGCTGGCACGCGCTCGAAGCGGGTGCCGCCTGCCATGCCAGGCCCATGGGCGCTCCTCGTGACCACGAATGCCCGGTCGAGCCTTCGCGCCTTCGCGAGTTCGTCGAAGGGGAAGCCTCCCTCCCCCGACAGCTTCACCTCCACCGCGGTCGTCCCCCTCGCGCCGACGACGAAGTCCACCTCAGCTCCATGCTCCCGCCAGAAGTGACGGGCGTCTATCTCGTTCAAGACGGCGGTCTCCACGACGCGGCCGAGGTCGGTCTCATCGGCGATGGCGCCTTTGAAAGCGTAGGTGAGCGCGGTGGACACCGGGTAGGCCTTCCGGTGCTTGCGGCTGGAGGCGAGCGCGCTCCCCCGCAGGTTCCCAAGAGTCCTGATGACCATGGCCTGTTCGAGCCGCGCAATGTACGAGGAGACCGTGCGACGGTCCCTCCCGATCGAAGACCCGAGCGAGTCGTAGTTCAGGAGCATGCCGGGCATCTCCGAGATGGCGCGCAGGAGGGCCATCATGGATTCCGGGTCGCCGATGCCTCCCGCGCCGAACAGGTCCCCGTACACGGCCCTCTGGACGATGCTCGACAGGACGTATTCCCGCATCTCGCGGGCGTCATCCTCGGTCGCGAGCTCGGGGAACCCGCCGGACGCGAGGTAGTGGGAGAAGTACGGCTGGACGGTCGTCTCCGCGAGGAGGAACCTCCTCAGCGGCTCGCCCGGGACAGGCGCCCTGAGGCCACGGAGCCCGAGGTACTCCGCGAATGACATCGGTAAGAGGACGGTCTCCCTCGCGCGCCCGACAAGGCTCTCCGTCGTGCCCCGCCCCATATCGAAGCTGACGGAGCCCGACAGGACGAACTTGACGTTCGGGTAGAGGTCGTGGTTGCGCTTCACGTCCTCTGACCAGCCCCTGCACTTCTGGACCTCGTCCAGGAAGACATGGACCCGTCCCGGTCCGTCGAACGGACGGCCGAGGACCGAGATGCGGTACTCGTCGAGCAGCTCCTGTATGGTCCCCGGCTCGCCGTCGAAGGAGAAGTAGAGGACGGTCGCAGGGTCAATGCCCCCCTTGAGGAGATGCCGGATGGCCTGGTAGAGCATCGTCGACTTGCCGGTCCTCCTCGGCCCGCGCACGAGGGTCACATAGCGTCTCGTCAGCGAGGAGACCACGTCGGCAAGCGCGCGCCGCTCGTAGGGTGGGCAGAGCTCGTCCCTCACGCTCCCCGTGGTCCACCAGGGGTTCTGCTCCGAGATGCGTCTTAGGTCCATGGGCATAGCAATGCCTCTCGGGCTATTTATATTTGTGCATTAAGATGTACGAATAATCCAATTATTGGTACATTTACAATACCTTAACTACCTCCCCCTCGGCATCTCCAGTGCGTCGCGGATCCGGGATAGGAGCGGATCGCCATCCAATGCCAGGCACGACCATGGGGCGAGAACCAGACCGCGGCGCCCCTGAGCGCGGTGCGGAAGCAGGTCGCGGTCCTGGTCATCGTCGCATGCATCGTCGTGGCGGTGGCGATGCAGGCGTGGCGCATCAGGGTGTAGTGCCCGACGGCGATTACATCTTTATTCCCATCGGAGGGCTCGGTTGATCCAGGGGCTCAATATGGTCAGTGGAGGCAGTCGTGATGCCTGGCCCTAGACCCTGGGGAGCTCCTGGGTAGAGCACCAGAGAGGGCGGCATGGGGATCGGCGGTGCCCCATGCACCATGGCGCCCAACGCCTCCAGCTCCTCATCCCTCAGTGGGAGAGAGGCACGAAGGCTCCTCCCGGAATGCCCCAGGTGGAGGAGCACGGAGCCCTTGGGGAAACTCCGACCGCGTTCCACATGCGATATCTCCGGGTAGGGGACGAAGATGAATGAGCGGAACCCATGAGGATACTGTACACCTCGCTCGTACAGTCCGAACACCGGCAGCCCCCGTACCTGGCGTCGCCGGAGCCGATTGAGCTCAAGGAATCCCCCAATGATATACCCTATGGTAGCGCCCACCATACCCGCCAATGTGATGTCAACATCCCATCCGCCAAAGAT
>Ga0316628_100001364_pt1 | contig 17233 bp, 18 predicted proteins | sample OWC_Aug_M2_C1_D5_FD_207648 | JGI IMG/M metagenome (GOLD analysis project Ga0316628, IMG submission 207648) | Wetland soil microbial communities from Old Woman Creek delta, Ohio, United States - OWC_Aug_M2_C1_D5_C | ecosystem: Environmental > Terrestrial > Soil > Wetlands | place: USA: Ohio... | reverse complement strand
GGGCCCTTGCAGACGATCGGCACCGCCAGCAGCGAGCGCATCGCGGGGTGGTGAGGCGGGAAGCCGGCCGAGCGCGGATCGCTGCGCAGATCGCGCAGGCGCAAGCGCTGGCCGTCGTGGAGCACCACGCCGAGCAGGCCGGTGCCGTGCGGCGGATCGCCCATCCGGGCGCGCTCCTCGAGCGTCACCCCCGAGGTGAAGAAGGACTGGATCCGATAGTCCTCGTCGACCACCGCCAGGGCGCCATAGCGCGCGCTGACCAGGGCGCGGGCCTGCTCCACGACGTTCTGCAGGACGGTCTCGAGCCCGAGCTCGCCGTGGATCAGGAGACCGGCGTCCTGCAGCGCGAGCAGCTCCTCGATCTGCGGTTCGGCGAGGACCGTGGGGGGGCGGTGGGACATGACGTTGCGGGGCGATTCTACTGCCTCCCGGGGCTGGCTGCTCGCCTGCCCGGGGCGGCCGCCCACGAGGGTGGTGGTGGTGGCCCGGCGGTGGGTAGAATGCGTTGGCGATGAACGAGTTGCGCACCGCCGTTCGCTTCGACGCCGACCTGATTCGCAAGTACGACGTCGCCGGTCCCCGCTACACCTCGTATCCCCCCGCGCCGCACTTCCGGGCCGACTTCGGCGACGCTGACACTCGCGGCCTGCTGCGGGCGAGCCGGGAAACCGGCCGGCCGCTGTCGCTGTACGTCCACGTGCCGTTCTGCGCCAAGCGCTGCTTCTTCTGCGGCTGCAACGTGCTGATCTCGCGCGACCGCACCTGGGGCAAGCGCTACCTGCCGTGGATCGAGCGCGAGGCGGCGATGGCGGCGGAGCTCCTGGGCGGCGGCGAGGGTGGGCGATCGACGACCCAGGTGCACTGGGGCGGCGGCACCCCGACCTTCCTGCCCCCGGAGGACCTGCGCGAGCTGATGGCGATCCTGCGCCGCCACTTCGCGTTCACCCCGGACTGCGAGATCGGGGTCGAGGTCGACCCGCGCGCCTGCTCGCCCGAGCAGCTCGACGTGCTGGCCGAGGCGGGCGTGAACCGGCTCAGCCTCGGGGTGCAGGACTGCGACCCGACGGTGCAGAAGGCGGTCAACCGGGTGCAGCCGGAGGAGGTCACCCGGGCGGTGCTCGACGGGGCGCGCCAGCGCGGCATGTCGAGCCTCAACATCGACCTGATCTACGGTCTGCCGTACCAGACTCCGGAGGGCTTCGCCCGTACCGTCGAGGAGGTCGTCGGCCTCGGTCCGGATCGCCTGGCGGTCTTCAACTTCGCGTACCTGCCCAACAGCTTCAAGCACCAGACGGTGATCGACGAGGCGGCGCTGCCGTCGCCGGAAGCGAAGCTCCGCATGCTGGGGGAGACGATGGCGGCGCTCGACCGCGCCGGCTACGTCTTCATCGGCATGGATCACTTCGCCCGTCCGGACGATCCGCTGTCGATCGCGCTCGCCGAGGGCACGCTGACCCGCAACTTCCAGGGCTACTCGACCCACGCCGACGCCGAGCTCCTGGCGCTCGGGGTTTCCTCGATCAGCGCCATCGGCGGCGGCTACGCCCAGAACCACCGCGAGCTGCGCGACTACTCGGCGGCGATCGAAGCCGGCCGCTTCCCGACCTGCCGCGGCCTGGTGATGACCGAGGACGACCACCTGCGGCGGCAGGCGATCCTCGACCTGATGTGCCATTTCCGGCTCGCCAAGCGCGAGATCGAGGAGCGCTTCGGGATCGACTTCGATTCCTACTTCGCCGACGCCCTGGTCGCGCTCGAGCCGCTGGCCGCCGACGGGCTGGTGCGGCTCGGCCGCGACTCGATCGAGGTCACCGCGCTCGGGCGCATGCTGGTGCGCAACATCGCGATGCCCTTCGACGCCTACCTGCACGCCGCGCCGCAGGTGCGCTACTCGCGCACCGTCTAGAGCCTGGACGATGCCGGGCGAGCCGCCGATCGTCGACGTCGCGGTGGTCGGAGCGGGGATCTCCGGCCTCACCACCGCTTTCTACCTCGGCCGCGGCGGCCTGCGGGTCGCCGTGCTGGAGGCCTCCGACCGGGTCGGGGGCGCGATCTCGACCGAGCGCCGCGACGGCTTCCTCTTCGAGCTCGGTCCCAACACCGTCACCGAGAGCCGGGCCGAGATGCGCCAGCTGGTGCGCGACGCCGGACTCGAGGGCGAGCGCCTGGAGGCCGCCCCGGTCGGCAAGCAGCGCTTCCTGTGGAAGAGCGGCCGCCTGCACGCCCTGCCCGCCAGCCCGCCCGCCTTCCTCGCGACCCGGCTCTTCCCGCTGCGCGCCAAGCTGCGCCTGCTGCGCGAGCCGTGGATCGCCAAGGCGCCGGAGGGAGTCGAGGAGACGGTGGGCGACTTCGTGCGCCGCCGGCTGGGAGTCGACCTGCTCGACTACGCGGTGGCGCCGTTCGTCTCGGGCGTGTACGCCGGCGACCCCGAGCGGCTGGCGGTGCGCTGGGCGGTGCCGCGCATCCACTCCCTGGAGACCGAGCACGGCAGCCTAATCCGCGGCGCCCTGGCGCGGCGCAAGGGACCGGCACCGGGAGGGGCGATGTTCTCCTTCCCCGACGGGCTCGAAGCGCTGCCGCGGCGGCTGGCCGAGCGGGTGGGCGACGTCCGGCTCCGCTCCGCGGTGCGTGCGATCGCGCGCCACGCCAACGGCTGGCGCCTGACCCTCGACGGCGGCGAGGTGCGGGCGCGGTGGGTGGTGAGCGCGGTGCCTGCCGACGTCGCCGCCGAGCTCCTCGCGGCGGTCTCCGGGGAGCGCAGCCGGTTGCTCGCCGAGCTGGTGTACGCGCCGGTCGTCGTCGTCGCGCTGGGGTTCGATCGCGGCGCCGTCGGCCATCCGCTCGACGGCTTCGGCTTCCTGGCGCCGCGCAAGGAGGATCTGCGGGTGCTCGGGTGTCTCTTCCCGTCGAGCCTCTTCCCGGGCCGGGCGCCGGAGGGCAAGGTCACGCTCACCGCCTTCCTCGGCGGCCGTACCGACCCCGGGGCGATCGATCTCGACGACCGGCAGCTCCTCGATGCGGTGCTCGGCGACCTGCGGCGCTCGGTCGGCGTGCGCGGCGAGCCGCTTGTGGTCGCGATACGCCGCTGGCGGCGCGCCATTCCGCAGTACGAGGTGGGCTACGGGCGCTTCGTCGACCGCCTGCAGGAGCTCGAGCAGGCCCTGCCCGGGCTTTCGATCGGTGGCAATCTGCGCGGCGGGGTGTCGGTGCCCGACTGCGTGAAGAGCTCCGCCGCCCTCGCCGCCCAGATCCTGCGCCAGGCGGCGTCCTAGCTTAGCCAGGCTCGCTCAACGGCAGGCAGGCACCGCGTGCTCGCTCAACGAGCGCAGGGTGGCCACGATCTCGTCGGCGCTCGGCCCGCCGACGCCCGCCCGCAGCACGATCTCGTCGAGCGAGAGGACGCCCTCCAGGCGGTTGTCGCGGTCGATCACCGGCAGGCGGCGGACCCGGCACAAGCGCATGGTGGCGAGCGCGCTCGACACCTCGTCCTCGCGCCGGCAGGACACCACGTCGCGCGTCATCACGCCGCGTGCCCGCAGCGCCCCGGGGTCGCGATCCTCGCCGGTCAGGGCGCAGCAGACGTCGCGGTCGGTGAGGACGCCGATCACGCGACGCGCGGCATCGACGACCGGCAGCATGCCGCAGCCCACCCGCGTCATCGTGCGGCCCGCCTCGATCAGGGTGGCGTCGGCGGCGCAGGTCACGGCCTCGTGCCGCATCACTTCTTCGACTCTCATGATGGCCTCCAGCGAGCGTCGAGCGACGGTTGCGCCTTCTTCTCCGAGAGTCGTCCCCGCCGGCGAGGGCGGCCACACCCCGGAGGGTGGGCCGCTGCGGGCGGCTCAGCGCGGCCCGGCGTAGCGGCGGCGGATCTCCGCCAGGCGCGCGCGGTTGACGCCGTGGTCGCCGATCCCGACCCGCGAGGCCGAGCGCAGGTGGAGCACACCGGCCCCGGGATCGGCGAGCGCCTCGACGTCGTCGGCGAAGCGGAAGAGTCGGCTGCGGCACACGGCGCGCAGGTAGAGACCCTGCCGGTCGGTGACGCGACAGCGGGGAAGATCGGCGAGGACGCCGGCCAGGCGATCGAGCGATGCTTCCGCGGTGCCAGCGAACGGCAGCGGCGGGGCGTCGCCGGCCGTCGTGGAGACGCAGTTGGTGGCGCGCCGGCAGGGCCGCAGCTTGCCGTCGCGCAGTCCGAGACGCGGGCTGCGCTGCGACCACACGGCGAGGACGGCGAGGCCGGCGACCGCGATCGCGCCCAGCGTGGCCGCCCCGAGCAAGAGCGCCTTCACGGCGGCGAGACTAGCATCGGCACGGCCGGTCTCCGGCGCGCCGCCGGGTCAGCTCATTCGGGGGCCTGTCCCCAGAGCTCCTGCAAGCGGCGGTCGCGACCGCAGCTCGTGCGATAGAAGTTGTAGCGCAGCGGGTTCTTCTTGGCGTAGTCCTGGTGGTAGTCCTCCGCCGGCCAGAACGGCCCGGCCTGGACGATCTGGGTGACGATCGGCTGGCCAAAGCGGTGCGCGGCCTCGATCGCCTGCTTCGACTCCTCGGCCAACCGTCGCTGCTCCTCGTCGTGCACGAAGATCGCGGTCCGATACTGCTCGCCGTGGTCACAGAACTGGGCGTTCTCGGTCAGCGGATCGATGTTGTGCCAGAAGACGTCGAGCAGTCTCTGGTAGGAGATCTTCTTCGGGTCGTAGGTCACCTCGACCGACTCGGCGTGCCCGGTGCCGCCGGAAGAGACCTCCTCGTAGGTCGGATGCTCGACGCTGCCGCCGGTGTAGCCGGCGACGACGGAGACGACTCCGGGGAGCTTCTCGAACGGCGGCTGCATGCACCAGAAGCAGCCGCCCGCGAAGGCCGCCTTGGCGAGCCCGGGGGCCGGGCTGGGAGTCGGAACGGACGCAGCGCGCGCCGCAGGGGCCAGAAACGCGGCGACGAGGGCGGTCGTGAGCAGGAACTTGCGCATGGTGGAGGGTCTCCGGGGTTGGACGTTCGTGGGCAGGATACGAGGGGCAGAGCGGTACGGATTCTTTCTGCCGCGACCTGTGCCGAGCGAGAATAGCCCGGTGCTCGGCACGAAACGCGGGTCGCGCTGGCGCTGGCTTGCCCTGCTGCCGCTGGGGGTGCTGCTCTTCTGGCACCTCGGCGACAGGCCTCTGCACCACGACGAGGGCGTCAACGGCTGGTTCCTCGAGCACCTGCTGCGCCACGGCGAGTACCGCTACGATCCCACCAACTACCACGGGCCGACCCTGTACTTCCTGGAGATCCCGGTGGTCGCCGCGGCGTGGCTCGCGGGCGGCGCTGGTGGCGCCCTCGCCGACGCGATGTCCGAGGCGACGCTGCGTGCCGGCACGGCGCTGGCGGCGCTGCTCGTGCTCGCCGCGCTGCTCGGCGCCGCCGACCTGCTCGGCGCCTGGGGAGCGACGGCGGCGGCCTTGCTGCTCGGCACCTCCTGCGCGACGTTGTTCTTCGCCCGTGACTTCATCCACGAGACCTGGCTGGTGCTGTTCACCCTGCTGTTCGTGGTCGCGGCGTTGCGCTTCGCGCGGTCGCGGCGCTATCCGCCGGCGGCGGTCGCGGCGGCGAGCTTCGCGCTGGCCCTGGCGACCAAGGAGACCTTCCCGCTCAGCGTCGCGGCGCTCGCTGCCGCCGCGATCGGTGCCGAGCTGGCCGCCGCGCTCGGCGGAGAGTCGCGGCCCGGCGGCTGGCGCTCGGCGCTCGCCGCGCTGAGCCGGCCGCTCGTCGGTCTGGGACGGCGCCGGTGCCTCGGGCTGGCCGGCATCGCAGCGGCGATCTGGCTGGTCTTCTTCTCGTCGTTCTTCACCGTGCCGCGCGGGCCGCTCGACGCGCTGCGTGCCTACCTGCCGTGGGGTCGCGAGGCGGTGCACTCGGTGCACGAGAAGCCGGCCGCGTACTACCTGCTGACGCTGCTCGGCCCTTACGAGCCGGCGCTGCTCCTGGGCGCCTGCCTGGCGCTCGGCCTCGGCATCCTGTGGCGCGACCGGCTGGCGCTCTTCTTCGGCCTGTGGTGGATCGGCACCCTGGCGATCTACAGCGTCATCCCGTACAAGACGCCGTGGCTCGCCGCGACCCTGCTGTTGCCGGCGGCGGTCGCCGCGGGGCGTGCCGTCGAGCTGCTGGTCGAGGCGCTGGGGCGGGGCCGTCGTGCACGCTGGCTGGCCGCGGCGCTCCTCGGCCTGCTGGCGATCGTGTGGCTGGCGGCACTGCCGCGCGCGCTGCGGGTCGTGTACCGCGAGTGGGACGATCCGCGCCACCCGCAGGTCTACGCCCAGACGGTACGCGGCTTCCGCACGTTGCTCACGGCGATCGACCAGGAGGCCAGCCGCCGGCAGGGCCGCGGCACCGCGATCGAGGTCACCGCGGCGTCCTACTGGCCGCTGCCGTTCTACCTGCGCGGCTATTCGTCGGTCGCGTACTGGGGGAAGGTCGAGGGGGCGCGGCTCGAAGCGCCGTTGATCGTCGCCGACGGCGAGCAGGAGGGCGAGCTCGCGCCGCGACTCAAGGGCTATGTCCGCTCGGGCTTCGACCTGCGGCCGGGAGTGCGCCTCGACCTGTGGTCGCGGCCGGAACCCGCGCCGGCTAACGGTCCTGCGCCTCGCGATCCAGGCGGTCGATGAACAGATAGAGCGCGATCGCGGCGGCGAACAGCAATCCGGACACGATCGCCGCCGGCAGCGCGGTCTCGACGCGGCCGCCGAGGTAGGCCTCGAGCGCGGCGGTGAGCAGCCACATCTGCACGATCAGCAGGATGGCGATCAGCGCGATCGCGCCGTCGATCGCGGTGCGGCGCGAGCGCCGCGGCAGCGGTGGACGCGGGACGCTCACGCGTCGCCCTCGCCCATGTCCATGCCGACCGCGATCAGATCGTCGCCGTGGCGCTCGAGCAGCACCCGCGGCAGCGGGCGCTGCGGCGGTCCCTGCAGGACGCGTCCGTCGCGCACCGAGAAGTAGCCCTGATGGCAGGGACACTCGAGCCGCCCGCGCTCGGCGGAGTAGGTCACCGCGCAGGAGAGATGGGTGCACTTCTGGCTGTAGGCGGCGACCTCCTCGCCCCGGCGGCGCACCAGGATGCAGGGATCGCTCGCGGTCGGGTAGCGGAAGAGCTTCACGCCGCCTTCCGGGACCTCGGAGAGCCGCGCCACCTGCATGGACGGGAAGGTCGGCGGCCGGCGCAGCCACGAGCGCATCAGGAGCCACAGGTTGCCGACGAACATCCCCAGGCTCGTGAGGATCAGGAACTTGCCGAACTGGCGGCGCGACACGTAGCTCTCTTCGCTCGAGCGGACCGAGAACTCCTCGCGCCACAGCGGACCGCTCATCGCTCGCCCTCCCACAGGTAGTCGACGACGTCGATCTCGACCGCCGGCGTCGAGGGCGGCACCATGTAGAAGACCCGGGTGGTCACCGTCTGGCGACCGAACTGGAAGACGTTGGTCGGCACTTCGCGGCGGTGGGTGATCGCCTCCGGCTTGACGTAGGCGAGCGCCTGGCTCGGACACACCGTGGCGCACATCGGCCGCAGCCCGGCCGAGGTGCGGTCGTAGCACATGTCGCACTTCATCATCAGCTCGAGCTCGGACTGCATCTTCGGCACTCCGAACGGGCAGGCGAGGACGCAGTTCGAGCATGCGACGCAGCGCGGCTTCAGCGCCGAGTGCACGACGCCGTCCTCGCCCTGCTTGATGGCGTCGGCGGGGCAGACCTGGGCGCAGGTCGGGTCGTCGCAGTGCATGCAGACCATCGGCACGGTGGCGATCGAGGCCCCGCGGTCGAGGTAATCGACGTGGATCATCGGGTAGCCGCGGTGGGTGTCGCACTCGGCGCAGGCGTTGACGCAGGCCTGGCAGCCGATGCAGCGCGACGGGTCGACGTAGAACTCGTAGCCGAACATCAGTCGCGCACCACGCGCAGGCCGGCGCTCGTGCGCGGCGTAGTTCCCCGCTGGGCCCACTCCGGCGGCCCGGCGGCCTTCTCGATGCTGCAGGCCGAGACCTTGAACTCGGGGATCTTCGAGCGCGGATCGAGCGTGCGGTGGGTGAGCAGGTTGGCGCTCCGGCGCCCCGGCCAGTGGTAGGGGATGAACACGGTGTCGGGCCGGATGGTGCGCACCACCTGGGCCTGCAGCGTCACCGCGTCGCGCCGGCTCCGGATCGTCACCCAGTCGCCGTCGGCGATGCCGTGCTGGGCGGCGAGGCGCGGGTGGATCTCGACCCGCGGCTCCGGGTACTGGTCGACCAGCGCGCCGATGCGCCGGGTCTGGGTGCCCGACAGGTACTGGCTGACGACGCGCCCAGTCGTCAGGTAGTGCGGGTACTCCGCGTCCACCGGGTCGCCGCTCGGCCGCGGCTCGGTGACCTGGAAGTGGGCCTTGCCGTCGGCGTGCAGGAACTCGCCGCCCTCGAACAGGCGGGGCGTCCCCGGATGGTCCTCGCTCGGGCACGGCCAGAAGACTCCGAGCTGGCGGTCGATCTTCTCGTAGGTGATGCCGGAGTAGTCAGCGAGGCCGCCCTGCGAGGCGCGGCGCAGCTCCTCGAAGATGTCGCGCGGGGTCGCGAAGGGGAAGTACTTCTCCTTGCCCAGCCGGCGCGCCAGCTCGACGTAGATCTTCGAGTCCGTCCAGGCGTTGCCCGGCGGATCGACCGCCTTGCGGATGTGGAGGACGCGGCCCTCGGCGCTCGCCACCACCCCTTCCTCTTCCTCCTGCAGGCTGCCGGCGAGCACGACGTCGGCGTGCTGCGCGGTCTCCGAGAGGAAGAAGTCGACGACCGCGAAGAACTCGAGCTTCCTGAGCGCCTCGCGCACGTAGTTGGAGTCGGGCAGCGAGACCAGCGGGTTGAAGCAGATCGACAGCAGGCCCTTGATCTCGCCGCGATGGATCGCCTCCATGATCTCCATCGCCGAGTAGCCCGGCTGCGGCAGCTCGTCCGCCGAGATGCCCCAGATCCGCGCCACGTGCTCCCGCGCCGCCGGGTCGGTGAGCGAGCGCTGGCCGGGGAGCTGGTCGCACTTCTGGCCGTGCTCGCGGCCGCCCTGGCCGTTGCCCTGGCCGGTGATCATCATGCAGCCGGCGCCGGGGCGGCCGAAGTTGCCGCGCGCCAGCGCCAGGTTGATCAGGGCGAGGACGTTCTCGACTCCCTTCGACTGGTGCTCGACGCCGCGCGCGTGCAGGATCACCGCGCGCTCGGCCTCGCCGTACCAGCGGCCCGCCTTCTCGATCGCCTCGGGCGGCACGCCGGTCGCCTCGGCGACCCGCTGCGGCGTCCACGGCTTGACCGACTCGGCGACCGCCGGGAAGCCGGTCGTGTGCGCCGCGATGAACTCCTCATCCTGCAATCCGTCGCGCAGCACGACGTGGAGGATTCCCAGGTAGAGGATGACGTCGGTGCCGGGCCGCAGCGGCAGGTAGAGATCGGCGTTGCGCGTGATCGGCGTCATGCGCGGATCGGCGACGATCAACCGGCCGCCGGCGTCGCGCATCCGCCACAGGTAGTCGGTGGTGATCGGCGCGCACTCGCCGACGTTGGCGCCGCACACCAGGGCGACCTGGGCCTGCGGGATGTCGCTCCACGGGTTGGGCGAGCGATCGACGCCGAGCGCCAGCTTGTACGCGACGCCCGCCGAGACCATGCACAGCCGGCCGTTGTAGTCGATGTGCCGGGTGCCGAGCGCGACGCGGGCGAACTTGCCGAGCAGGTAGGACTTCTCGGTGGTCAGCGAGGCGCCGCCGTACATCGCCACCGCGTCCTTGCCGTGCCGCTCCTGGATCTCGCGCAGCCGGCGCGCCACGAGATCGAGCGACTCGTCCCAGCTCGCGGTGCGGAAGCCGCCCGCCTCGCGGACGAGCGGATCGAGCAGGCGGTCCGGGTGGCTGCCCTGCAGGTAGCGTTTGACGCCCTTCGGGCACAGCATGCCGCGGTTGAACGGGAACTCCTCCCAGGGCTCGAAGCCCACCACCTGGTTCGCGTGCACCTTGAGCTGGATGCCGCACTGCTGGCCGCAGAAGCAGCAGTGGGTCTTGACCAGCTCCGGGGCCTCGCGCGATCCGGCGCGCCAGCCGCCCGGCGGCTCGTAGGCGAGGTGCGGGCCGTAGCGCTCGGCGAGCGCCTCGGGGGTCGTCGGCAGGTCAGCCACGGGCGTGCTCCTTGATGCGCAGCTGCGCGGTCGCCAGGGTCTTCCGCTTGCACGGTGGGCAGAGCTCCTGCCAGGTCTCAGCGGCACCCGGAGTGCGGTAGTCGAAGCCGAGGTCGCGCAAAGCCAGCTTGAGATCGTCGATGTGGAGGCGCGGCGCGTAGGCCTCGCCGCAGCGCCGGCAGCGCATCGGCTCGCCCGCCGCGCCGGCTTCCTGGTACAGCTTCACGCCGAGCTGCGCCGGGCGCTGGAAGATGTGAAAAAACTTGCCGAACGGCAGGAAGAGGAGCGCCGCGATGACCGTGATGGCGTGCAGGATCGAGAGGAAGCCGTAGAAGCCGCCGCGAAGCCAGAGGGTGGAGACGGTCAGCGCCAGGCCGCTCACCGAGATCGCGAACAAGAGGATGAGCGGGAAGAAGTCCATGGTGAAGGACTGCACGGCGATCGCGCCGCGGTCGCGCATGCGGCGGCTGAGCGACAGCGCGATGCCGCCGAGGACCAGGAAAGCGGCGATGTCGAGGCCATGGAAGACCGTCCACGCGAACAGCGTGCCGAGCCGGAACTGGAAGGCTGGCAAGCCGAACAGGTACGCCACATAGGCGAGCTGGTCGTCGGGGCGGGTCTCGAAGTGGATCCACCCGAAGACCAGCGGGAAGGTGATTGCCGCACCGAGCAGGCAGCCCCAGAACAGGAGCTGGTGCATCCACCAGCGCAGCCGCGAGCGCCGGCGGATGAAGCGCTGCGCGAAGAGCTGGGTCACCGCGAGGCCGAGCAGGCGCCCCAGGCTGCGCACGACGCCGCGCCGGCGCAGCAGCTCGAAGCCACGCCGCCAGTAGATGCGGGTCGGCGGCTTCTGCAGCCAGACGTAGTAGTGGTACGCGACCCCCCAGGTGGCGAAGACCACCGCGAAGGTGTACACGACCAGCGCCGCGTCGAAGTGCTGCAGGTTGCGTGAGCCGACCACGATCGCGGCGACCAGGAACGAGGTCCACAGGGTCGCCCAGGCACCGGCGCGCAGCCGCTCGGCGGCACGCTGGAAGGCGGCGGGCAGCTCGCGCTCGCGCTCCTCCTGGCGGCGCAGGAAGGCGCGCTGGTTGAGCGCCGCCATGCCGCCGGCGACCACGGCGAGCAGCGCGAACCCCGGCCACACCACGTGCCAGCGGTCGCGGAAGAGGCCGAGCAGGAGGGGCGGGAAGAAGCCGCCCAGCCCGCCCATCGCGCCGACCAGGCCGGTCACCGTGCCGGTCTCGCGCGGGAAGTGCTCCGGTACCAGCTTGAACACCGCGCCGTTGCCGAGACCGAGGAGCGCCGCCGCGCCCAGCGCCCCGACCGTGAAGGGCAGCATGGCGGGCCAGGTGAGGAGCAGCGCGAACGGCACGACGCCGAGGAAGACGCCGGCGAGCACGCGCGCGCCGCCGATCTTGTCGCCCAGCCAGCCGCCGAGCGGACGCAGCAGCGTCGCCAGGACGACGAATCCGGCGGCGCGGAAACCGGCGTCGGTCGGCGCCAGCCCGAACTGATCGCGCAGCAGGGTCGGCAGGTAGATCGAGAAGGCGACGAAGCCGCCGAAAGTGAGGAAATAGAACAGCGCCAGCGCCCAGGCGAGCGGCTGCCTGCCGAGGATGCGCAGCATCTCCTTCAGCCCGCCGGGACGCCCGGCCCCGGGCGCGTTGCGCGCCGCGAGGGCGAAGACGACACCCCAGACGACGAGCAGCGCCGCGACCCAGTGGAAGACGCGCGGCAGGCCGATCGCCGCGGCGAGGAGCGGCCCGAGGAATACCGCCGCCGACTGGCCGATGTTGCCGAGCCCGTAGACGCCGAGCGCGGCGCCCTGGCGCGCGGGTGGCGTCCAGCGCGACACGTAGCCGATGCCGACCGGGAACGACGAGCCGGCGAGACCGAGGAAGAAGGCGACGGTGAGCAGCTGGCCGTAGGTTTCGGCGCGCGGCAGCAGGGCAACCGGAACCGCGACCAGAAGCAGCAGGGCGGCGAAGACGGCGCGGCCGCCGAAGCGGTCGGCCAGCATGCCGACCGGTATGCGGCCGAGGGAGCCGAGCAGCACCGGCACCGCCACCAGGAGCGCGGTGGCGGTGGCGGACAGGCCGAGCTGTTCCTTGAAACGCGGCGCGAAGGCGGCGACCAGGCCCCAGGCGGCGAAGCTCAGCGTGAAGGAGAGCGTCGCGAGCGGGAGGTGACGGCGCGCGGCGGTCTCCGGGCTCATGCGGCGCAAAGCGTATCGGATTGCGATGGGGAGCGAGAAGCCGCTCGCGGTCGCGAACCGTCTCAGCCGCGTGTCGCTCCGTCGTGCACGGCAAGCGCCCGCGGAAACAGGATGTTGTTCTCGAGATGGACGTGGCGGTGCATCGTGCGCTCCAGCTCGCCGAGGCCCCAGTACAGGCCGCGGTAGGTGTTGCAGGCCCCGGCCGGCGGCGTGTAGTCGCTGGTCAGCGCGCGCAGCTCGGCGAGCTCGCCGCCCGCCGTCTGGTGCTCGTGCTCGAGCGCCGCCAGCCGGTCGGCCAGCGCCGCCTGGTCCTCGCCGCGTCGGGCCGGATCGCGCTCGATCGCGAGGATGCGCGGGAAGACCTCGTCCTCCTCGACGATCATGTGGCGCTCGAGCTCGGCGACGAAACCGGCGAGCACGCTCCGCACCTCGCGGGTCTCGGGGTGCAGGTCGCCGTGCACCCGGGCGACCTTGTCGGCCATCATCATCAGCCGCGGCAGCTCCTCGCGCAGCGCCTCGTGATAGGTGACCAGGATGTGGGCGACCAGGGTGTTGAACCGGGCCCGCGTCCAGTCGGGCTCGCCGTTGCGCTCCTCGGCGGCGGCGCGCAGCTCCCGCGCCAGGCTCGTGAAGTCGAGCCCCTTCTCGGTGCAGACGTCGGCGAGCGGGCGCTTGCCGCCGCAGCAGAAGTCGATGCCGTGGCGCTGGAAGACGCGGATCGTGGCGGGGCTCTGGGCCGCCACCGCGGCGATCGTGGTGTCGCCGTGCAGATCGAGGGGGGCGACGCTCATGAGTGCACCAGCGCGGTCCGGCCGGCCCACTCGCGGCCCAGTCGCTCGAGGTCTTCGGCGCTGAGCACCTGCTCGGCCATGTGGAACAGCACCTGCTCCTCCTTGGCGAAGTGATCGCGCGCGACGCCGGCGACGTGGCGCAGCAGGCGGCGCGCCGTCTCGGCGTCGGTTGCCTGCGGCAGCTGCGCGAGCCCGCCCTCGATCTCCTCGTGCTCCTGGCGCATGACCGCCAGCGGGCCCATCGGCGGCAGGTGACGATCGAGGGCCGAGAACAAGAGCTCGTCCTCGATCGAGGCGTGGGCGAGCAGCGCCGCGGCGAGCGCGTTGCCGGCGCCTTGGGTGCGCTCGAGGCTCCAGTCGGTGCCTTCGGCGCAGTGGTCGAGCAGACGGTAGAGCAGCGCGTGCTCGGCGAGCAGGGCATGGGTGATCTTCATCGTCGGGGCTCCTTGGTCCGGGTGCGAGAGACCTCGCCGAGCAGGGTGGCGAGCGGCAGGCGGTAGGCCTTCGCCGCGTCGGCGAGGGTGTCGAACGGCGCCATCGTGCAGCCGACGCAGGCCATGCCGTGGCGCAGGAAGACCGCCCGCGCGCCGGGACGCTGGACGAGCAGCTCCTCGACCGTGGTCGAGGCGAGGACGGCACGGCGGCGCGCGGTGGCTCTCATCGAGAGCGAGCCTAGGCCAGGGCCCGGGCGCGGTCGTTGCGCCAGCGCAAACTTGGGAGGGGTCCTACCCGCCGAGGTCTTCGGCGATTGCGACCAGGGCGTGGGGAGCGCGCAGCAGCAGGCGCCCGCGACGGGTCTCGAGCAGACCGCGCTCGCTCCACTCGGAGAGCGTGCGGGAAACCGTGTACAGGGTGGTGCCGGTCATCTCGGCGAGGTCGCGCCGCGGCAGCGGCAGGTCGAGCAGGACGCCGCCCTCGACCCGGCGCCCGGCCTGGCGGGCCAGGCGCAGGAGGGTGCGCGCGATGCGCTGGGCGACGCGCTCGGTCGACAGCTCGCGGAAGCGCTCCTGGATCTCCTGCATGCGGGCCGCGGCGATCCGCACGCCGTTGACCGCGATCTCCGGGTAGCGCGCCACCAGCTCGCGCAGCACCGGCCGGTCCCAGACCAGGGCGCGGCCGGCTTCGACCGCCTGGACGGTGGCCGGTGAGGGACCGCCGGCGAGCGCCGCGACGCCGCCGAACACGTCGCCGGCACCGAGCAGCTGCAGGATCACCTCCTGGCCGTTGGACCCGAGCTTGCCGAGCTTGACGCGGCCGGCGACCAGCAGGAAGAGAGCCGGCTCGGATTCGCTCTCGCGCAGCAGCACGGCGCGGCGCGCGAAGCGGCGCTCGCGGGCGCGCTCCGTCACGTCGCGGCAGGCCGCGGGCGACAGGCCGCGGAAGAAGTCGCTGGCGGCGACCAGAAGCGGGGCGGCGGCGTCCATCGGACGCCGAGTCTACGCTCTAGGCCGGGGCGGGGACCGAACGCTCGGCCCAGCGCTGACCGATGCGCTCGAGCGCCGGAGCATCGAGGCAGCGGTCGGCGAGCGAGAAGAGCTCACGCTCCTCGCTCGCGAAGTGCTGGCGGGTGACCTCGATCGCGTAGCGCAGCAGCAGGCGGGCGCCCTCGACGTCCTGCTGGCTGGGAATGCGCGCCAGCGTGTCGGCGATCTCGTCGTGCTCGAGGTGGGCGACCGCGAGCGGGCCGGCCTGGGCCGGGATGTAGGGCTCGAGCTCGTGGAACAGCAGATCCTCCTCCAGCCGGGCGTGAACCAGCAGGGTCGCGCCGAGCTCGGCGGCGGCCTCTTGCACCTGCGCCAGGCTCCAGCGTCGACAGCCCTCGTCGCAGTGGTCGAGCAGGCGGCGAAGCACGGCGTGCTCGCCAAGCAGGGCATGGGTGATCTTCATGGCAACCTCCGGGGTCCAGAGCGGCGCTCGCGCACCGCGATGTGCGGCAAGCTAGCCGGGCCCCGGGTGGAGTGCGCCACCTGCGTTGCGGCCCGCTCCTTCCCGGCGGACGGGAGCCGTCCCGCCCCGGCGGGTGGGTCGCGGCGCGATACGATTCCGCCGTGCCCTCCGAGCTCGAGAGCGCCCTGCGCGCGGCGCCGCTGTTTCGCCGTCTGCGCGATTCGGACCGCGACCATCTGGCCGCGATCTGTCAGCTCCGCGTCTTCGAGGAGAACCAGACCCTGTTCGAGGAGGGCCAGGACGCGCAGTGGTTCCTGTTCGTCAGTCAGGGGCGGGTGAAGATCTTCAAGAGCACGGCGAGCGGCAAGGACCTGATCCTCGAGATCCTCGGTCCCGGCGAGCCGGTCGGTGCGGTGGCGGTGTACGAGGAGCGGGTCTATCCGGCGACCGCCACGGCGCTCGAGCGCACGGTGTGCGTGATGGCGCCGCGCGGGCCGTTCCTGCGCCTGCTGGAGCAGCATCCGTCGCTGGTGCGCGGCCTGCTCTCGGGTCTGACGCTGCGCCTGATCGAGCTCACCAACCGCCTCGCCGAGCTCACCGGCGGCCGCCTCGAGCCGCGTTTCGCGCGCACCTTCCTGAAGATGGCCGACGAGCACGGACAGCCCACGGCGGGTGGCATCTTCATCCCGGTCCGTCTGTCGCGCCAGGAGCTCGCCGACCTCTGCGGCACCACGGTCGAGACCTGCATCCGGATCATGAGCCGTTGGGGCAAGGAAGGCGTCGTGCGCACCGAGCGCGACGGCTTCGTGCTGGTCGACCGTCGCGCGCTCGCGCGTCTTGCCGAGTCGTGAGCCCGGAGCCGCCGGCGATGGAGCGCGGAGCTAGGAGGCGCCGGCGGCGACCAGCAGCGTCGTCTTCAGCCGGAACAGGTGGTGAAGGCGTCGCGCGTCATCGGGCGTGACGGTGATCGCCACCAACGGCGGATGCGCGTGCGATTCGCCGTGCAGGTGGGCCCAGCCATTCTTGACGGCTTGAACGAAGCGCGCGAAGAAGTGGGTCTTCGGCACCTCGTCGAGCACCGCCAGCTCCCAGCCGTTGTCGAGCTTCACGCGATAGCTCGACGGCGGCAGCTTCTCGGTCGGCTCGGTGACCTTCACGCCCGCCGCCTTTTCCACCTCGTTGGGGTTGAACGGCCGCAGCGCCTCGGGCGCGATCGTCTCGCGCGAGAAATCCTCGGGGCTCTCGGCCACCTGCCACAGGGCGGGCAGCGGAAGGCGCGGTGCGTCGTAGGTGCCGAACAGCGGGGTGTGGCGCAGCATGGTGACGTGCTGGAGCGGAATGGTGTCGAGCACGACGCCGCGCGACTTCACCTCGAGGACCGAGTGGGCGGGATCGAGAAAGAGATAGAGGGCCGGGCTCGTCACTAGGTTGGCCTCGAGCTCGGCGACCGTGGTCGGGGCGTCGGCGGGCGGTGCCGCGGGCTTCTCCGGCGCCTTCTTCGCCGGCTTGACCGGGCGGGTCTCGCCGCCGGCGCGCGCGGGTCGGACCGGCGCGGCCGCCAGCACGCCACCACCGACCAGCAGGAGCGAGCCGGCGAGCAGCGCGCAGGAGAGTGAAGGACGAGGCATCGGGCGCGCTCCCTTTTCTCAGTAGAGATACACCTTGGTGCCGACCGGCGTGTTCTTGAACACCCACACCAGGTCCTCGTCGCCGAGGCGAATGCAGCCATGCGTGACGCGCTGGCCGAGCAGGTTGGGGAACACCGTGCCGTGGATGATGTAGCCGTCGGCCATGTACATGGCGTAGTCGCCGAGCGAGAAGTCGTCGAAACGTGCCGGCGAGCCGGACGGGGGCGGCAGGTAGCCGTCCTCGATGAAGGCCCAGTCGGGCTTCGCCCAGATCGGATGCTTCACCTTGCGCTGCACCTGGTACTCGCCCTGCGGGGTGTCGAACACCCACTGGTGGCCGTCGCGCGGATCGCGCAGCACGACGCCGCTGCCGGTCGAGCACTTCGCCTCGCGCTGCAGCTTGCCGTCGCGGTAGAAGCGCAGCCGGTTGCGGTAGGTGTCGACCGCGATGTAGGCGGCGTGCGGGCCGGCCGCCTCGACGCGGGACTCGGCGCGCTCGAGCCGCTTGGCGTCGGGCGCCGCCGCCGCGACCGCGGCGCTCGGCCCTGGCA
>Ga0316628_100001363_pt1 | contig 17236 bp, 16 predicted proteins | sample OWC_Aug_M2_C1_D5_FD_207648 | JGI IMG/M metagenome (GOLD analysis project Ga0316628, IMG submission 207648) | Wetland soil microbial communities from Old Woman Creek delta, Ohio, United States - OWC_Aug_M2_C1_D5_C | ecosystem: Environmental > Terrestrial > Soil > Wetlands | place: USA: Ohio... | reverse complement strand
GTCGCGATCGTCGCCGAGCGCGAGAGCGCCGCCGAGCGGGCCGTCGCGGCTGCCGAGGCGGTGGCGGTCTGGGACGATCCCCGCCGGCTCTCGCCCGATCAGGAGAGCGCGGCCTGGCTGCGCGGCCAGGCCTCCGAGGACAACGTGACGGGGGATCCGGCGCTCACGCCCGGAGCCAATCGTGTGCACCGGGCGACCTTCTCCCGGCCATACCTCTCGCACGCCTCCATGGCGCCCTCGGCGGCGCTCGCCCAGCAGACGGACGGACACCTCACCGTCTGGAGCCACACCCAGGGCGTCTATCCGCTTCGCGAGAAGATCGTGCGCGCCACCGGCCTTCCGCGTGAGCAGGTGACGCTCCGCTTCGGGCAGGGCTCCGGCTGCTACGGCCACAACGGCGCGGACGACGCGGCGCTCGACGCAGCGCTGATCGCGCTCCGCCGTCCGGGACCCCCGATCCGCGTGCAGTGGCGGCGCGAGGACGAGTTCGGATTCGAGCCCGTGGGCACGGCGATGATGGTCGAGCTCGCGGCCGAGCTCGACGAAGCCGGCAAGCCGCTCTCCTGGAGCTGCGAGATCTGGAGCGGCCCGCACGGGAACCGCGCGGGGCCGTTGCTGGCCGAAACCGCCCTGCCCTCCGCGGCCGACGCTCCGCCGGCCCGGCCGCCGTCCAACCGGATGTTCTCCGGCGCCGTGCGCAATGCGCCGCCGAGCTACGACGTCCCGCGCTGGGGCGTGATCGACCACCTGATCGCAGATACGCCGGTGCGCGCCTCGTCCCTGCGCACGCTGGGCGCCATGGCCAACACCTTCGCCGCCGAGGGATTCATGGACGAGCTGGCCGCGCTCGCCGGCGAGGATCCGCTCGACTACCGCCTGGCGCTCACCTCCGACCCGCGCGCACGGGCCGTGCTCGAGGCCGCCGCGGAGATGGCGGGCTGGCGAAGGCGCAAGGGCCGCGCCCTGGGACTCGGCTACGCCCGGTACAAGAGCACGGGGGCCTATTGCGCGGTCGTCGCCGAGGTCGAGGCCGAAGAGACGGTGCGGCTGAAGCACATCTGGTGCGCGGCCGACGCGGGCCTGGTCATCAATCCCGACGGCGCCGTGAACCAGATCGAGGGCGGGATCCTCATGGCCGCGAGCTGGGTCTTGAAGGAGCAGGTCCGCTTCGACGAGCGGGGGATCGCCTCGCGCACGTTCGGCGACTATCCGATGCTGCGCTTCAGCGAGGTCCCCCCGGTCGAGGTCCGGCTGGTCGAGCCCCCAGGCGCCCCGTCGCTCGGGATCGGCGAGGGCTCCTCGGGACCGGCGGCCGGCGCGATCGGCAACGCCGTGGCGAGCGCGCTGGGCGTCCGCGTCCGCGACCTGCCCCTCACGCGCGAGCGGCTGGCCTCGGCCATCCTCGCCGGCTGATGCCGCCGTCCGGCGACGTCGTCCTCTCCGCCGAGGGCCTCACCAAGAGCTTCGGCGGGCTGAAAGCCGTTGACGACGTGTCGTTCCAGGTCGCGGCCGGCGAGATCGTCGGCCTCGTCGGCCCGAACGGCGCAGGCAAGACGACGATCATCAGCATGATCCTGGGCGTGCTGAAGCCGACGGCCGGGCGCGTGCTGGTCGGCGGGATCGACATCGCCACGCGGCGCAGCCAGGCGCTGGAGCGCACGAACTTCGCGGCCGTCTACACGCCGCTGCCGGGCAATCTCACCGTCGAGCAGAACCTGCGGATCTTCGGCCTGATCTATGGCGTGAAGGACCTCGCCGCGCGGATCGAGCAAATGCTTCGGGACTTCGACCTCGTACGCCACCGCAAGGCCAAGACCGGCGTGCTGTCGTCCGGCGAGCAGACGCGCGCGGAACTCGCCAAGGCCATGCTGAACCGGCCGAAGCTGCTCCTGCTGGACGAGCCGACCGCCTCCATCGACCCCTCGACGGCGCGCGACATCCGCGCGCGGATCGCGGACTTCGCGGCAGCCGAGCAGGCCGGCGTGCTCTGGACCAGCCACAACATGTACGAGGTGGCCGAGGTCTGCGACCGGGTGCTGTTCCTCTCGCGCGGAAGGATCCTGCTGGCGGGCGCGCCCGACACGCTGATCCGCGAGCACGGCGCCCCCAATCTCGAGGAGCTGTTCGTCGAGGTGGCGCATGAACAGCTCCGCCCGGCCGAGGAGGCCAGCTGATGCGCGCCTCGCGCGTCGCTGCGGTGGCGCTTCGCTACTTCTACCTCGTGCGCGGGAGCCCGGTTCGCCTGCTGCCGATGATCGCCTGGGTGGCGATCGACATCGTGCTCTGGGGCTTCATCACCCGCTATCTCGACCGGCTGACCCGCTTCGACTTCGTCTCGACGCTGCTGGGCGCGGTGCTTCTTTGGGACTTCCTCGGCCGGGTGATGCAGGGCATCACGACAGCTTTCTTCGAGGACGTCTGGTCGCGGAACTTCCTGAACATCTTCGCGACTCCGCTGACCATCGCGGACTACCTGGCGGGCCTCGTGATCACCGGCATCGTCACCAGCCTGCTCGGCCTCGCCGCCATGATCCTGCTCGCCACGGGCGTCTTCGGTCTTTCGTTCTTCGCCTACGGCCTGGCGCTGGCGCCTTTCGTCTTCGTGCTGTTCGTGACCGGCATATCGCTGGGGATCGTCGGAACCTCGATCGTGATGCGGTTCGGGCCGGCCTCGGAGTGGCTGATCTGGCCCATTCCCTCGCTGCTGTCGCCGTTCGTCGGGGTCTTCTACCCGCTCGCCACCCTGCCCGGCTGGATGCAGGCGATCTCGCGCGTGCTTGCGCCCTCTTACGTCTTTGAAGGGATGCGCTCGATCGTGGGCGGCCGGGGCGTCCCGTGGAACCAGCTCGCGTTCGGCAGCGGCCTCGCGGTGCTCTACCTCGTGGGCGCGTGCCTGGTCTTCACGGGCGTCTACCGCTACGCGCTTCGAACCGGACTGATCGCGCGCTACAGCGCCGAGACCGCCAGTTGAGCGAGGACCCCGCCACCGCCCAGTTGAAGCTCGGCCGCGCGCTCATGGCTCGAGCCGAGCCCGAACCGGCGCTCGAGGCCTTCGAGCGCGCTCTGGCGATCCGGCCTGACGATCTTACGGCGATCGCGAACCGCGCCGGAGCACTCCTCGCCCTGGGCCGGCCCGCCGAGGCGTTGGCGGACTACGACCGGGTGCTGGCGGCGCGCCCCGATCTCGCCGACGTGCACAACAACCGCGCCGCCGCGCTCTGCGAGCTGGGCCGCTACGAGGCGGCGCTCGCAGCCTTCGACCTGGCGATCGGGCTTGCGCTGCAGGACCCTGACGCGCTCTGGAACAAGAGCCTCACCCTTCTACGGCTCGGGCGCTACCAGGAGGGCTGGCGGCTCTACGAAAACCGCAAGCGCAAGCGCGAGCCGCTGGGCGCGCGGACATATCCGCAGCCCGCGTGGACGGGGGCCGAACCGCTCGCGGGCCGCACCGTCTTCCTCCACTGGGAGCAGGGCTTCGGCGACACCCTGCAGTTCATCCGCTACGCGCCCGAGCTCGCCCGGCGCGGGGCAAGGGTCGCGGTCTCGGTGCAGGAGCCGCTGGTCCGGCTGCTGAAGCAGCTGGAGCCGGAAATCGCCGTGCTCGGCCCTCACCAGCGGCCGGCCGAATTCGACTACCACGCCCCCCTGATGAGCCTTCCGCTCGCCTTCGGGACGCGACTCGAGACGATCCCTGCCTCGCCCCGGCTTGCGCCCGAGCCGGCCCTCGCCTTCGCCTGGGCCGAGCGGCTGGGTCCGCCAGGGAAACCACGGGTCGGGCTCGCCTGGCGCGGCAGCCCCGGCCACGTTCACGATCGCGGCCGCTCGATCCCGCTCGGGATGCTGGAGCCGCTGATTGCGCCCGAGGCCGACTGGATAAGCCTGCAGAAGGACGTATCCGAGATCGAGCGCGAGTCCCTCGCCACATTCCGCATCCGGGACGTTGCGGACGCGCTCACCGACTTCGCGGAGACCGCGGCGCTGATCGGGGGGCTCGACCTCGTGATCACGGTCGACACCGCCGTGGCGCATCTGGCCGGGGTCATGGGAAAGCCTGTCTGGATCCTGCTTCCCTTCAACCCCGATTGGCGCTGGCTCGTCGGGCGCAACGACAGCCCCTGGCACCCGAGCGCGCGCCTGTTCCGGCAACCCGCGCCCGGCGACTGGGAAGCGGCCATCGACTCCGTGCGGCAGGCGCTCGCGGAGGCCTTTGGCCCCGCCGGTTGATCTCGGCCGAGCCGGGGGCGCATGCTCGCGCCCGCAATTCGGAAGGAGCCGCCATGCAGAGCCTCGTGGCCGATCTGGAGCGCCTGCTCAGCCAGGGCGGCGTGGTCAGCGGCGAGACCGCCGCGGAGCAGGCCTTCAGTCCCTGGACCCGGCTCGGCAAGCCGGTCGCGATCGCCCGGCCGCGATCGACGGCCGAGGTCGCCGGGGTGCTGCGCGCCGCGGGCCGGGCGGGCGTGCCCGTCGTCCCCTGGGGCGGACGGACGGGGCTGGTCGACGGCGCCATGGCCGACGGGGCGATCGCCCTCAGTCTCGAGCGGATGAACGCGATCGAGGAGATCGACCGCATCGGGTCGACCATGACCGTCCAGGCCGGCTGCGTCCTGGAGCGCGCCTGCGAGGCGGCCGAGGCGGAGGGTCTGTTCCTGCCGCTGGACCTGGGCGCGCGCGGCTCGGCCACGGTCGGCGGCAACATCTCGACCAACGCCGGCGGCAATCGGGTGATCCGCTACGGCATGATGCGCGACATGGTGCTGGGCCTCGAGGCGGTGCTGGCCGACGGCACGGTCGTCCCGGCGATGAACAAGCTGATCAAGAACAACACCGGCTACGACCTCAAGCAGCTCTTCATCGGCTCGGAAGGGACGCTGGGCGTCGTTACGCGCGCCGTCCTGCGCCTGCGCGCCAAGCCCGCCTCGCAGAACACGGCCTTCGTCGCCGTGGAGACCTTCGACGCCCTCCCGAAGCTGCTGCGGCGCGTGGAATCGGAGCTCGGCGGCTCGCTGTCGGCGTTCGAGGTGATGTGGCCGGAGTTCTACGAGCTCGTCACCACCGAGCCCGCCGCCGGTCGTCCGATCCTGCCGCCGGGCCACGCCTTCTACGTGCTGATCGAGGCGCTGGGCGCCGATCCGCAGGCCGACGGCGAGCGCTTCGAGCAGGTGCTGGCGGGCGCGCTCGAGGCGGGCGTCGCGTCAGACGCGGTGGTGGCCAAGTCGCAGGCCGAGCGCGACCGCATGTGGGCGCTGCGCGACGATGTCCGGCAGACCGCGCGCAACGGGCCCACGGTGGTCTTCGACATCAGCCTGCCGATCCCGGAGATGGAGCCCTACCTCGCACAGGTGCGGCAGGCGCTGACCGCGCGCTGGCCCAAGGCCGCGTTGACCGTCTTCGGCCACCTCGGCGACGGCAACCTGCACCTCGTCGCCGGCGTCGGCGACCGCGACGCGCGGCATGAGGTCGAGGAGATCGTCTACGGCCCCCTGCAGGCGCGTGGCGGGTCGGTCTCGGCCGAGCACGGCATCGGCCTGCAGAAGCTCGCCTTCCTGCCCTCGTCGCGCACGCCGGCGGAGCTCGCCCTCATGCGCACGATCAAGGCCGCCCTCGACCCCAAGGGCGTGCTCAATCCCGGCAAGGTGCTGGGCTGATCGGGCCGCGACGCCCTAGAGCACCGTCGACCAGGCGTTGCCGCTCCGGTGGCGCCTGATGCGCGGATTGGGGCGGCCCTCGAAATAGAGCGGCGCCACCTCGCGCGGGCAGTAGTGGGTTACGATCGACTTGCGCGTCTGCTGGATGCTGATCGGCTTGCCGCCGTGCGCGAGGTCGGCGGACCAGATCAGCACGTCGCCCTTCCTGGCGAGGAACGTCTCCTCGCGATAGCCGAGCTGCGCCGAGCGCTGGATCAGCGACTGGCCGTGCGCCTCCTCCTCGGGGTTCGGGTTCCAGCCTTCGTGCAGGCGGAGGCCCTCGCTCACGCCCTTGTACCGCTCGCGATAGAGGAAATCCCCGAGCTGCTGGCTGCCGACGAGGTAGAAGAGCTCGCCGGCGCCGGCCTTGACGTCCTCCAGCGCGATCCAGGAGGCGGCGAACTGCAGCGGCAGGCTGTAGGTGACGTAGGCGGTGTCCTGGTGCGCCCCCTGCCCGGAGCCGCGGTAGAAGCCCAACGACTGGCTCGCGAGCGCGCGGCGGTCGAAGATCATCGCCAGGAACTCGCTGATCGCCGGGCAGAAGATGAGGTCGCGGACGGCGCGGGAATGGGAGTGGATCTCCAGCGCCTTGGCCGGGTGCTCGCGCACCCCGGGCTGCCAGTCGCCCACGTCGAAGCCGAGCGGATGGCAGGAGAACTTCAGCCCCCGCAGCTTGCCCGCGTAGCCGCGCTCCAGGTCGTGCAGGGCGCGGGCCAGCGTCCAGGGGGCGACGGCGTTCCGCAGGATCACATAGCCGTCGCGGATGAAGGCGCGCAGCAGCTCAGCCTGCTTGCGGTTGATCAGGCCGATCTCGAGCCGTCCCTCGACGATGTCGAGCGCGTTGCCCTGGTCGGTCCAGAGCCCGCCGAATGCGGAGCGCACGCCCGCCGGATTGTCCGGCCGCTCGGCGCGCAGATGCGGAAGGTAGCCGCGGAACCGCCCGATCCTCTCGTAATGGTCCCGTAGGTCACGGGCGCGGCCCTGGCGGATGTCCTCCTTCGCCTGCGGATAGGCGGTCCCGTACCAGCGCTTGTCGAAGTTCTCCGCGCTCGCAGCGGGCGCGTTCGCCGAACCGTCCACGGGGAATCCTCCGTCAGATCGCCGCAGACCGTGCCGGTCGCGCCCCCTTTGGTCAACCGAGCGGGTCGATGCGTCGCGGGGGGGGGCAGAGGGCGCGATGGTAGGCCGGGTGGGAGTTGAACCCACGACCATTCGATTAAAAGTCGAATGCTCTACCGCTGAGCTACCGGCCCCCGCCGCGCGGGACCCAAGGGCAGGGTCGCGAAGCGGCGCGGACCATAGGGACGGCCGTCTTGCCGCGCAAGGGACGAGGCCTTAACAACAGTCGAGGGGCGAAAGACCACGGGTGACCATGCGCAACGCCGCACGCGCCGTCCTCTCCTTTGCCGGCCTCGTCCTGGCCGGCTGCATGACGACTTCCGAGACCCACCCCGAACGGGTGCAGACCACCGACGAGGCCGAGCACGAGAACGTGGAAGGCGCCGTCGCCGCGCCGCTACGCGATTTCAATGTGCTGCGCACCAAGATCCCCGGCATCCTGCTGGAGGCCATGGCGGACCCCTATTACCGGCCGCCGCCGCACTTCACCTGCAGCCAGCTCACGGCGTTGGTCGAGCCGCTCGACGTCGCGCTCGGCCAGGATCTCGACGTGCCCGAAAAGAAGGACGAGAGCCTCAGCCAGAAGGGCCGCGGAGCGACGCTGGGCGCCGTCGCGGGCGCGACCTCGGGCGTGATCCCCTTCCACAGCTGGATCCGCAAGCTCACCGGGGCCGAGCGGCACGACGACTATGTGCAGAAGGCGATCAACGCGGGCTCGGTGCGGCGCGCCTACCTCAAGGGCCTGGGCGAGGCCAACGGCTGCCCGCCGCCCGCCACGCCCTCGCACGTCATGGCGAGCCGACCCACGATGGACCAGTCGATCAGGCCTCGGTATCCGACGCGGCTGCCGCCCGGCGGACAACTTCCCGGCGAAGCTCCGCGAGGCGAGCCTCCGCGATAGCGGAGCGGATCTCGCCCATCAGCGCCTGGAAGAAGGCGAGGTTGTGCCAGGAGAGCAGCACCCGGCCGAGGATCTCGTCCGATCGCACAAGATGATGCAGATAAGCCTTTGAATAGTCCCGACTTGCCGCGACAGGCAGGCTCGCGTCGAGCGGGCTTTCATCCTCGGCGAAGCGGGCGTTCTTCAGGTTGACGGGACCGTCCCAGGTCCAGGCCTGGCCGTGGCGGCCGGATCGGGTCGGCAGGACGCAGTCGAACATGTCGACGCCCCGCGCGACGGCCTCGACGATGTCGACCGGCTTGCCGACGCCCATCAGATAGCGCGGCCGGTCCTCCGGCAGCATGGCGGGGGCGAAGTCCAGCACCTCGACCATGGCCGCGTGACCCTCGCCCACGGCCAGGCCGCCGATGGCGTAGCCGTCGAAACCGATGTCGGTCAGCCGCTCGGCCGATTCCCGGCGCAGGGCCTCGTTCGTTCCGCCCTGCTGGATGCCGAACAGCGCCTGGCGGTCGCGCTGGCCGAACGCCGCGCGGCACCGCTCGGCCCAGCGGGCGGAGAGCCGCATGGCCTCGGCGACCCGCTCCTCGGGCGCGGGCAGCGCCACCAGCTCGTCGAGCTGCATGACGACGTCGGAGCCGAGCAGGTCGGCCTGGATCTCGATCGATCGCTCCGGCGAGAGGACGTGGCGGGAGCCGTCGAGGTGGCTCTGGAAGACCACGCCGTCCTCGGTCACCTTCGAGATCCGGCTCAGCGACATCACCTGGAAGCCGCCGCTGTCGGTGAGGATCGGCTTGTCCCAGCGCATGAAGCGATGCAGCCCGCCCAGCCGCGCGACGCGCTCGGCGGTGGGCCTGAGCATCAGGTGGTAGGTGTTGCCGAGCAGGATGTCGGCGCCGGTTTCGGCCACCTGGTCGACGGTCAGCGCCTTGACCGTGCCGGCGGTGCCCACCGGCATGAACGCGGGCGTGCGCACCTCGCCGCGCGGCGTGGAGAGCACGCCCGTGCGCGCCGCCCCGTCCGTCGCGGTGATGCGGAAGGGGAAGGCCGCCATCAGGGGGCTCGCCACAGCAGGCTGGCGTCGCCGTAGGAGTAGAACCGGTAGCCCGCGGCGATCGCATGCGCGTAGGCGGCCTTCATCGTCTCCGTTCCCGCGAAGGCGCAGACCAGCATGAAGAGCGTCGACTTCGGCAGGTGGAAGTTGGTCATCAGCCCGTCCGCCACGCGAAACCGGTACCCGGGGGTGATGAAGATCTCGGTCTCGCCGGCGAACGGGCGGATGGTCCCGTCCGGGTCCGCCGCGGTCTCCAGCAGGCGCAGGGAGGTCGTGCCGACGCAGACGATCCGCCCGCCCGCCGCGCGCACGGCGTTGAGCGCCTCGGCGGTAGGCTTGTCGACCTCGCCCCACTCGGCATGCATCCGGTGCTGCGAGACCTCCTCGGCCTTCACCGGCAGGAAGGTGCCCGCGCCGACGTGCAGGGTGACGCGGGCGGTCGCGATCCCCGTCGCCTCGAGCCGGGCCAGGAGCTCGGGGGTGAAGTGCAGGCCCGCGGTGGGCGCTGCGACCGAGCCGTCCTCCTCGGCGTAGACGGTCTGGTAGTCGGTGCGGTCCTGCTCGTCCTCGGCGCGGCGGGCTGCGATGTAGGGCGGCAGCGGCATGGCCCCACGCTCGGCGATGGCGGCGTCCAGGTCGGGGCCGGCGATGTCGAATGCCAGCGTCACCTCGCCGTCTTCGCCCTTGGCCTTCACGGTCGCATTCAGCTCGCCCAGGAAGCAGGCGCGGTCGTGCGCCTCGCCGAAGACGATGCGGTCCCCCTCCGCGAGCCGCTTGCCCGGCCGCATGAACGCCGTCCAGAGGTGGCCCGAAAGCCTGCGGTGCAGAGTGGCCTCGACCGCCACCCGGCTGTCCTCGCGCACGCGATGACCCTTGAGCCGGGCCGGAATCACCCGGGTGTCGTTGAGCACCAGGACGTCGCCCGGCCGGAGCAGTCCGGGCAGGTCCGAGACGACGCGGTCCTCGAAATGCCCGCCGGGGCGGACGACCAGCAGACGCGCCGCATCCCTGGGGCTCACCGGGCGAAGGGCGATCCGGTCCTCGGGCAGGTCGAAGTCGAACTGGGCGAGCTGCATGGCGTCCGCCTTGCGCCACGCGCCGGCTGGCGCGTCAAGCGCGGCGGCTGCTACAGCCGGGCATGGGCCTCGTGCGACTCGCACTGAACCTTCTCCTGGGCGTGCCGCTGCTGCTGTTGGCCTCGCTCTGCGCCGCGGCGGGCATGGGCGCACACCTGGGCCGCACGAGCCTGGACTTCGATCTCCTCGCCCACTTCGCCCCGGTATGGCTGGCCGGCGCCCTCGCCTGCGTGATTGTGGGGCTTCTGACGCTGAGAGGCCTGGCGCAGATCGTCATCGTCGGCATCGCCGCCGGCGGCGTCGTCGCGGCCGGCTCGCTGATCGCGCCGGAGCTCACACGGTCCACCGGTCCCACGGCCGCAGCGGATGCGCCGGGCCGGATCAAGCTCGTCCAGTTCAACGTCTGGGCCCACAACCGGAACAATGTCGAGACCGTGGACTGGCTGGAGCGCGAGGATCCGGACATCGCCGTGCTGGAGGAGACGACGCCGCCGCTGCGCGAGCTGATCCGAGAGCGCGGCCGCTGGCGGATCGTCTGCCCCAACTGCGAGGTGATGGTGCTCAGCAGGGCGGCGCCGATCGCCGTCGGGGGGCCCGCCACGCCGCCCGCGCAAGGGCCGCTGACGCGCGCCACGTTCCGCGACGCGCAAGGCGACTTCACCATCATCGGCGTCCACTATGCCTGGCCAACGGACGGCGGCGACCAGCAGGCGCAGGAGGCGCGCCTCGCGGAGGCGATCGCGGCCACGCCGCGCCGCCGCACCATCGTCGTCGGCGATTTCAACTCGACGCCCTGGTCCTACGCGCGGCGACGCTGGGACGAGGTCTTCGGCCTCGTGCGCCGGGATCGCGCGCTGTTCACCTGGCCGGCGCGTCAGTCCACGCGCATGCGCTGGCTGAGCCTTGTCCCCTTCCTGCCCATCGATCACGTCTATGCCGGCCGGGGATGGGCGACCGTCGACGTCCACCGGGGCCCGAAGCTCGGCTCGGACCACTATCCCGTCGTGGTCACCTTAGCGCCTGTCGCGCCGCACTGAGGGCGGCCTCCCAGCGCGCGCGCTCCTCGGCGTGCTGGGCCGTCAGCGCGTCAGCCCGGCGCGCGAGTTCGGCCCGCTGGTCCTGAAGCTTGCGGACGGCCTCGGCGTGGGCCTTGTCCAGGGCCTTGAGCTTCTTCTCGAGCCTGGCCACCTTGCCGAGCGCGGCTTTCGAGGGCGTCGCGGGACCGGTGCGCGCGGGTTTCGCCGGCCGCGGCCCGGGCCGGGGCTTGCGGGCAGGCTTCAGCTTGGCGAGCTGACCGAACGTTCCGGCGGGGCGCCTCAGCACCTCGCCAGGTCGCGCGGCCGCGGCCTTCACCAGCTCGGGATCGTCCGTCTCGTGGGCGAGGCCGGTCTTGAACAGGTCCTGGTGGCTGCCCCAGGCGGCCAGCGCCTTGGGCTTGGAGCTCGTCGCCACGACGTAGTCCGTCAGGCCGTCGGAGGTGACGAAGACCTTCAGGCGCGGCGCCATGGATCACCTCAAAGAAGCGAGCTCCCGGGCGAGGTTCGCACGCGCCTGCGCCTCGCGCGCCCGACGCAACTCCAGGTCGGGAAAGATAACCGGCGCATCGAGAAACCGTTGCAGGAGGGCCGCGCGGCCTTGCCGCCAGGCGGCGTCGGGGACGAAGCCGTTCTCCTCGCGCACGGCGCGCGCATAGGCGTCGTATTCGGCCGGCGGCGCGCCCAGGATGGCGAGGTCGATCGAGACCAGGATCGCGCCGAGCCGGTCGCCCGGCGCGACCTCGTGGCCCGCGGTGAGCCGGATCAGGCGAGCGGCTTCCGCCGCTTCCGCCGCGCTCGCGCCGAGCGCCGGAAGCTCCCGCAGGGCCAACTCGGCGCTCCTCGCCTCGTTGTAGGCGCCGCGCGGATCATAGATCGCGTCGTGGAACCAGATCGTCCAGGCGAGCAGGCGGCGCTCGTCGGGGCTGACATCCTGGCGGGCGTCGAGCAGCGCCAGACAGCTCTCGACGTGCGCAGCGGTGTGGTAGCGCCGATGAGGCTCCGCGTAGGCCGCCTCCAGCTCCGGCGTCACGCGTCCGCCGCCACCTTCATGGAGACGATCTTGCCGGGGTTGCGCGGCGGCTCGCCCTTGGGCAGGGCGTCGACATTCTCCATGCCCTCAACGACCTCGCCCCAGACGGTGTACTGGCCGTCGAGGAAGCGGGCGTCGTCGAAGCAGATGAAGAACTGGCTGTTCGCCGAGTTGGGGTTCGGCGTGCGGGCCATGGAGCAGACGCCGCGCACGTGCGGCTCCTGGCTGAATTCCGCCCGGAGGTTCGGTTTCTTCGAACCGCCGCTGCCCGTGCCCGAGGGGTCGCCGCCCTGGGCCATGAAGCCCGGGATCACGCGGTGGAACACCACGCCGTCGTAGAATCCCTCCCGCGCGAGCTCCTTGATCCGCGCCACGTGCTCGGGCGCCAGATCGGGGCGCAGCTTGATCGTCACGGGCCCGGTCTCGAGCTGCATGATCAGGGTGTTTTCGGGTTCCATCACTTCACCTCGGAAGGCACTTCGACATCGCAGGCCGAGAAGTCCGCGCCCTTCGCCGCCCGCACGTGCTCGATCTCGGCGCGGAACCAGGCGCTGCGGGGATCGATGACGCGGACGCTGGGCCGTTCGGCGCCCTGCAAATCGGCGAGCAGGCGCACGCGTTCCATGCGGTCCTGCGGCTCGGCCACGGGCTCGCCTACCTTGATGGCGCGCACCACGTCCTGGCCGGCGATCACCCGTCCCCAGGCCGTGTAGCGTTTCTCGAGCGAAGGATAGCCGGCGCGCATCAGGAAGAACTGGCTGTTGGCGCTATCGGGGTTCTCGTCGCGCGCCATCCCGGCGACGCCGGGACAATAGAGCGCCCAGGCCGATACCTTCTGGTCCTTGGTCATCGGGGCCAGCATCATCGACTGGCTCATGACGGGCAGCGACTTGATGAAGCCCACCTCGGCGACCGTCTGGTCGGCGGCGAGCACGAAGGGCGTCTCCGGACCTCGGCGGAAGGTGAACTCCGCCGGGACGTTGGACTTGTCCGACCCGCCGACGCCGGTGTTCTGCGGATCGCCAGTCTGGTCCATGAAGTTCTCGATCACCCGGAAGAACCTCAGGCCGTCGAAGAAGTTCTCGTGGGCGAGCTCACGCATGCGGGCCACGGACTGAGGCGCGGCCTCAGGGATCATCTCCACGAAGATGCGGCCCTTGTTGGTGTCGATCACCAGCACGTCGTTCGGGTCGGGCGTGCGCCAGTCGGCCGGTCCGGGGGCGGCGGGACGGGCGGGCGCCGCGGCGGCGGGCTTGCCCTTGGGCGCGGCGGCCGCCCCGGCGGCCGAGGCGAGCGCGGCGAGGGCCGCCGCGGCGAGCAGGTATCGTCTCATGGGATCACTCGTAGAAGGCCGCCGATTCCCTGACCAGCCCCTCGCCGTCGAAGCGGACCACCTCCACGACCTCGGCGCCCGTGCGGGAGTTGAAGTAGCGGATCGCGATTCCGTCCGGGCCCGAATAGACCCCGTGCAGCGTGAAGCGCAGGTCGGGAGCGGCGGCGAGCGCCCGCGTCCAATAGTCGCGCAGCGCCGGCTTTCCGGCGACGCGCCCCGAAGGGTCGCCGGTGTAGCGCGTCGAATACGGGCTCACGAAGACGATCTCATCGGCGTAGTGCGAGAGGATCGCCTCGAGGTCCTGCGCGTTCCAGGCCGCGACCCAGGCCTCGGCGAAGGCGCGCGGATCGGGCGTCATGCGCGGCCCACCTTCTGCATCAGCCGGGACCGGACGCGCGGGCTGACGAACTTGGTCACTTCGCCGCCGAGCGTCGCGATCTCCTTCACCAGGCGCGAGGCGATCGCCTGGTGGCGCGGGTCGGCCATCATGAACACGGTCTCGATCTCGCGGTCGAGCTGCTGGTTCATGGCGGTCATCTGGAACTCGAACTCGAAGTCGGCGACGGCGCGCAGGCCGCGGACGATGATGTGCGCCCCCACCTCGCGCGCGAAGGTCAGCGTCAGCCCCTCGTAGGGCAGGACCTCGATCTCGGTATGGCTGGTGAGGTGCGCGGTCTCCTCGCGAAGCATGGCGACGCGCTCCTCGAGCGAGAACATCGGCCCCTTGCCCTCGTTGATCGCGACCCCGATCACCAGCTTGTCGACCAGTTTGACGGCACGCTCGATGATGTCGATGTGCCCGTTATGGATCGGATCGAACGTGCCCGGATTGAGGCCGACGCGGATCATGCGGCAAAGGTCCCCCAACTGTCCGCCTCGCCTTTCGCCGCCGAGCGGCGATCTGGCAAGCGCTAAGTTGGGAGACCGGCCGCCTGCGCCGTTTCAGGCTTTCGAGCCGGGCGGCCAGGGCAGGATCATCGACACGCGCCGACGGTAGGCGACGTAGACCTCGCCGAACTCGCCCACCAGGTCGTGCTCCTCGAACTGGATGGCGATCAACATGTAGGCCGTGGTCGCAAGCGCGAACACGAGATGGCCGAGGCTCATCACCGGCGCGCCCCAGAACGCCAGCAGGAAGCCCAGGTAGATCGGGTGTCTGACGTATCGGTAGAACGCCGGCGTCCGGAATTCCGGCGGCGGGATCTCCTTTCCGCTCGCGTAGGCCCAGGTCTGGCGAAGTCCGAACAGGTCAAAGTGGCTGATCAGGAACGTCGACGTCAGCACGATCAGCCAGCCCAGTAGGCCGATCGCCAGGATCGCCTGGCCCCAGATCCCGCCGACCGACCAGATCGTGGTCGGCAGCGGACGCCAGGCCCAGTACAGCAGAATGAGCGCCAGCGAGGACGCGAGCACATAGGTCGACCGCTCGACCGGCTGCGGGACGATCCTGGTCCACCAGCGCTTGAACGCGGGCCGAGCCATGACGCTGTGCTGGACCGCAAAGACACCGAGCAGCACCGCGTCGATGAGCAGCGTCGAAAGCAGCGGACCGGTCGGCCCCGAGTCGATCGTCTTGGGCACGACCAGCCCCGTCACGAAGCCGATCGCATAGAGAAAGGTCACAAAGAAGATCGCGTAGCAGACCACCCCGTAAAGCAGCGCGAGTATTCGCCCCATCTCCCAGACTCCCCCGATTAAGACGAAGGACGCTGGACCCGGCGCCGCGGACTGTCAAATGCGCCGAACGCCGGTACGCGTGCCCGGGGCGAGCGCGGGGCGCGGCTTGCGCTGATGGGGAAAGTATCAGGCGCCCTGGGGCGTCCCGGAGTCGACGTCGCCCTCGTCCTCCGCGTCGTCGTCGCCTTGGTCGGGCAGTCGCTCGACGGAGACCACGTGCTCGTCCTCGCCCTTGCGGAAGATGATGACGCCCTGAGTGTTGCGTCCGGCGAGCCGCACCTGGTTCACCGGCACGCGGATGAGCTGGCCCTGGTCGGAGACGAGCAGGATCTGGTCGCCTTCGTCGACCGGGAACGAGCCCGCCAGCCGCCCGCCGCGTTTGGTGAGATCCTGAGCCAGCAGGCCCTGGCCGCCGCGTCCCGTGCGCCTGAATTCGTAGGCCGACGTCCGCTTGCCGTAGCCTTCGGTCGAGACGGTCAGGATGACCTCTTCCGCAGCGCCCATTTCGGCGATCCGCTCCGGCGAGAGGGACGTCTCCTCCGAGCCGTTGGCCTCGGTGTCCTCCTCGTCGGCCACGCCGGCGTCCGCGTCGTCCTCCGACTCGCCCATGGCCGCGCGCATCAGGCGCGCGTGCTTCAGATAGGCGGCCCGCTCGGCGGGCGTGGCCGGCGCCGAGCGCAGGATGGCCATGGAGATGACGCTGTCGCCATCCGCTAGGCGGATGCCGCGCACGCCCGTGGAATCGCGACCGGCGAAGACCCGCACCTCGTCGACCGCAAATCTGATGCAGCGGCCGAGCGCCGTCGTGAGCAGGATGTCGTTCTGGCCGGCGTTGCAGACGCCGACGCCCACGATCGAGTCGCCCTCGTCGAGCTTCATGGCGATCTTGCCGTTGCGGCGGATGTCCACGAAGTCGGAGAGTTTGTTGCGGCGGACGCTGCCCGAGCGGGTGGCGAACATCACGTCGTACTGATCCCAGGACGCCTCATCCTCGCGCAAGGCCAAGATCGAGGTGATGCTTTCGCCGGGCTCGATCGGGAGCAGGTTCACGAACGCCTTGCCGCGACTCGTCGGCGTCCCGAGCGGCAGGCGCCAGACCTTGAGCTTGTAAGCCCGGCCGCCGCTCGAGAAGAACAGCATCGGCGTATGGGTGTTGGCCGAGAAGACCCGGGTGACCGCATCTTCCTCCTTGGTCGCCATTCCGGAGCGCCCCTTCCCGCCCCGATGCTGGGTCCGGTAGATCGACAGGGGAGTGCGCTTCACATAGCCGCCGTGGGTGACGGTGATCACCATCTCCTCGCGGACGATGAGATCCTCGTCCTCGACGTCGGCGTCGCCTTCGACGATCTCGGTCCGGCGCGGGACGGCGAAGGACTGGCGCACTTCCACCAGCTCCTCGCGGACGATGGCCATGACCTTCTCGCGGGAGGCCAGGATCTCGAGGAACGACTGGATCGATGCGGCGAGCGTCTCGGCCTCGCCGAAGATCTCGTCGCGACCCAGTCCGGTGAGGCGTGACAGGGTCAGCGCCAGGATCGCCCGGGCCTGCTCGTCGGTCAGCCGGATCCGCGCGCCCTCGATCACGACGCTGCGCGGGTCGGCGATCAGCTCGACGAGGGGCAGCATGTCGCCGGCCGGCCAGTCCTTCGCCACCAGCCGCTCGCGGGCCTCGGCGGGATCCTTCGACGAGCGGATGATCTGGATGAACTCGTCGATGTTGGCGACGGCGATGGCGAGGCCGACCAGCACGTGGCCGCGGTCGCGGGCCTTGGAGAGCTCGAACTTGAAGCGACGGACGACGACTTCCTCGCGGAAGGCGACGAAGGCCTGCAGCATCTCCCTGAGGCCCATCTGCTCGGGCCGTCCGCGGTTCAGGGCCAGCGCGTTGACACCGAACGAAGTCTGCAGCGGCGTGTAGCGGTAGAGCTGGTTGAGGATCACCTCGGCCGAGGCGTCGCGCTTCATCTCGACCACGATCCGCATGCCGTCGCGGTCGCTCTCGTCGCGCAGATCGGCGATGCCTTCGACCCGCTTCTCGCGGACCAGCTCGGCGATGCGCTCCACGAGCGCGGCCTTGTTCACCTGGTACGGTATCGCCGTGATGACGATCGCCTCGCGCTCCTTGCGGATCTCCTCGATGGAGGCCTTGCCGCGCAGCACCACCGAGCCGCGACCCGTCATCAGCGCCTGCCGGGCGCCCGTGCGGCCGATGATCTCGCCGCCCGTGGGGAAGTCCGGTCCCGGTACGATGTCCAGGAGCTCGTCGAGCCCGATCTCAGGATTGTCGATCGTGGCCAGGCAGGCGTCGACCACCTCGCCGAGGTTGTG
>Ga0316628_100001362_pt1 | contig 17238 bp, 17 predicted proteins | sample OWC_Aug_M2_C1_D5_FD_207648 | JGI IMG/M metagenome (GOLD analysis project Ga0316628, IMG submission 207648) | Wetland soil microbial communities from Old Woman Creek delta, Ohio, United States - OWC_Aug_M2_C1_D5_C | ecosystem: Environmental > Terrestrial > Soil > Wetlands | place: USA: Ohio... | reverse complement strand
GATGTGATGTTGAGCAGCTGTTGCGGGTTGGTCGAGAGAGGGATGCCCGAGGACTCGACGATGCTGGCCTTCTCGCGGGCGGCGGCGAGCGACTCCTGGGTCGAGCGAAAGCGCGTCTCGGCGGTTCGGAACGTCTCCTGCGACAGGAGGCCCGCCTTGAGGAGCTCGAGCTTCGCCTTGTAGTCGTTGTCGGCGTCCGAGAACGCGATCTCCTCCTGGTTCACGCTCCGGCGAACCGCCGCCAGCGTCTGGGCCTGGTTGACGTCGGGCTCGATGCTCGCGAGGAGCTCGCCCTTGCGGACCGTGTCGCCCTCCCGGATGGGGAGCTCCGCGACCTTGCCGGAGAGCGCCGACTTCACGTCCACCTTGATCTCGGGCTCGACGGTGCCGATCTCCGTCACCTCCACCTGGACGTCGGTGACGGCCGCCTTCCCGAGCGGTGTCTCGTCCTTCACGGCCGCCGGGCCACGCGAGCGCGAGGCAAACGCAACGCCCGCCGCCACCGCCACCACCGCCAGCACGCCGCCGATCACCAACCTCTTCCTTCCACGCTTCATGACTTCCTCCGCTCCGACCGCGGGCGTCCTCTTCCGCCCACCCGCCTTCGTGAAGGCGGCGATCCCCGCCGCCCCTCGCCGGCCGGACCACCCGACCAGCGCACGGGAACACCCAGTTGCCGGGGAACCCGACGTGCTGAGTACGCACCCGAGCTGCCGGAGGTTCTCGCCGGGGCGACGCAGGAACGCCGGCCGCCGCGTCAGCCGGCAGCGACGAGGAAGCGTTCGAGCCTGGCCTGGCCGAGGGCGGAAAGGGCCCTGCCGAGAAGCTGACCCGGCACCAGGAAATGGTCAGTGTCGTGGCTCGAGAACGTCATCATCGGCACTCCGACCTCCGCCAGCGCGCGGCTCGCCGCCGCCAGCACCCCAACGGTGCCGAGGGGGAAGACCGCTTCGAGGGTGAGAGCCCGCCACCCCTCCGAGGTCGTCTCCACCAACGCCGCCAGCTCGTGGACCGACTCCTCGGGCGCCAGGAGGCTCACCTCCCCGTGCCCGACGATCAGCGCCGCCGGGGCGCCCCCAGACGTGAGCTGCGGCAGCAGCGCGGGCACGGAGCGCAGGCGGGCGACGGCGTATGGCTGCGGCCACAGGCGCAGACCCAACGGCGGCGGGAGCTGCCGTCCCATGAGACGGCTCTTAGTAGGCGTCGAGGATGTAGTGCAGTGGGTTCTGTTTCTCGCCGTCCTTCCACACCTCGTAGTGGAGGTGGGGACCGGTGGTCCTGCCCGACATGCCCACCCTGCCGATGGGCTGCCCCCGCGTCACCCGGGCGCCTTCCTTCACCAGGAACCGCTCGAGGTGCCCGTAGATCGTGGTGTACCCGTAGCCGTGGTTGATCTTGATCATCCGGCCGTACCCCGCGTCCCGGTTGGCGAACACCACCACGCCGTCGGCGGGAGCGGTGACCACCGTCCCAAGCGCGACCGAGATGTCGAGGCCGTCGTGGAAGGCGGGCCTGCGCGTCACCGGGTCGAGCCGCGGGCCGTAGCCGTCGGTGATCACGCCGACGAGCGGCGCGACCACCGGTGTGTGCGAAAGCATCAGTGCCTCATCCGAGAGCTTGCGCTCCACCTTGGCGAGCTGCTGATCGAGCTGCTCCTGGCGGCGCACCAGCGTCTCGGGCGCGGCGGTGAGCCGGTCGAGCGGTCCGCCGCTGCCGACCCCCCCGGCCGCCTTCGCATCGCCGCTCGAGAACAGGTCGGCGACCCCGGCCGCGATGGCCAGCGCCTTGGTGCGCTGCTCGAACTGGGTCAGGCGGGCCTGCACCTGGCTCACGGTCTCGGCGAGCGTCTGGTTGCTCCGCTTGAGCTGCCTGTTCTCGGCCTGGACGGCGCGGTAGACGGCGCGCTGGTGCAGGAAGGTGCCGGACGCGGCGACCGACACGACCGCGAGCACCGCAACCACCACCCCGACGACGACGAGGGTCCTGAGGAGGAGCGGGGAGAGCTGAAGCTTGAAAACCTTGCCATGGGCGTGGGGGACGATGATGATCGTGCTGTGCCGCTTCTCAGCCACCCTGCGCACCTCCCTCCGAAATTGCGAAGACGGTCCCACCCACGCGCCCGTCCCGTGTGGCTTTCCGCAATTTCCGATGCTGCCACAGGCCCGGAACCAGTGTCAAGGCGCCGGATCACATTCCTCCCAACTGTATGAAAATGCACGGGCACGGCGGTCGGGTGGGAGGCAAGGAGCACCCCGTGCCGCCCCGGGAGGTGGACGATGCTCCTGGCAGAGTTCTCCCTCACCCCGCTCGACAAAGGCGCGAGCGTCGGCCGCTGGGTCGCCCGATCGCTCGACGTCGTTGATAGGTCGGGGGTTCCGTACCGGCTCGGGCCGATGGGGACGTGCGTCGAGGGGGAGTGGGACGTGGTCTTCGGGCTGCTCAAGGCGTGCTTCGACGCGATGGCCGGGGACTGCGAGAGGGTGAGCATCTCGTTCAAGGGCGACTGGCGGCGCGGCGCCTCCGGCCGCCTGACCGCCAAGATCGAGAAGGTGGAGGAGCTGCTCGGCCGCAAGCTCGAGACCTGACCCGCCTCCGCCCGGCCCCGCTGCACGGCGCCCGGTCCGACGCCCGGGGAGCGCCTAGCGAGGCGCGCACGGCAGGCGGCGCCGCGCCCGTGGGGAGACTGTGTCCTGGGTGCAGTTCCACACGCACGTCCCGGCCAGGCAGCGAAAGCGGCCCGCCTCGCCCGGCGGACACCCCCTCGGCGTGATGTCACTGCACCCCTGATCGTCAGCGCACTCCCTCTGCCGCTTGGCGAGTCGGAAGGCGTCGATCACGCGATCGGTCCCCGCCTCGACGGCGGTGAAGGCCAGCGTTGCCCCCTCGATGTCGAGCACGCAGTACTCGAACACCGAGGCGGCGACCTCGGTCCACCAGGCGTGGCCAGCGGCGTGGAGGGGGGCGCCTCCACCCCCGGTCACCACGTACTTGACCCCGCTGACGGTGCTTCGCTCGTAGACGTGGTCGTGCCCCGAGAAGACGATGTCGACGCCGTAGCGTTCGAAGAGCGGCACCAGGTGCGCGCGCACCTCGAGGTTCGAGCCGTGGCCGCTCGCGGCGCAGTACGGGCCGTGGTGCAGCACGCAGAAGATGAAGGTGATATCGGGGTCGGCCGCCAGTCCCGCTAGCCTCGCCTCGGCCCAGCGGTACTGCGGGCTTCCCGGCCGGACCGACTGCTGGGAGTCGAGGGCGAGAACCGCGACCAGCCCCCAGCGCTCGGAGTGGAAGCGCCCCCCGCCCCCGCCCTCGTCAGGGAGGGCGAAGAGTTGCAGATAACGCCGGCCGTCGCCCTCGTGGTTGCCCAGCACGGGGAGGAGCGGCAGCCGGGAGATCAGCGGCGCCTCGATCGCGAAGAACGTCCGCCAGGACTCCTCCGTCGGCGCGTCCACGAAGTCGCCCACGTGGATTGCCAGCATCGGCGCGCGCGCCGACGCTCCGGCGACCACCAGCGCATGGGCGTCGTGACCGGTGCGGGTGTCGCCGTAGACGACCATCCTCAAGGGGCTCGCCCGATCGCCTTCGGTCGCGAATGAAACCGGGGAGGGCGGCGCTCCCGCCCCGTCGACGCGGTACCAGTAGCGCGTCGCCGGGAGCAGCCCGGCGAGGCGCACCTCGTGGCGCGTGCCCTCGGAGAGCTCAGTCACCGTATGGGGACAGTCCGGGGTGCGCCCCCAGGAGAGTCGCCCCGCGATGGCGCCATCCGTCTCCCAACGCACCGTCGCCTGCGTGCGGCCAACGGCCTGAAGGTAGGGACCGATGACGAGCCGCACCGCGGCGGCCTCGGGCCCGCGAACCGGAGCCCGCGGGTCGATCGGCGGCGGCGCCAGACCCACGGCGGCCGCCGCGGCCAACAGCAGCAACGACGTCCGGGCCGGAAGACGAGTCACCTTCGCCACGCGCTCATCCTTCTCCAGCCTGCCGCGCCCGGCGGCGAGGGCGGGCGGCACCCCTTCCAACCTAGCACGCCGGGCGCCCCGAGGGCGGCGACGAGCATTACCTGGTCGGCAGGTAGAAGGAAATGACCTTCGGTTCGGTCATCTCCTGGAGGGAGAACTTCACCCCCTCCCGGCCGAGGCCGGAGTTCTTGATGCCGCCGAACGGCATCGAGTCGAGCCGGTAGTCGGTGGAGTCGTTGATCATCACGCCGCCGCAGTCGAGGCCCGCGGCGAGGGCGAACGCCGTGTCGACGTCACGCGAGAACACCGCCGCGTGCAACCCGAACGGCAGCGAGTTGGCCTCGGCGAGCGCCTCCTCGACGGTCGCGACCGGGTAGAGGTTCACAGTGGGTCCGAACACCTCCGAGTGGTGGATGGTGGCGCTGGCGGGCACGCCCTCGAGCACGGTGGGCTGCATCAGCGCACCGCTGCGTCCGCCGCCGACGAGCACCTGCGCCCCGGCCTGCCTCGCCTCCGCCACCCAGCGCTCGACCCGCTTCGCCTCGCCCTCGGTGATCATCGGCCCCATGTCGGTCTCTTCCTTCATCTTGTCGCCGATCCTGTACTTGGCCGTGAATTCCACCATCGCGTCGCGGAAGGCGCCGTACACGTCCCGGTGGACGTAGATGCGCTGCACGCCGATGCAGTTCTGCCCCGCAGCCCAGAACGCCCCTGACACGCACGTCTCCGCCGCCCAGCGGAGGTCCGCGTCGCGCCAGACGATCACCGGGGAGTTGGAGCCCAGCTCCATGCCGATCTTCTTGATGCCCGCGAGCTTGGAGATCCGCTGGCCGGCCTCGAGACCGCCGGTGAACGAGATCATGCGCACCCGCGGGTCCGCGACCAGCGCGTCGCCGATCTCGGCGCCGTGACCGGTGAGCGTCTGCAGCACGAGCGGCGGCAGGTCCGCCTCGACGAACGCCTCGGTGAGCTTGAGGGCGGACAACGGCGTGACCGTCGCCGGCTTGAGGACGACGGCGTTGCCTGCCGCCACCGCCGGCCCCAGCTTGTGCGCCACCAGGTTGAGAGGGTCGTTGAAAGGGGTGATCGCGAGGACAACGCCGATCGGCACGCGCTGGTAGTAGCCGACGCGCTTCTCGCCGCCGGGGAACGAGTCGAACGGGATCGTCTCTCCCTGGATGCGCTTGGCCTCCTCGGCGGAGATCGTCAGCGTGTTGACGCAGCGCCGCGCTTCCTTGCGGGCCTCGCGGATCGTCTTGGAGCCCTCGCGGGCGATCGTCGTGGCGAAGTCCTCGAGGCGCTCCTGCACGATCGCCGCCGTCTTGAACAGCACCTGGGCGCGCTGGTAGACGGTCATCCGGCGGGCAACCTCGAACCCCTTCACCGCCGCCGCCAGCGCCGTCTCGACGTCGGCGGGCGTCGCCCGCGGCACCGAGTCGATGAACGAGTCGTCGTACGGGTCGCGGACCTCGATCTCCTTCCCGCGCCCCACCCACCCGCCGGCCAGGTACATCTTCATGACCGCCTCCGGACGATGTGCAGCAGGTCGGAAAGCATGGCGAACCCGGTCTGGGCACGGCCGGCGCCGGGGCCGACGACGGTCACCTCGCCGAGGGCGTCGGTGCGGATGGTCGCCGCGTTGGTCGCGCCCGCCACCCCGGCCAGGGGGTGCGCCAGCTCCACCAGGCGCGGGGCGACCGCAGTCTTCACCTTCCCCGCCTCGCGCCACACCCGCCCTATCAGCTTGTACCTCTTGCCGGCGGAGGCGGCCTTCGCGATGCCCTCCGCCGTGATCGCGGTGATCCCCTCGCACGGCGAGTCGGAGGGCACGAGGTCGGCGCCGAACGCCACGTTGGCGAGGATCGTGACCTTCGCGAGGGCGTCCCAGCCGAGGACGTCCGCGTCAGGCACGGCCTCCGCGTATCCCAGCTCTTGGGCCTTGGCGAGGGCGGCCTCGTACGAGAGCCCCTCCTCCATCCTGGTCAGGATGTAGTTGGTGGTGCCGTTGAGGATGCCCTGAACCTCGAGGACCTCGGTGCCTGCGAGCGTCTCGCGCAGCAGGTTGAGGAGCGGGGTGCCGCTCATCACGGTGCCCTCGAACAGGAACTCCACCCGGCGCGCCGCCGCGAGGGCGGCGAGCTCCCGGTAGTGCAGCGCCAGGGGGCCCTTGTTGGTCGTCACCACGTGAACGCCGCGCTCGAGCGCCGCGCGGATGTGGGAGGTGGCGGGCTCGCCGGTCTTGATGTCGGTGTAGGTCGCCTCGAGGAGCACGTCGGCCTCGGCGGCGCGTGCCGCCGTCAGGCCGTCCCACCCCTTGCCGACGCGGTCGAGGGCGGCGAGGGGCTCGCCCCCCTTCGCCAGCGCGAGCGCCCGTGCGAGGTCGAGCCCGCGCGGGTCGAATGCGCTCCCCTTGACGGTGTCGGCGATGCCGGTGACCGTCCAGTCGAGGCCGTAGCGGCGCTTGAGGTCGTCGCGCTTGGCCAGCAGGAGCTCGGCGAGCCCCTGCCCCACCGTACCGAAACCAAGGAACAGCAGTCGCATCGCTCCCCTCCTATATCTTCGCCAGCGCCTGGTCGAGATCCGCGATCACGTCGGTGGGGTGTTCCCCGCCCACGCACAGGCGGACCATCGTCGCCGGGATGCCCGCGAGCTTGCGCCCCTCCTCCCCCTGCTGCTTGTGCGTCGAGATCGCCGGCAGGGTGGCCACCGACTTGATGCGGCCCAGGTCGGTCGCCCGGTACACCCGGCGGAGCGCGTCGAAGAAGCGCCGCGCGTCGGCCGCGCCGCCCCGGATCGTGAACGACATCAGGTGCCCGAACGTCGGCGTCCCGTCGTCGACCAGCCGCAGGTAACGGCTCGCCAGCGCGTGCTGCGGGTGGTCCGGGAGACCGAGGTAGTCCACGCGCTCGACCTTCGAGTGGGACGCCAGGAAGCGCGCCACCTCCATGGTGTTGGCCGACATGAAGCCGACCTTCAGCCGCAGCGTCCGCAGCTCGTTGAGGAGGAAGAAGGCGGAATTCGGCGCCATGCAGGGGCCGGAGTCGCGGAACGGCCAGAGCTTCAGCCACGTCGCGTAGTCCGCCTTCGCCTCGTCCGCCAGGTGCCTGCTGGTCAGGGCGTGGCGGGCGATGACCGCGCCGCCGATCGTGAAGCCGCCGGCCCCGATCGTCTTGGTCAGCGACTGCACGACGACGTCCGCGCCGAACTCGAGTGGCCGCATCAGCGCCGGCGTGGCTATCGTCGAGTCGACGACCAGCGGGACGCCGGCCTCGTGCGCCACCCTCGCCACCGCAGCCACGTCGAAGCACGACTGCTGGGGGTTGGACGGCATCTCCGCGTAGAGGAACCGGGTGTCGCCGTCCACCTGGGCGCGCCACGCCGCGGCGTCCCAGGGCTCGGTCACCCAGCGCACCGCCGCACCGCGCTCGCGCATCCGGACGTTGAACAGCTGGAACGTCCCACCGTAGATCTGCGCCGCGGAGACGAAGTTGAGGCGCCCGCCGCCGGCGTTGACGTCGAGGAGAGGCTCGACCGCCTGCTTGATGGCCGACATGCCGGACGCGGTGGCGAGCGCCGAGGCGTCGTCCGCGCAGCCGTACGCCTCGAGCAGCGCCAGCGTCTCCTCGAGGTAAAACACCGTCGGGTTGTGGATCCGCGAGTAGCACCAGGTCGGGATCAGGTAGCCGAGGCCGGCCTCCATCTCGTCGCTGTCGCGATACGCCTGCGAGGTGGAGGGGAAGATAGGCTCGATCACCCCGCCCTGCCCGCCGGCGAACGCCTCCTCCACGGAGTAGGTGCCGTGGACCGCGATGGTGTCGAACTTGAGCCGGCGCACGCCGGCGCGAAACGCCTTGCGCCTGGCGGTCACCTCGTTCGCCGCGTCGACGTAGCGCTGGACTCCGGGGGAGAACTCCTGCTCCATGGGTTCCTCCGCTTCAAGGCCTCCGACGGCGCGCATCCGGGCCGCGTCTGCTGGCGGCGGCCCCCGCCGCGACCGGTGGCACGGGGGTTGTAGCAGGGAATTTGTGAAATCTCAACACAAAGGGGAGGTTCGCGCCTCCCCTGCTCCGCGGGGCGAGCCGGGATCAGTGGACCCGGACCCGAGGAGCACCGCGGCGATCACCGGCACCGCGACGAGCAGGCGGAGCGGCGGCTGTCTCACCCGACGCCCTCCGCGGCGGCCAGGGCGCGCTCGAGGTCGCCGCGCAGGTCCTCGAGGTCCTCGCACCCGACCGCCAGGCGCACGAGACCGGCGGTGATCCCCTGCCGCCTCTGTTCCTCCTCGGGCACCCCCCTGTGGGTCATCGACGCGGGGTGCTCGATCAGCGACTCGATGCCGCCGAGCGAGACCGCGAGCACGATTAACCGCGTCGCGTCCATGACCCGGCGGCCGGCCTCGACCCCGCCGCGGAGCTCGAAGGCGATCACCGAGCCGGGGCCGTCCATCTGCCGCGCCGCCAGCTCGTGCTGGGGATGGCTCGCCAGTCCCGGGTAGCGCACCCATGCCACCGCCGGGTGCCCCTCGAGCCAGGGCGCGAGCGCCCTCGCGTTCTCCTGCGCCCTCTCCACGCGCATCCCCAGCGTGCGGATCCCTCGCAGGACGAGCCACGCCTGGTGCGGGTCCATGGTTGTGCCCAGGGACCTAGCGGCCTCGCGAACACCGGCGAGCAGCTCCGCGGTGCGCGCCACCACGATCCCCGCCACCACGTCCGAGTGGCCGTTGAGGGACTTGGTCATCGAGTGCACGACCACGTCGGCTCCGTGCTCGAACGGCCGCTGCAGGTGAGGGCCGGCGAAGGTGTTGTCGACGACCAGCGGGACGCCGGCGCGGTGGGCAACCGCTGCCGCGGCCTCCAGGTCCACGAGGTCGAGCGTCGGGTTCGCGGGGGTCTCGGCAAAGATCAGTCGGGTGGTCGGGCGGAGCGCTGCCGCGAGCGCCGCCGCATCGGGTGCCGGGACGAAGGTGCTGGTGACCCCGAACCCGGCGAGCGTGCGCTCGAGCAGGGTCCGGGACGGGCCGTAGAGGGGGTGCGTCCCCACCACATGGTCGCCGGCGCGGAGGACCGCCAGCAGGACGGTCGAGACCGCAGCCATGCCGGTGGCCGTCGCCACCGCACCGCAGCCGCCCTCGAGGTCGGCCACGCACGCCTCCAGGGCAGCCACCGTCGGGTTTCCCAGCCGCGTGTAGATCGGGCCCGCGGACTCCCCGGCGAACCTGGCCGCCCCCTCCTCGGCGCTCGGGAAGGCGAACGTCGAGGTCTGGTAGATCGGCACCGACACCGCTCCCATGTGCGCGTCGGGATCAAGCCCCGCGTGAATCGCCCTGGTGTTGCGCCCCCTGCCTTTCGAGCTCATCGGCCCCTCCGGAGGGCCATCTTACAGGGCGAGCCGCGGCCGCTCCGGCCCGGTGCGCCGGGCGGACCGCGGCTCCTCAGCGGGCGGCCGCAGGGCGGAGCAGGCGGCGCGCGTCGGGGAAGAGGACCACCGCGAAGAGCGCCAGGAGCCCCCACGAGAACCACAGGTAGACGACCTGGGTGTCGGCGGTGAACAGGGCGAGAGCCAGGGTCGCCGCGTTGAGGGCCAGGAGCCCGCCCAGGCAGGTGCTCCCCCGCCGGACGAAGAGGAGGGAGAGCACGACCCAGTAGTAGCACGACAGCACCAGCAGCGCGAACACGGCGACCACGCCCGTCGCCGCCGCCTCGTCGGCCCGTCCGTGCCAGGCAGCCACCGCGAGCGCCAGGAGCAGGAGTCCGGCGGCCGCCAGGCTCACCGGGCGCCACCGGAGGTGAGCCTGGTTCATCTCCGCCTGCCACGCCGTCCAGCGCTGGGCGAGAGGCCATTCGGCCGGGAGCGCGCTCGCCATCGTGCGCCGGGAGGTGATGATCGCCAGCTCCAGGCCCGCGGTGTTCGTCGACCACGTCCCGTGATGCTTCTCGATGTCGTGGACGAATTCCGGCCACGCGGCGGTGCCGCGGCCGACGAGCGTCCCTGCAACGGCGCACAGCCCGGCGGCGGCGACGAACCCGCCGCCGAACCGCCACACCCAACCCGGCTTCGTGCCGCGCACGAGGTCGCGCAGGGCGACCACCGCGACGCCCACGAGGAGGAGGACGGGGAACAGCCTGACTGCCGACGCGTAGGCGAACAGCCCGCCGGCCGCGACGTGCCGTTCGCGCGCCAGCATGCACACCCCGAGGACCACCGCGGCGAGCCAGTCGTAGCGGAGAAAGCCGCCGCCGACCCAGGTGTAACGCCAGGCGTAGCCGAGCCCGAGGAGGACGACCAGGATCGCGGCGGCCCTCCCGCCATAGGTTCTCTGCACGCTCACAACCATCACCGCCAGGAGAACGAGGTCGAGGAGGGCGAGCAGCGGGATCGTGGTGGAGTCGATGGGAAGCCAGGCGTTGAAGAGGCGCCCGACGAAGGTCCACGTCGGCGTCGGGTTGTAGCCGTGATCGAGCCGGATCTCGTTGAGCTTGCGCAGCGTGGAGGGATCCAGGAATGTGTCGTGGTCGCGGACGAACGCCCGCCAGCGCCCCGGCGTGAAGCGTGCGCGCACCTCCGCCAGGGGGCCCGCGAGGCTCGCGGTGGGCACGATCGCGTTCGTCCTCAGGTCTCGGACCAGCCGTGGGAGCGGCAGCTCGGGTCTGGACTCGGCCTGGGCCGCGAGCGACGCGACGTAGAGCCCGTCGTAGCCCAGCTCGGGGAAGTACTTGCAGCCGAGCTGGTAGTGGAAGTTCTCCCCGAAGTGCGTGAACCTCCCGGCGTGGAAGGTGAGGAAGTTGGTGTAGGCCAGGCCCGCGGCGAGGGCGATCAGCGCGAGCAGCGGTCCCGCCTTCGAGCCAGTCGCCCCCCGCCGGGCTTGCCGGATGACCTCGCCCAACGCCACCAGGGAGAGGGCGAGCTTGAGCCACAGCTCCGTGGCCTCGGACACAGGCGAATGTTAGCGGACCGGGCGCCGCCGGACCGCGACGACCTTGGCGGGTCGGGAAGCCTGTGGTACCGTTCGCCGGCCGGGAGCCAACGTAGCTCAGCCGGTAGAGCAGCTGATTCGTAATCAGCAGGTCCGCGGTTCGATCCCGCGCGTTGGCTCCAACGCTCTCCCGTGCGCTTTCGCCCGTTCGAAACCCAGTCGAAATGCAGTCTTTCTCCCAACAAAACGACCTGAGACGAAGCCCGGGACGCCGTCCATGTCGCAGTTTCCCGCCGTTCTCGAGACGACCCCAACTCACCCCTTGACAACCCCCCCCCGCCCCTTCATAGTGTGCGGCGCGCGGGAGGAGTGCTGGGAGCTGGAACGGTACAGGGATCAAGGCTTTTGGGGAGCTGAACGGCAGCATTCCCACCCTGGCCGCTCTGCTGGCCGGAGGTTGACACTGGGAGGCGAGTCACGCCGCAGCGGCGCGCGCGAACAAGGCGCCATCGAACTCTCCGCAGGGTGCAGGCCCCCCCGTCAGGTCAGACCCGCAGTTCCTCAGCAAGACATCCGCTTGGCGCCGGTTGGAGGAAACCTCGAATGCGAAAGATAGCCGTCACGCCCATCCTGCTGACGCTTGCGACAGCGGTGTTCCTGAGCGGCTGCGACACGCTGCGGGCCCGCATGGAGCTGAACAAGGGCAACACCTACTACAAGAACGAGCAGTACAAGGACGCCCTGATTCAGTTCCAGAAGGGTCTCGCCCTCGACCCGGACCTCACCTTCGCGTGGCGCTCGGTGGCGCTTTCCGCGATGGTGCTCTTCCGCCCGGGCCAGGACACGCCGGAGAACAACAAGTACTTCACGACCGCGGTCGACGCTTTCAAGAAGTACCTCGCCAAGTTCCCTCAGGACGAGAAATCGCGCGAGTACCTCATGTCGCTCTACGAGGGCGCCAAGAAGTACGACGAGCTGATGAGGTACATCCAGGACGACCTGAAGAAGAACCCCGGGAGCCTGAAGGACAACAAGGCGATCGTCTCGATCTACCTCCGCACGCAGAGGATCAAGGAAGCCTATGACTGGATCACGACCCACATCCCCAACGCCGACGCGGAGCCGTACTACCTGGTCTCCGTGTACTGCTGGGACAAGGCGTATCGCGATCCGACGATTTCGCCGCAGGAGCGGGGCTCCTTCGTCGACCTGGGTCTGACGTCGGCCGACAAGGCGCTCAAGCTGCAACCCGAGTACTTCGACGCCATGATCTACACCAACCTGCTCTACCGCGAGAAGGCGAAGATTCAGACCGACGAGAAGCTCAAGCAGGAGTACTTCGACAAGGCCGACGAGTTCCGCAACAAGGCCCTGGCGCTGCGTGAGCGGCTCAAGAATCAGCCGCTGGCGAAATCGTAACGGGGGAGCCATGTTCGAAGACAGCCTTATCGCGTCCAGAAAGCAGCAGCAGAACAAGCTCATGTACCTTGTTCTGCCGATCGCGCTCGGCATCCACGTCGTGGTGCTCGTTGCCTACGTGACGGCGCAGATCTGGGGGGTGCCGGAGGTCCCGGATCCCCCCATTCAGGTCAGTTTCTACCAGGCGCCACCCCCGCCCCCGCCGCCACCCCCACCGCCCAAGCCGGCGGCGCCCGCGCCGAAGCCGATGACACCGCAACCCGCTCCGCAGCCGGTGGTGCAGCCGCAGGCGATCCCTGACAAGCCCGCCATGCCCGGGAGCGGTGGCGTGGAGGGCGTCGAGGGCGGCGTCGAGGGCGGCGTCGAGGGCGGCGTCGCCGGCGGTATCCCGGGCGGTGTCCCCGGCGGCGTTGTCGGCGGCGTCGAGGGCGGTGTGGTGGACGAACCCCCGATCCGGATCGGCGGCGAGGTCGTGCCGCCGGTGCTGATCAGCAGGGTGCAGCCGGTGTACCCCGAGATCGCGCGCAAGGCGCGGGTGCAGGGCGTCGTGATCATCGAGGCGATCATCGACAAGCAGGGCAACGTGACCGAGGGCCGGGTTCTCCGCGGTCTGCCGATGGGGGTCTCCGAGGCAGCGTTGGCCGCCATCCACAAGTGGAAGTACAAGCCGGCCACTCTCAACGCGAGACCCGTGGCCGTGTATCTGACCGTGACCGTAACCTTTACCCTGCAATAGGCCCTCAGGCCTAGAGAAAGAGATAGGAGGAAACCGTAATGGAATTCGGACCCTTAGCTCTGTGGCAGTCGATGGGCGCCATCGCCAAGCTCGTTGTCGTCGTCCTGGCGATCCTGTCGATCTACTCGTTGACGCTGTCCGGCGAGCGCTGGTGGCGGTACCGCTCGGCGAAGAAGCAGTCGCTGCAGTTCGCCCTGCTCACGACGCAGTATCTGAAGCAGGATCGTCCCCAGGACGCGATTGCCTCTTCCAAGAAGTTCAAGAACAGCCACCTCGCCAAGGTCGTGTCGGCAGGTCTGCTCGAGTTCATGGTCGAGGAGCAGAACAGCCCGTTGAGCGGCTATGACGTCATCGAGGCCGCGCGCCGCGCGATCGAGCGCGCCACCCTGATGACGACCGCCGACTTCAAGCGCGGCCTCGGCGGGCTCGCCACCATCGGCGCCACGGCACCGTTCATCGGCCTGTTCGGGACCGTCGTCGGCATCATCAACGCGTTCCGCGGCATGGCCATCACCGGTTCCGGCGGTCTGGGCGCCGTGTCGGCCGGTATCGCCGAAGCGCTGGTCACCACCGCCGTGGGTCTGTTCGTCGCCATCCCCGCGGTGTGGCTCTACAACTACTTCCTGAACCAGGTCGAGCGCTTCCAGGTCGAGATGGCAAACTCCTCGTCGGAGTTGGTCGACTTCTTCATCAAGAAGCACGGAGGAAGCGATGCTATCGGCTCGGCGGCACGCTAGGGAGCACAAGGCCCCCAAGGTCGAGAGCGCGGGTTCGGTTCAGTCCGACATCAACGTCACCCCGCTGGTGGACGTGTGCCTTGTGCTGCTGATCATCTTCATGGTGGTCACCCCCTTGCTGCAGTCGGGCGTCCCGGTGCAGCTCCCCGAGACGACCAACCCGGAGAAGTACCCCGAGGGCCAGAAGCAGGTCAAGGTGACGATCGAGCAGGACGGCAAGATGTTCGTCGGCCAGGACTGGGTCCCCACCCGGGCCGAGCTGATTCGACGCATGGACGACATGCTCAAGACCGACCCGCAGAAAGAGGTCGTCGTCAAGGCGGACCGCAGGCTCAAGTACAAGGAGGTCCGCGAAGTGATGAAGGCCCTCAACGAAGCTGGTTTCACCAAGGTGGGGCTGATCACCACCAAGAAGGGGGCGAGCTAGCTATTCCGGCCCGCCCGACCGGTGCTGAAGGAGAAACGCCATGGCAATGACCGGCGGCAAGATGGGGGACATGAAGAGCGATATCAACATCACTCCCCTCGTGGATGTGGTGCTGGTGCTGCTCATCATCTTCATGGTCGTCACGCCGTTGCTGCAGCGGGGGTACGAGACCAAGGTCCCGCCCAGGGTGCAGACATCGGCGCCGCCCCCGATGACCGACCAGATCGTCCTTCGTCTCGGCGAGGACGGCTACTACTACGTCAACCGGGAGCAGTTCACGGAGCGGGACTTCACCTCCAAGCTCGATGAAATCACCAAGGGCCGGGAGAGCAAGGTCACCTTCCTCGCGGCGGACGGGAACATCGTCTACGACAAGGTCGCCCGCTTCATCGACCTTTGCGATCAGCACGGCGTCAAGAACATCGGCATCGTGCTCGAGGACCTGAACCCCACGGCCACCGCGGGCGAGGCGCCCAAATAGCCGGTACGATCGACGCTTGAGCCCGCGTCCGGGAGAGGCGAGCCTCCACCCGGGCGCGGGCTCGCGCTTTGTCCGGCGGCGGCCGCCCCTGTCGGCCACGGCGCCATTGGTTGTATCATCCGCGCATGAGGCCTCCCCTCAAGGTGGCTGTCGGCGCCGACCACCGGGGCGTCGAGCTCAAACAACAGCTCGCCGCGCACCTCCGTTCGCTCGGCCACGCCGTCCATGACTGCGGCACCCACGGCACCGAGGCGGTCGATTACCCGCGCATCGCCCAGGCGGTGGCGACGCTGGTGGCGTCGGGGCAGTGCGATTTCGGCATCGTCGTGGACGGGGCGGGCATCGGCTCGGCGATGGCCGCGAACAAGGTGCCGGGCGTGCTCGCCGCCGCCTGCCACGACGAGACCCTGGCGCGGAACAGCCGCGAGCACAACGACGCCAACGTCCTCGCGCTCGGTGCGAGCCAGGTGGACGCTGCGACCGCGAAGCGGATCGCGGAGGTCTTCCTCGCGACGGAGTGCACCGCGGAGCGCCACCGGGCGCGGGTCCGCATGATCCGCGAGATCGAGCGCGGGGCCGCCGCCTCCCGGGGGGTTGATACCGTCCCCCTGGCCGAGGGCGACATCGAGCGGATCGTCGGCCGGGTGAAGCAGCTGCTCGACGAGCCCGCGGGGGGCACACCGCTCCCCCCCGTGATCCCGCCCGAGCAGCTCGCCAAGCTCATCGACCACACGCTGCTGAAGCCGGAGGCAACCGCCGCCGACATCCAGCGGCTCTGCCGGGAGGCGCGGCAGTTCGCCTTCTTCTCCGTCTGCGTCAACCCGTCGTACGTCGCCGACGCCAAGGTGCTGCTGCGCGGCACCGCGGTCAAGGTGTGCGCGGTCGTCGGCTTCCCGCTCGGCGCGCAGCCACCGGAGATCAAGGCGCTGGAGGCGCGCCGGGCGGTCCGCGAGGGGGCACAGGAGATCGACATGGTCGTCAACATCGGCGCCCTGAAGAGCGGGGACGACGCGTTGGTGCGGCGCGACATCCGCGGCGTCGTCGAGGTGTGCAAGGACGGGCGCGCGGCGTGCAAGGTGATCCTGGAGACCGCGCTGCTCTCCGACGAGGAGAAGGTCCGCGGCTGCGAGCTCGCCATGAAGGCCGGCGCCGACTTCGTGAAGACCTCGACCGGCTTCTCCAAGGCCGGCGCGACCGTCGAGGACGTCGCGCTGATGAGCCGCACGGTCGCCCCGCGCCGGCTCGGGGTCAAGGCCGCCGGCGGCATCCGCACCTACGCCGACGTCGTCAGGATGATCCAGGCCGGCGCCACCCGGGTGGGCTGCAGCAACAGCGTCAAGATCATGGAAGAGGCGCAGGCGCTCGCCGCGCGGAGGGGGTAGGCCGATGGCGGAGCTGCGGTGCTACGTGTTCCTCGACAGCCTCCAGCCGCAGTTCGCCTCGTTCCTCGGCACGGTGGCGCAGGGGTTTCTCCCCACCCCCGGCCAGGCGTCGTTGTTCGTCGAGATCGCGCCGGGGATGGACATCATGCGGGTCACCGACGTGGCCCTCAAAGCCACCGACGTTCGCCCGGGGATGCTGATCATCGAGCGCCTCTACGGGATGCTGGAGATCCACGCCGACTCCCAGGCGGACGTGCGCCAGGCGGGGCGGGCGATCCTCGCCGCCCTCGACCTCCGGGAGGAGGACCGCATCAAGCCGCAGCTCGTCGCCAGCCAGGTGGTGCGCAACATCTCGCCGTACCACACGCAGCTCATCAACCGCACGCGTCACGGCGACATGATCCTGCCGGGGCAGTCACTGTACGTCCTCGAGGTGGCCCCGGCGGGGTACGCGGCCATCGCCGCCAACGAGGCGGAGAAGGCCGCGCAGATCAACGTCCTCGAGGTCCGGGCTTTCGGCAGCTTCGGCCGCGTGTACCTCGGCGGCGAGGAGCGCGACATCGACGTCGGCTACCGCGCCGCCGAGCAGGCGATCGCGGACATCTCGGGCCGCGCCGCGAAGATCGGCGGGGCGTAGCGCACACGGTGCACGACCCGGCGAGCGCCGGGATGAAAAGTTCACGGGAGGGGTGACATGACGGAAGCGTTGGGCATGATCGAGACCAGGTCCTTTCCGGCCGTGGTGGAAGCGGCGGACGCGGCAGTGAAAGCCGCCAAGGTCGAGCTGGTGTGCTACGAGAAGACCGGCGGCGGCTTCGTGTCGGTCATCGTCCGCGGCGACGTGGCTGCGGTGAAGGCGGCCTGCGATGCCGGCCAGATCGCCGCGGGGCGGGTGGGCGAGGTCGTGGCCGTCCACGTCATCGCCCGGCCGCACGTCAACGTCGACGCCGTCATGCCGCTCGGCCGCAACGCCGCGGCCAAGGCGGCCAAGAAGTAGAGGCCGCCGGGCGTCCCCTGGGGGGGCGCGGCGGCCCACGGGGCTGACCATGCAACTGGCCAAGGTGGTCGGGACGGTCGTCGCGAGCCAGAAGGAGACCAGCCTGGAGGGGCTCAAGCTTCTGCTGGTGCGCACCGTGGACGAGGAGGGGCGCGAGACCGGCGTGCACCTGGTGGCCGCGGACGCGGTC